>Ga0224525_1000500_pt1 | contig 17935 bp, 14 predicted proteins | sample CFST100metaG_FD_179874 | JGI IMG/M metagenome (GOLD analysis project Ga0224525, IMG submission 179874) | Peat soil microbial communities from Stordalen Mire, Sweden - C.F.S.T100 | ecosystem: Environmental > Terrestrial > Soil > Wetlands > Peat | place: Sweden: Norrbotten County, Stordalen Mire...
GACCGAGGGCAAGCTGCTGGAAGTCAGCGAGAAAGGCCTCACTCACGGCCTTCAGTCGCTTGACCAGATTGTTCAGAACTCCTTCGGCACCATCGACAATCTCTACAAGCAGAGCCGCGAAGTCACCGGCCTGGCCACCGGCTTCACGGAATTCGACCGCATGACCAGCGGGCTGCAAAAGGGCGAGCTGACGATCATCGCCGCCCGGCCCTCGATGGGCAAAACAGCCTGGGCCATCAACATCGCCCAGAACGCCGCCGTCGGCGGCCAGGCGAAGGTTGCCGTCTTCAGCCTGGAAATGAACAAGGAGTCGCTCTTGCGCCGCATGTTGGCCTCTGAGGCTTGGGTGGATCAGCAGAAGTTGCAGAAGGGCTTTCTGGGCCGCGAGGACCACGACAAGCTGCAAGACGCTCTGAACAAGCTGGTGGAAACGCACCTTTTCATCGACGACACGGCAGGCATCTCACTGGCCGAGATGCGCGCCAAGGCCCGCCGCCTCAAGCAGAACGAAAAGGGCCTCGACCTGGTCGTGGTGGACTACCTGCAGTTGATGACGGCCACGGTGCCCTCCTCTGGCAAGCGGAACTACGAGAACCGCACGCAGGAGGTTTCGGCCATCTCCCGCGGCCTGAAGGCCTTGGCCAAGGAGCTGGAAGTGCCGGTCGTGGCCCTCTCGCAGCTCTCCCGCGCCGGTGTGCAGCGCGACGACAAGCGGCCCATGCTGAGCGACTTGCGCGAGTCTGGCTCCATCGAGCAGGACGCCGACGTGGTCGCCTTCATCCATCGCGAGTCCTACTACAGCCACGACGAGGAGATGAGCGAAGCCGACAAGGCCAAGTCGGAAATCATCATCGCCAAGCAGCGCAATGGCCCCACCGGCACCGTCTTCCTGAATTTCATTGGCCGGTTCACGCGCTTTGACAATCCCGACTCCGGGCATGATGTTTAGAGCGATTGTCCACACCGCAGGCGCCTATTGCTTCGGCAAATAAACGCCGACAATCTTCGGGTGCCCCACCCTCGCCGCGTATTTGTTTTTGCGGCTAGGGTGGGATTCCTCTACACCATCAGGAGAAATGCTCTAGAAGCGTTGCCACCGTTTTACTTCCCGTCGGGAAAATCGGCGCTCACGGTAACGCTCTCCCAGTGCTCGATGTCCTTATGAAAACGCGCCAGCTTGTCGCGGAAACGCTTCAGCGCGTTGCTGCCCAGCAGAAGGTGTACGGGCGGCTCGGGCAAACCGGCAACGGCAATGATAGCCTCGACCGCCTTCTGCGGATCACCGGGCTGCTTGCCCGCTTGCGTTTTGAGATACTCCCGCGCCTTGCCCGCCGTCGCTGTGTATTCCGGCAGCTCCTTGCGGGCCAGTTTGCCGGAACGGCCCAGGAAATCCGTCCGGAAGGGGCCTGGCTCGACCAGCGTGACGTGTACGCCCAGGGGTTTCAACTCCTCGGCCAGCGCTTCGCTGAAGCCTTCAACGGCGAACTTCGTGGTGGCATATAATCCCCAGCCCGCCGAGCCGGCCAGGCCGGCAATCGAAGAAAGATTGAAGATGTGTCCGCTGCGACGCCCGCGCAGATGGGGCAGAAAGGCCTTGGTCGTGCGTATGAGGCCATAGATGTTGGTTTGAAACATCGGCTCGAAATCGTCTTCGGAGACTTCTTCAATCGCTCCGCACAAGCCGTAACCGGCATTGTTTACGAGCACATCCACATGACCGAAGGCCTTGATGGCTTGCTGCGCGACCGCTTCAATCTCCGCCGGTTTGGTGACGTCGAGCGTGAACGCGCGGAGATTCCCGGGGTTGAGGCGGGTCAGGTCCTCCAGCTTGGAAACATCGCGCGCGGTGGCGATGACACGCTCTCCGCGGCGCAGCAGCTCTTTGGCGAGCAGATGGCCAAAGCCAGTGGACGTTCCCGTGATGAACCAGACACGCGGCGAGGTGGAATCTGCCATGTACTTTTCTCCTTGTTGTTTTGCCGGTCGGCGCCATTCCGGCGCTCATGAATAGATGCGGCAGCAGCGCCCGCCGTTGCAGGATTCGCCACAATTGCCGGTTCTTGTCATTCCCATTAATTGAATGGGACCAGACATATTTGTTATGTAGGTTAAGGCAGATGTTGGCGTTCTTTGCGCAGTGTCGAACGTCATTGAAACGGAAATTGGCGGAGGGAGAGGGATTCGAACCCCCGGTACCCTTGCAGGTACAACGGTTTTCAAGACCGCCGGTATCAACCGCTCACCCATCCCTCCGCGAGGGATATAGTTTATGCGTTTTCAACGCATGACTCGTACAAAACTTCCGCTCAGCAGTCGCGGTTGCACACCGCTTCTCCAAAACCTACATTGCGGCAGTGTTTGGCAGTCCATGCCATTTCTTAATGATATATGCTTCTCTGGCCACAAACCTAGCGCCGTGACGGCGAATCAGCGGAATAATGATGCTCCTCTGCTCGTCGTGGCCCCGAAAAAATTCCGAATCGCATCTCAGGCAATGCGACCGCGCTGCCAGACAGTGGCGTCAAAGGCGTTGACGGCGTCGAAGCCTTCGGAGCGATAAAGCTCGATGGCCGGAGAGTTGGCTTCTGTAACTGTGAGCGAGACCTCGGGGATGCCCTGATGCGTGAAGCAGGAAGCCGCCAGCGTGAGCAGCATCCGGGCCAGGCCGAGGTGGCGGAAACCGGGATGGACGCAGAGTTGGGTGATGTGGCCGCTCTCCGGGCTGACCCTGGAGGCCAGCACCAGCGCCGCCAGTTCGCCGCTCGCGCGATCCACCACCACATGCGAGACCGGAGGGGAAAATGTTCCGCAGCCGGCATAGCGGACAATGTTGTTGAGAAAGCGCTGCGCTCCATATACCGAGCGGTACTGGTCGTTGATCACGCTGTCGGGATGGTCCTGGTAAGCCGCGGCGATCAGCCGCGCGGCGGGAAGCAGGTAGTCGTCGCGCCAGAGGCGCAGATCCAGCTCCGCGGGCAGATCGACGCGCGGCGCCGTAAAAAAGCCCCGCAACGGCCGCGCCATGAAAAGACGGCGGTAAACCTGGAAGCCAGCCTGGTGGAAGACGCCGGAGTGAAAGCCCGCCGGATGCAACAGCAGTTGTGACTCCACGCGGTCAATCTGCGGCGAGTTCACAAGCAGCTCAAGCAGGTGGCGGAGAAGCGTTTCCTCGATTTCGCGGGCGGGTAGCGACTGCGTTGAAAGCCCATTGACATAGCGGCTGGGCAATGCAAACAGGTCGCCAATAACGGCCTTGGTATTTTCGTAGACGCAGAAGGCATAGCCGATAAGTTCGCCGGCATTCAGTGCCGCATAGCCCGGCAGCATGTGGCCATCAACATATTGCATCAACTGCCGGGCCGAAACCAGGTAATCCCAGTGCAGGCGCTGCCGCCACAGCTCACTTTCCTGCTCCAGCACGGGGCGCAACACCTGAGCCGTAAAGTGCCGCAGATCGAGGATTTCGATGGGAGCGCCCGATGCCATGTTCCTCTTCTAAAACTGCTCTAACAGCAATCAACCTACAGTTACACCACCCGCTTACCTTCTACTGGTAGTTTCTTACTGTCAACTGTTTGTCGTTCGCTGTCAACTGGCAGTTTACCGGCTGCCGACCAGGTAAATCACCAGCCCCTGCTCCGGCCAACTGAAGAGCTGCTCATAGTGCCGGCCATCAAGGTATTCTTCAAGGTCGGCCGGGGTATGCAGGTCGACGCCGCCGCGGCCGGTCACGCGCGCCACCAGCAGGTGCTGCTCATCCGGCACGCCGCTTTGCTCGTAATTCACCACCTCGTGATCGCGGTAGAACGCAAGGCCGTACTCGACATCGCGCCGGACGCGAAAAACCGCGACGGTGGTTCCAGCGGGAGCCGCCGTCGCCAGCCGCGCGGCCAGCGGACGCGCGGAGTACGAACGGTCCAGCAGGTGAATCACCCGCTGGCTTTGGCCGATGGCTGGAATGCCGAAGAATGGGCCGACGCCGTAGAGAAACAGCACCAGCACCACCAGCACCCCGGTCGTGGCCACCCGCAACCGGATTACGCCGAAGCCCTTGACCACGACGACAATCAGCAGCGCGGCGCCAAACGAGGCTACCAGCGCTGCCACCAGCGCGCGCACGGGCGGCATCTGCACGCCATGCGCCACAAACCAGGGCAGCAGCAGCGCAAAGATGGTCATAACGCCGCAGAGCGCCGCATGGCTCACCAGCACCCAAAGGCGAATTCCCATCTGCCGCCGGCGGAAGATGAAATCGCCGGTGAGAATCGTGATGGGCGGAATCGAAGGCAGGATGTAGCCGGGCAGCTTGGAGCGCGAAAAAGAGAAGAAGATGATAGGAATCAGCGCCCATACCACCAGAAACTCCGGAAAAGCATCGCCGGGGGCGCTCACGCACGGTATGGCTTTGCAGGCGTAACGCTCACGCCAATCCGCAACCGAGGTCTGAATGCCGTCCACCAGCGCCCGCATCGCAATCACCGTCCACGGCATGACCGCCAGCAGCAGCACCACCAGGTAATACCAGAAGGGCTGCTGGTGCTGGTAGCGATTGGTGGCGAAGCGCGCCAGATTGTGCTGCAGGAAGAACTCGCGGAAGAAGGTGGGATTCGCTCGCTGTACGGCGATGAACCAGGGCAGCACCATGGCAAAGTAGAGCGCCACGCCCGGCCACCAGAGGGAACGCCTCAGCAGCGACCACTCGCGGCGCAGGGCAACGAAGGCCACCACGATCACGATGGCCAGGAACGGCGCCACCGGCCCCTTGGCCAGCGTGGCCAAGCCGGTAAAGAAGTAGATGTCGATGAGCCAGAATTTGGAATTAGTCTCAGTCCAGGCGTACCAACCAAGCAGGCCGATCGACAGCGGCGCCGCCATTTGCATATCTGTCGAAGCGCTGCGGGAAAAGCCGATAATCGCGGCGCTGGCGGCGGTGATCAGCGCCGCGTCCAAATGACCACCCGGGCGGAATCGCCGCATATGCAGGTAGATGAGCGCCACCATGACGAAAGCAAAGCTGGTGGAAGGCAGTCGGGCGGTCCAGTCGTTAACGCCAAAGTCCTTGAATACGATCACTGCGCGCCAGTAGTAGAGCGCGGGCTTCTCCAGCCATGGATGGCCGTAGAGATACGGGGTGACGCAAGAGCCCAACTTACTCTTCAACGTAGACGCGGAGTCGAAGCGGTCCAGCATCTCATGGGCGATCTGGGCATAGCGCGGTTCGTCGGCTCCCACCAGTCCCAGGCCGTTGCCGCCGAAGATGGGCGTTAGTCCATAAGCGAGAAAGAAGAGGGTAAACGCCAGGAAATAAGCGGCCTCGTAAACTCCCGCTCGCGGAGGTAGCCTCCAGTGGAGTTCATCGGGCGCATTCGGATCAGGTGGTTCGAGAAAAGGCTCCAGGTAGCCCATCGCCCATTGCGGCGGCCACTTGCGCTGGCTTTGCGGCGTATTAGGCGCAGATGGTTTCTGAGGATTTTCCACTTCCAGCGTATCTCCCATGGGCAAAAGCCGCTGGCCTCACACAAGACAAGCGAGGCCAGCTTCGGTCAGCGCAACCGGGGGAAAACGGCTGACAGCTTCATCTACAAGTCCGCGCGTTTTTCAGACGCAAAAATTGTGTTGCACTTCGACAGGGTCAAGGCTATCAGATTTGGCCGGAATCTCAACAGGTTCAGCGGCCTTCTCACTGTCAATCGCAGCCACGCAAGGGCGCAACAGGGCCAGAACCTCCTCCAGCGCGTGCGCGAGCGTTCCCTTCACGGTGCAGCCGGCCGCGCTCTCGTGGCCTCCGCCGCCCAGCCGCGCGGCAATGGCGGCCACGTTCACCCGTCCCTTGCCGCGCAGGCTCAGATGAATGCACTCGCCCGGCAACTCGTGCAGAAAGATGGCGGCCTCCACCCCCGCGGCGCACAGCGCAAAGTTCACAATGCCTTCGCACTCTTCCTCGGTGGCGCCGGCGCGCAGTATCTGCTGCGACGTGACCCACAACCAGGCCAGCCGTCCCTCGCAGTGCAGATTGCCCAGCGCCGCGCCCAGCAGCATCAGCCTTGAGGTGGGGGCGGAAAAATACACATTCTGGGCAATGCGGACAGGGTCTGCCCCGGCCGCCACCAACTCCTCCGCCAGGCTGAAAGTGGAAGCCTGTAGACAGCCGTAGCAAAACCCCCCGGTATCGGTCAGCAGTGCGGTGTAAAGGCAGGTGGCCATCGCAGGCGTGACCCTGCCCCCGGCGGCCTTTACCAGCCGGTAGACCATTTCGCCCACGCTGGCCGCATTGTGGTCAATCCAGTTCAGATTGGCGTATTCGCAGCCGGTGGCATGGTGATCGATATTGATGAGGCAAAACGGCTCCAAGCCGCTCAGCCGCGTGCGCGCCAGCCCATCGCACTCCAGCAGGATGACGGCATCATAGGAGCCGTAAACGGACTGCGCAACGCGGATTTGCTTCGCACCCGGCAGTTCGCGGTGGATCTTCGGAATCTCGTCCGCCGTCACCAGATCGGCGTGCTTGCCGAGCTGCTCCAGGAGCATTCCCATGGCCAGCATGGAGCCGATCGCATCGCCATCCGGCCGGGAGTGCGAACAGACCAGGAAGCGCTCTCCCTGGCGCAAAAGATGCAGGATCGCTTCAATCCGGCTGGCGGGCGCGGAGGCAGAGGCATCCCCCTGCTCTCGGACGGGAGCATTGCATCTTGAAGAAAAAACTACATTGCGGCCGATATGCTCCATGCGCGGCTATTCCACCCCAATCTTATGTTCCGCCAAAGGATCCGGCGCGGCGGGCGTCTTCTGCCGCTTGCGCTGCCGGTCCAGCAGTTCCTCAATGCGCGCCTGAAAGCGTCCCGAGCGGTCGGCAAGAAAGATGAGTTCGGGCACGAAACGCACCCCCATCCGCTCCTTCAACTCATAGCGGATATAGCCCTTGGCGGCTTCCAGACCCGCTACGGTGCTTTCCTCGGCCTTGACAATATCCTGGACGGCGCTATCGATGGCCACGTAGACCAGCGCCGACTTGTTGCCGGGATTCAACACCACCTCGGAGACATAACAAAGGTTGATGCGCGGATCAACCAGTTCGCCCTCGATCATCGTGCCGATCTCCTCGCGCAGCGTCTCCGCCACCCGGTCCTGATGGTGCTTTCTTCCTCTGTGCTCCGGCATGATCCCCTCCATTTCGGGCAGACCATTCAGCATATCAGAGAGTACCGGGAAGCCGGTCAAATTTGTTGGGATTGCGCTTCAGGAAGCCTCTGAATAAGTTGATGTTTTGAAGGGTACGGGCTTTACAGGCTGCGGAAAAACCGGATGTTTTGAAAGGGCACGACTTCAGTCGTGCCGTAAGTCGAGCAAAATCAACGAGGCCTTTAGGCCCTGCGGGATGTTTTTCGGGCGTTTAGCTTGAAAACAGGCCTTTTTCCGCAACCTGTTTAGCCCCCGAGGAAATGCGGATCTTGAAAAGGCCACTTGTTCAGAGATTCCTTAGCTCTCGATGTACTCCCAGAAGGAGTCGGCCAGTTCAGCGCCCAGTTCGTTAATCATGCGGCTGGCGGCGCGCTCCACCTCTTCGATAAGTCCGTGCAGATAGTCGCGGGAGCGGGAGATGGCTACGACGCCGATGGTGGCCGACTGCCACGTCACCGCCTCGTCCAGTTCGGCTACGGAAACATTGAAGTCCTGCTTTAACTGGTCCTTGAGCGAGCGCACCACCTGCCGCCGGTCCTTGAGCGACTGGGCGTGCTCGATGCGGATTTCCAAGGTTAGTTGGGCTATGGGCATGGCGTTCTCGTGAGTTACAACGCCAGTGTAAGTCGGGTTGCGGCTAACAGGAAGATTTTATTTTCAATCTTCCCGGAAGATTGCCAGCGGGTGCCCCCGGTCTCGATTCTGAGACCGGGGATTACGAATTCATACGGTCACGGTACTATTGATCCGGCAACTATTGATTCGGCCCAAAAGAGTGAGAACAGGGTGCCCCATATCTACCGCGTTCTGTGCGGGAGATGTGGGAAAACACGATGCCAATCTTTCGGGCCGGATCAGTAAATACTGTCAGGGTCCCCCATCCATTTCCGCGTTTTTTGCGGAAATGGGTGGAAAACAATGTCACTGTTTTCTTGCCGGATCAATAATCCGCAAACTGCGCCAGTTGCTCCGGCTTCGGTTTGGGAGTGAAGAAGCTGACTAAAATCATGGCCGCAATGGAGGCGAACAGGGCCGGGAAGATGGCGTCGCGCTCGGCCAGGATGCGCGGAAAAATGGCTCTTACCGCTGGCAGGTCCCAGGCCAGCGTGACCACCGTTCCCGCGCCGATGGCCGCCACCGCGCCCCAGGCCGTAACCCGCTTGGAGTAGAAGGCCGCCAGCACCACCGGCGTGACCGCGGCGGAGTAAATCGTGTAGGCCCACAGCATCTTCTGCAGGATGCTTTCGGCGTAAACCGCCTGGTAAAGCGCCCAGCAGCCGAGCAGCACCACGGCCAGCCGCGAAACAATCAGAATCCGTTTGTTCGAGGCCTGCGGCGCTATATAGCGCACAAAAACATCCTCAACCAGATTGGTGGCCGGAGAAAACAGGTAGTTCGAGGCGGTCGAAATCACCTTGGCGAAGACCGCGCCCAGCAGCAGAGCGCCCATCACCGCGGGCAGCCCGTGGCGGGCCGTGTAGGCAATAATCTCGCGCGGATGCTGCGCCACTTCGCCCGTGGGAAACAGCGCCCGGCCGAAGATGGCTATGCAGACGATCAGTGTCTCCAGCACCACGGTGCCCACAATCCATCCGGCCACCGAAATGCGCGCGTCCTTCTCGCTTTTGGCGGAGAAAAACTTCTGGTACATCACCTGGTTGCCAAGCATCAGCAGCATTGTTGGCACCAGGAATTCCAGGCCGCGAATCACGCCCATGCCGGCCGATTGCCGGATTCCGTTGGCGTCCAGGCGGTAGTTGCCCAGCGCCTGAAAATACTCCGGCGGCAGCGCATGGTGCAGCCCGGCCCAGCCTCCGGCGTGCAGAAAGAGCAGCGGCGCGGCGATCATGCAGATCACCGTGACCATGGAGCCGATGGCCACGTCCATGTAGGCCACTGAAGACATGCCGGCCAGCGCCGTGGTGACAATGACGAAACAGGCAATGATGTAGGTGCCGAGCAGCGGCGTCACCGTCTCCGGAAAGATCAGGTGCAGTACGTCGCCGCCGCCCTTGAACTGGTAGCTGGTGATGCCGACGTAGGAGAAAAGAATGGCAATCGTCGCCAGAACGCGCGCCGTCTGGTTGTAGCGCGCCTCCAGCAGGTCGGGCAGGGTAAACTGCGCGAATTTGCGCGCGCGGGGCGCGATAAAGTAGATGAGCAGCAGGCCCAACCAGCCCCCGGCCGGTTGCCACAGCGCGGCAAAGCCGTTCTTGTAGGCATTTTCCGCCCCGGCAAACAGGCTCCCAGCGCCGATCCACGAGGTCAGCAGCGTCAGCACCAGCACCACGGCTGGCAGCGAACGCCCGGCCACCAGGTAGTCTGCCTTGGTCTTCACCTGGGAGGTGCGATAGAGCGCCACCGCCAGCAAAAAAGTCGCAATGACAACCAGAACGGCAACGTAAAGATGGGGCATCCGCAGGCTTCCTCGCCACACTAAGGTATAACTGCCAGTTTACCGGATGCCTCTGCCGCGAGCCGTGATTTGACCCGCCCAAGGCAATTCCCGGCATTGCAACGCTGCTTGGGTGCCCCACCCTCGCGACGTTTTTGTCGCTATTGATTCGGCAACTAAATACTGTTAGGGTGCCCCATCCATTTCCGCGTTTTTTGCGGAAATGGGTGGGAAAGCGATATCACTGTTTTCTTGCCGGGTGCCCCATCCTCGCGACGCCTTTGTTCTTGTCGCTAGGGTGGGAGAGCATGTTGCAAATCTTTTTGGCCGAATCAATAGGAAACTCTGAATAAGTCAATGTTTTGAAAGGGCACAACTGCTAGGTCAAGGCTTTACAGGCTGCGGAAAAAGGCCTGTAAAGCCGCGCGTCGAACTGGCGGTTGAAGCGGATGAGGGCGATCCACTGGCCGTGGTCTTCCCGCTTCCAAACCAGGTCGCCGTGGAGTTCGAGGGCGATGGCTTCGGGCGGAAGGTCGTGGTGGAGGCCGAAGTAGCGCTCGTCAACGGCCTCCCCCCTGGCGCCGAGGCTCAGCGGCAGCGAGGGCGGATCGTACTTGGTGCTGAAAACCAGCGCGGCGGAGTACTGCTCCGGTTCCTGGGCGGCGCGGTCAATCTGGCTGGCGGTAAAGTCTTCCAGCCGGTAAACGGCGAAGGGCTGCTGAAGGTAGCCGAGCTCGGGACGGATCAGCTCATCGCTGACAGGCCAGGCGGTGAGCACGGTCGAGTCGGGGTAGCGCTTTTCCAATTCGGCGATACCGGCCTGATGCAGGCGTATCACGCGGGCGTAGGCCAGATTGTCTTCTGGGGCAAAGCGGTAGGGAGGGTTGAAAAACAGCCCCAGAACGAAGGCCAGGGCGGAGAGGGCGGTCAGGCCCTGCCAGCATGGCGCGCGGCGATACAGGGTGGTGACGGCCAGCAGCAGTACCAGCGGGTACATCGGCAGCAGGTAGCGTGTGAGCAGCGCGCCGCCCAGTACGCTGAAAAAAAGCGCATTCGCCAAGAGAAGAAAGAGGATGCGGCGCAGGGCGGGAGCTGCAATACCGCAGCGCTCCGGCTCTTCCGCCGAGCCGGAGCGCGGGTCGAGCAGCTGAGCGGCCAGGGCCAGCCCCACCGGCAAAAACAGATTCATGTGCGCGGTCAGATGCAGGACGCGGTAGCCAAAAGCGGAAAGAATGCGCAGGGGGGAAAGATTGGCCTGGGCGTTATAGCGCAGGAACTCGGGATTGCCGAAGAGAAAGCCGGTTTTGCAGTAATGGAAGGCGTACCAGGCGGCCAGCGGCAGCGCGCAACCGGCCAGCCATGCGGCCTCGCTCCAAAGCCGCGTGCGGGCGCGGCCGGGGGCGCGGCGGCTCTCGACCAGGCTGATGGCGGCCAGCGTAAGCGGGACAACGATGGCGGTTTCCTTGCTGAGCGCGGCCAGGGCGAACCACAGCGCGGCCAGCCACGGCTTGCGGGGCAGTTCGCGGTTGAGCGCGGGCAGAGCGTAGACCAGCCCCCAAAGCGTGCAGGCAGCGGCGAAGATGTCCGCGTGGGCCAGCGTGCTCTGGGCAAACCAGACGGGGTAGAGGGCGGTCAGCAAGACGGTCCAGAGGGCCACGGCGGAGACATTCGTCAGGCGCATGGCCAGACGCCAGACCGCTGTCAGGCCAAAGGCGGCGGCCAGCAGCACGGCCAGCCGCGTGACCACGGGAAAGAAGCCCGCCACCCGCCAGCAGAGTGCCAGATAGATGTTTGGGAGCGGCGGATGGGCGTTGGTCAGCGTGCTGACGGGAATCAGTGAGCCGGTGCGGAAAAAATCCCATGCGGCGGGGATGTAGTATCCGGCCTCGTCCCAGTAGTAGGGCAGGCTGAGCAGCGTGAAGTGGCTCACGAAGAGCGCCGCCAGTGCCGCCGGGAAGATCATCCAGGCGGAAAGCGGCGCTTTCAGCCGTGGCGTAAATAGACTCTTCAGACGCAATGGATCGCTCCCGGCTTCAGGTCCTTGACCGCTTGACGTGGTACCAGCGCTGGGTGCCCCAGGTCCGGATTTTCGGACCTGGGAAATCACGAACTCGAGGTACGAAATGATGCTGTCAGATACCTAGGTCTATGACAGCTTGAAGTGGTACGAGCGCTGGGTGCCCCACATCTCGATTTTGAGATGTGGGAAACCACGAACTCAAGGTACTTCTTCATCCTGTCAGAAAACTAGTTGATGGGACCGGGGTCGATGGGGTGCCCTTGCGGCTCCAGATTGAGCGTGCCAAAGGCGTGCTCGTATTGCGCCAGGTTCTGGCCCAGCATGTTCCAGAGGGCCTTGGCCTGCTGCGGGCTGAGAAAAATTCCCGTATGGCTGCGGATGGTGATCTGGTCCGGGGCGTTGGGGGCTGCCAGGCCAAAGATCAACTGGAAATCCCAAACGCTGACGCGAATCTGCACGCTGTTGGCGTAGGACTCGCGGTAGTCGGGGGTCTGGACAAGGTTCATTTGTGGCGGTTGTGCGGGTGTGCTCATGGTTCCTCCAGATTACTCCGGCTGAGGAAAAAGATGGTGCGAAAGGAGGGACTCGAACCCTCATGGGTTACCCCGCCAGCTCCTAAGGCTGGTGCGTCTGCCAATTCCGCCACTTTCGCATTTGGTGCAGTTTCAAGCGGATGGTAATGAGACGATTCTACCGGGAGGCGGCGCGGAATGCACGCTCGAATCCGCTGATTGACCGCTCAATCCGCTCCAGAGGAATGGTCAGCGAGAGGCGAACGTAGCCGGAGCGGCCAAAACCAACGCCGGGAACGGCCAGCACGCCTTCGTTTGCCAGCAACTTGGTGAACGCGATGTCGTCCGGGATGGGCGTCTTCAGAAAGATGTAGAACGCGCCTTCGGGTCGTTGCACCTTATAGCCGATCTTCTGGAGAGCATCGCAAAGCACATTGCGCTTGTGCTCGTAGGGCGCAACATCAATGGCTTCTTCCGCCACTTCCATCTCCACACGCTGCCAGAGCGCGGGCGCGCTGACGTAGCCCAGAATGCGATTGCTGAAGGTGCAGGCGGCACGCAGCGGCGCGGAATCCTTCAGGCGCGGCGAAAGAGCCAGGTAGCCGATGCGCTCGCCGGGCACCCCCTGCGACTTCGACCACGAGCTGCAAATCGCGGTATTCACGATGAACGAGGCCACCTCCGGCTGCCGCTTGCCGTCATAGACAAAGTCCTTGTACGGCTCGTCGCTGATGACGAGGATCGGCTGATCGATCTTGGCCAGCATCGACTGCAAGTCGCGCAAAGTGCTTTCTGGATAGACGCGTCCGGTGGGATTGTTGGGCGTGTTGAGGATGATGGCGCGGGTGCGCGGGGTGATGGCCGCGCGGATGCGCTCGACGTTGGGCAGGAAGGTCTCGTCGGTTTCCACCTGCACCATGCACCCGCCGTGGTTGGCGATATAAAACTGGTACTCGGCAAAGTAGGGAAGCAGGACAATCACTTCGTCGCCGGGATCGAGAATCGACTTGAGAATCACATTGCTTGCGCCCGCCGCGCCGACCGTCAGAAAGACGTCCTCGGCGGCGTAGGCCAGGCCGGTTTCCTTTTGCAGCTTGCGGGCAACGGCCGCGCGCGCTTCGGGGTAGCCGGCATTCGCCATATAGCCGTGGGAGCCGGGCAGATTGGCGGCCACCACGCGCCGTAGCGCCGCCACCACCGCGGCGGGCGGTTCAACGTCGGGATTACCCAGCGAAAAATCGAAGACCGCATCGGCTCCGCGCTCATGCGACAAGCGCACGCCCTCCTCAAACATACGGCGAATCCAGGAGGAATTTTCAAGCTGCTTGGTAATGATTTTTGCAACGGGCATAATCGTGGGCCTTCTTCCAACGCGTTTTCGCGGCCAGTGTAAAGTTCTGGGTGCCCCACCCTCGCCGCGTCCTTGCTTTTGCGGCTAGGGTGGGATAGCACGATGCTGGCAGAGCGGAAATTGCGTAATAACTTACTACTTCAGCAGTTCTTCGCTGGCTACTAGGTTGATTCCCGCGGCCTGCAAGCGCTCGATGGCGGCATCCGGATCGTTGAAGCGGAAGATCAGGATCGCCTGATCGCCGCGCATGTAGGGGAAGGCGTACATATACTCGATGTTGACGCCGGAGCCGACCAGAGCGTCCAGAACGTCGGCCAGGCCGCCGGGCCGGTCGGGGACTTCGACGGCGAGAACCTCCGTCACTTTCGCGATGAATCCATGGGCCTCAAGCAGCGCGGTGGCCCGCTGCCAGTCGGCCACAATCAGCCGCAGAATGCCGTACTCCTGGGTATCCGCCAGATACAGGGCGCGAATGTCGATGCCTTCCGCCGCCAGCAGGCGCGCGGGAGCCGAGATGTGCCCCGGCTTGTTTTCGGCAAAAAGCGAAATCTGCTGAATTTTCATGCTGTCCGCCTATCGATGACCCGTTTTGCCTTGCCCTCGCTGCGCTCGATGGTATGCGCCTCAACCAGCGTCACTTTCACGCGGATTCCGAGCACGCGGTCCAGAGCGTGTTGCAGCGTGCCGTGCAGCTCCTGCATCGCTCCAATTTTATCGTTGAACATCTGGGGCGTGACCTCGACCTGCACTTCCATCTGGTCCAATCCCTGATTGCGTGTAAGGATAATCTGGAAGTGCGGCAGAGCGCCATCGACGGTGAGCAGCGCGGTTTCCACCTGCGACGGGAAAATGTTGACGCCGCGGATAATCAGCATATCGTCGCTGCGCCGGCCAATGCGGTCAATGCGCCGCAGCGTGCGTCCGCAGGCGCAGCGGCCCGGCAGCAGGCGCGTAATGTCGTGCGTGCGGTAGCGGATCATCGGCATCGCCTGCTTGCTCAGCGTGGTCAGCACCAGTTCGCCCAGCTCGCCCTCCGCCAGCGGCGCGCCGGAGTCGGGATCGACCACCTCGGGATAGAAGTGATCCTCAAAGATGTGCAGCCCCTGGTGGCGGCGGCACTCGCAGCCGACGCCCGGCCCGATGATCTCCGAGAGGCCGTAGATGTCAAAGGCTTCAATGCCGCTCATCTTTTCAATATGCGCGCGCATGGCGTCGGTCCACGGTTCCGCGCCGAAGACGCCCGCGCGGATTGGCAGATCCTTCATATCCACGCCGAGTTCAGCGGCGCAGTCGATCAGGTGAAGAAAATAGGAGGGCGTGCAACACATCGCCGTCACGCCAAAGTCCTTCAGCAGCATGATCTGCCGGTCGGCGTGGCCGCCGGAGGCGGGAACGACCGTCGCCCCCAGCCCTTCCGCGCCGTAGTGCGCGCCCAGGCCGCCGGTGAAGAGGCCGTAGCCATAAGCAACCTGAATGATGTCTCCGCAATGCAGGCCGCAGCCAGCCAGGGCGCGCCCCAGCACCGAGGTCCACACGTCAATGTCCGGCTGCGTGTAGGCGACGACGATGGGTTTGCCCGTGGTTCCGCTGGAGGCGTGCAGGCGGACAACGTCCTTCATCGGGCTGGCAAAAAGCCCGAAGGGGTAGTTGTCGCGCAGATCGCTCTTCTGCGTGAAGGGCAGCTTGATAATGTCGTCCAGCGACTGAATATCGCCGGGCGCGAGGCCGCGCTCATCCATGCGCGCGCGGAAGGGCAAGACCAGCCGCCACGCGCGTTCGACCACGGCTTGCAGGCGTTTCAGTTGCAGGGCGCGCAGTTCGTCCGCCGGAAGGTAATCCGGCACGCTGGCGGAAGGACAATCAGAAACGCAGGTTTCCAGAGTTGGATTCATCATTTTTGTCCGGCGGCCCGCCCGAGTTCAAACGATTGGCGATTCGCGTCGTGCAGCTTTTCGGGCAGGTTGCGCTCGATGGCCGCAGTCCAGCCCTCGGCGGAAAACGGCAAGTGAAGGCTTAAGACGCCCAGCAGCGCCACATTCAAGCTTTTCTTGTTGGGCAAAGTGGATTCGTCGATTTGAGAAGGCTCAATGAGAACGCCGCCGGGCTTGAGCGACGCGCGGTTTACCTCAATCTGGTCCGGCGCGATCACGATCAGAAAATCCGCCTCGCCTGGCGGCACCATGGGACTGAAAACGCGCTCGCCAAAGCGCACATCGCTGGCGACCGAGCCGCCGCGCTGGCTCATCCCATGCACGTCGGCCTTTTTCACGTCCAGCCCGGACGAAAAGGCCACGTCGGCCAGGATGTCGGAGGCTTTCAACACGCCCTGTCCGCCGAGGCCCGCGATTAGAACATTAGTGGGTTTGCTGTTCATGGCGCCTCTCGTATTCGCGGATCGAGCGGGCCGCCAGCAGGCAATTCCGGCGGGCGATCACGACGGAAAGCTCCGGCTTATCCAGGCAGGACTGAATGATTTTCCTGAATTTTTCCGGCTCCTCGGTGGGGTCGACGACAAAAACATTCGGCACGCCCAAGGCGCGCGCCAGATCTTCGAAGATGACCTTGCTGGTGGCGGCGTGGTCGAGCGTGCGCCCGGTTCCGGGATGCTCCTGCATGCCGGTCATGGCCGTGGTCCCGTTGTCGAGGATGACTAAGACGTGGCCGGTTGGCGGCGGGTTGTAGATCATCTCCACCAAGCCGGTGATGCCGCTGTGAACAAAGGTACTGTCGCCGAGAACGCTTACCACGCGCCGTGCCTGCTCGGGCGGCAGCGCGTGGCGCAAGCCCAACCCCACGCCGATGGCCGCGCCCATGCACACCAGCGAATCCATCGCCTCGAAGGGCGGCAAAACGCCCAGCGAATAACAGCCGATGTCGCCCGCGACAATGCAGTCCAGCTCCTTCAGAATCGTATAGGCGGCGCGATGCGGGCAGCCGGGACAAAGAGCAGGGGGCTTGCCGGGAGCGCGTTTCGGCTCCGGCGTTTCATCGCCCTCCAGAATCCGCCGCACACGCAGTGTGTTCAACTCGCCGAAGCGGAAACTCTCCGGCGCGGCCTCGACCGCAATGCCGGCCGTGCGGGCGGCCTCCACCAGATACGGGTCGCCTTCTTCGATCACATAACAGAGATCGACGCCAGCGGCGAAGGCGCGCATCTTTTCAACGGGAGGCGGGTAGGTCATTCCCAGCTTCAGCACGCTCACTTCCGGCGCCGCTTCGCGCACATATTGGAAGGCTACGCCGGAGGTTATGACGCCCAGCGAGGACGATCCGGTAATGACCTGATCCGGTCCCGACTGCTCGTTCCACGCCGCGATTTGCGCCAGTGTCTTACGCAGTCTTACATGCGCCGGACGCGCGTAAGCCGGAATCATGACGCGAGAAGGGAAGTCGTGCTCGAAGTGCGCCGGGCCGGGCGCGGGAATCGTCACCGTTCCGCGTCGGACAATGGTTTTGGAGTGGCAGACGCGTGTCGTCATACGCAGCAGAACCGGCACTTGCCAGCGCTCGGAAATTTCAATGGCGCGCAGGGTGAAGTCGTAGGCTTCCTGCGAGTCGGCTGGCTCCAGCATGGCGACGCCAGCGGCCAGCGCGTAGCGGCGGTTGTCCTGTTCGTTCTGGCTGGAAGCCATGCCCGGATCATCAGCCGAGACCACCACCAGCGCGCCGTCCAGACGGATTTTCGCCACGGTGAACAGCGGATCGGCGGCGACATTCAACCCCACGTGCTTCATCGTGACCAGCGCGCGCTCACCGGCAAAGGCGATGCCAATGGCCACTTCCAGCGCCACCTTTTCGTTGGGTGCCCACTGCGCTTTTCCGCCCAGCTTGTCGAAGGTTTCCAGAATTTCGGTCGAAGGCGTGCCCGGATAGCCGGTGCCGAGTTTTACGCCAGCGTCCAAGGCGGCACAGGCGACCGCCTCGTCCCCGGTCAGCAGGGCCAATGCATTCTGTTGCGGAAGAGAATCCACGCTGAAGTCCTATGCAATTCGAGTTATTTTTCAGTGTACACGATGGAGGAAGTCCACCAAGTTTCTGACAATTTGAAGTTGTACCAGCACTGGGTGCCCCAGGTCCCGATTGTGAGATGTGGGAAACCACAAACTCCATGAAACTCCTTCATCCAATCAGAGAGCTAGGGACTAGGGACCAAGGGACTAGGGATCAGGGAACAGGCCTCTGACAATTTGAAGTTGTACCAATACGGGGTGCCCCAGGTCCCGATTTTGGGACCTGGGAAAGTATGAACTCAATGTACTTCTTCATGGGTTGGGCTGGTAGATGCAGCAATGCAGGGTGCCCCATCCATTTCCGCGCTGTTTGCGGAAATGGGTGGGAAGCGATGTCACTGATTTCTTGCCGGATCAAGAGCAGCCCCTCATGGGAATCTGGATGGAATCGCTTCATGCCGGCAGCGGTTCATTACCCGCGCCGTAGGCGCAATGTTTGTTAGCCCCGCGCTTCAGCGTGGGGTGGGG
>Ga0224525_1000503_pt1 | contig 17875 bp, 3 predicted proteins | sample CFST100metaG_FD_179874 | JGI IMG/M metagenome (GOLD analysis project Ga0224525, IMG submission 179874) | Peat soil microbial communities from Stordalen Mire, Sweden - C.F.S.T100 | ecosystem: Environmental > Terrestrial > Soil > Wetlands > Peat | place: Sweden: Norrbotten County, Stordalen Mire...
GTCATACTACCCGGTCCACCAGTAAGGCTGAGCGAAGAACCAGTACAAACAGGTCCATTATTAGCAGCAGTGGCGACAGGTGGAGTATTAACAGTAGCAGTGACCGCAGTTCTGGAAGCGGTGGTACAGCTACCTACCGTAGCATCGACATAATAGGTAGTAGTTGATGATATAGACGGAGTAGTGAAAGAAGTTCCCGTACCAAGGGAGCTACCGCCAGAACTAGCCGCATACCAGTTGATGGTACCAGCAGAAGCAGCAGCGCCGAGAGTTACGGTACCAGTGCCACAACGTGCAGCAGGAGTCGTACCAGTGATAGACGGCGTTGTGTTAACAGTTACAGTTGTTGAAGCTGTGCCCGTACAACCGTTAGATGAAGTGACAGTGATTGTGTATGCTCCTGACATTCCGGTTGTGGCATTTGCTGATACCGTGGGGCTTTGTGAAGTGCTTGAATATGACAGAGGCCCGCTCCATGAATAAGAAGACATAGCAGAAGGACCACCTGTAAGTGACAGCGAAGTTCCGGCGCATACTGGGCCACTGTTAGATGCAGTGGCTGTAGGTGCAGAACCAACGGTAACAGCAAACATTGACGGAACACCATTGCCATTTGCATTAACCCCATATACAGAAATATTTCCTGAAATTGCTATACCTGAAAAATTTACAGTTATAGAATTTGTTCCGCTACCACTGGCAATACTTGCTCCTGTGGGCAGCACCCATGTATAACTGCTTGCATTTGCAATAGCACCAACTGAATAACTTACTCCATTAGCTCCCTGACAAACGGGTGTTGTGCCGGTTATAGTTCCTGCAGCAGCTGGGAATATAGGATCTCCAGTAATAATGATATCATCAATTCTGCTTGTTCCAGCACCTGCAACCGTACCTCCTGAAACTGAGGTAGTCGAGGTCTGCAACCATTTTAAATAAACTGAACTTTTATCGCTACAGGCTGCATTAATAGTCTGATTTGTAATGACCCCAGAGGTCCAGTTTGCAGCAAGAGCAGGAACAACAACTATGTCATAGTACGTTGCTCCATCAGTACTGTATTGAATTTTAAAATCGCGAGGGCCAGTATTTGTAGATCTTTGTTTTGATGAAACTTTTAAATTATTAAAATTAGAAGTCACAAAATTTGTAAGCCAGTAATCCGTTCCTGCAACCCAGTTCTGTGCAGTAACACAATATGTAGTATTACCAGCATTTGCATATGTAATACCATTAACACCACCAGAAGTTGAAATAGTTTTAGCTAAGTTTGCAGTAATACCACCATCTGCAATAGCATCATCTGGGTTATTTGGAAAATTCCAGGTAACAATAGTAGTTTGTGTACCAATAGTTGCACAACTTGTTTGTGGAGCAGCTGGAGATACTTTATAATTAATATTCACACCCGATCCGGAATATGGATAAATTTTAAAATAATAAGTTGTTGAAGCAGTCAAACCAGTAAAGGTTACGGCTTGTGTTCCCTGGGCAACATTTATTATCAGTGCACCATTTGCATATGTTGTGCCATCTACAGGATCAGTAATTGCAGCATAACTGGTTGCACTTCCCTTAACAAGGTAACCTGTTGGAAGATTTCCAGCATTCGCATCAATCCACGTTAAAGGAATTGAAACATTTGTAGTTGTTCCGCAAGTAAAACTGGTAACATGATTTGTGGGCTCATCTGATACAGTATAAGCCTGAACAGAAGAATTAGTTGTATTTGGAATATTATCTACGGCAACTATTTTATAAGAAACGGTTGTTCCGACTGGCTGAGCGGGTATTGAGGAAACGGATGTATAGGTTGGAGCAGTTCCAACATTCATTGCAATTGAATTATTGAAAGACGTTCCGTCTGTACACCATTTCAAAGTAGCTGTAGTGATAGTATTGCAATCTTTAATATCAGCTGATACTGAAACAGTATTTGCCGATCCAACTGCTGCTGGTGTTTGAATAAAGTTTGAAATGCTAGGAGTCAATGGATTAACAGTCATTGTAACTGAGTTTGATGTAGATGGGTTTGGCACCGGACATATGGCGTTGGATGTCATCTGGCATGTAATAATATTCCCATCAGCAAGTGCTGCACTAGTATAAGTTGAGTTTGTGGCACCGCCTATATTTGTTCCATTGTTCTTCCATTGGTAAGTGGGAGCAGCACCTCCATTTGTAGCTGTGGCAGTAAATGTAACGGAAGCACCTGCACAAATGGTACCGCTTGGGACAGGAGAAATACTTACACTTGCAGCAATATTCGGATTAATTGTGCATGTTACCGGAGTTCTTGCGCTGCGTGCCGATGCAGGTGCTACTTTCCAATCATAAAAATACATATAATAAGTATTGTATGTAGGTGTTGGACCTAAGTCCGCATAAAACGAACCCGTAATGTTGACCAGCGTATATGAAGTAGGAAATGTATATCCAGATGTGCTATAAGATAAATTTGGAACAGCACCAGTACCATTCATTCTGGCAGATATTTTATATCCAGTTCCTTTCGGAATATAAAAATCAAGCGTCACTGTTTGGCTGCCTGTAGCAGCAGGTGTCCAGAGTTTTGAGGCAACTAGTACATTATTTGCATCATGAACTTCAATTAAACGGGCTACACCTGAAGTAGAGGGGTTCATCACAACACTTTCCAACCTTATAGATTGTAAGGCATCAAATTTTAGGAACCACGCACCTGGCGAAGTGGCTTGATTTGTTCCTGCAGCATAAGTTTTTCCGGCATTTTGAGTTGCCTGTTTTACTTCGTTTTCAGCATAATAGGTGGTCGTTGATGAAAGAGTAGGTGTATTATAAGTCGGGCCGGTATACAGAAGATTTCCTCCTGTAGGTGAATCATACCAATTATAGATTGTGCCACCAGTGGCAGTCAGGGCAAAAGAGCCGGAACCACATTGAGAAGCAGGTGTTGATACTGAAGGTGAAGCAGGTAATGTTACAGTAATATAATTTGTTTTTGTAACATTTGTGTTTCCTGCCTGGGAATATAACTGTAAGCTTACTGTATAGGTTCCACTAGCCGTATAATAATGAACAGGATCTTTATCAGTGGACGTATTTCCATCTCCAAATGTCCATAACCAGGTTGCATTGCTCATTGCAGTGGAAGTATTCGTAAATACAATCTTTCCGTCAATGGAAGAGGTATTGTCTGCAGTAAAGTTTGCAACAGGTGTGGCTCGAACCAACGATACATTCTGAGTTGTAGCAACCCCATTTGTAACCACTATCCCATTTATTGTCTGCGAAACATAACCGGGTGCTGAATAAGTAACATTATAGGTACCTGCTGCAATTAACCTGTAATAATCGCCATAAGAGGCTCCGGAATAAACATCGGTATTATCTTTATCTGCAGCTATTTTAATATTTGCAACCACAGGATTACCACTGGTAGCATCAGTAATAACACCTCTTAATCCATAAAGGCTTTGCTCAAGGTAAAGCAACATGGCCTGGTAATTAATTCCCCAGTAGGTAGATAATAGCGGTGTTGTAACAGTATTTTGCGGAGTTTTTGTAACTGAAACTTCTAAATAAGCAAAGCGATCACGATTATAATAATTTGCATAATCCTGCGATCCACCGAAAACCCAGTACCAGTCTCCTCCTTCTGTTACTCCATTTGCATTTACGGCGGTAAATGCACCAGCACCACCGCTTGCATTTGCCCTTGCAGATGTTACGTAGACTCCTCCAACATACCTCCACCATGTATCATCTGTTGGTAAGTTTTGAGCCGAAGTATAAGTATCGTAATAATAATTTAAAACTTCAGTCCCTCCATGATATTGCAATGCCAAAGTAAATTTAGAGGTATCTTGGAAAGGTTTACTTACAAGCACTACATCCTGCCAGTTATACCCATCAGGATGTGGTCCTCCTACAAAATCAGGCCAGTTACGATTGCAATCTATAGCGTTTATGTTGCCACGTTGAGAGGTAGGGGCTATAGCAATTGTATTATCTCCACTATGATAGGTGCCATCTGGATTTTGATCAGGAAGAAACCAAATTTCAATATTGTTTAAAATATTCATGACACGGGGATCATTTGCAACATATTGTGTTGTTAAATAATCTATCATCCTTAACATCAATACCATCCCGGTAACTTCGTCCCCGTGTATGGAAGATTCATATAAAACCTTTACCTTTTGCGCTTTTGTGTTAACGTTACTTGTAACTTTAAGCGCAATTACTTTACGTCCGCTTGTAACAGTACCTATATCATACCTTTTACATAGAGTAGGGTGGTCTGTTTCAAATTGAGTCATCAACGCATCGTATTGCGAATAGGTTGGATATTTACTGTATGTTGAAACGAAATCTGCAACAGAGCTTGCCATTACATATGCTTTACCAATTGGATTGTTGATGATTTGGTAGGGTATTTCAAGGTCAAGAAAATTCGAAAATTCCATCTTGTTGGCGACTGCTTTAACTTCCTTTGTTGATGAGTTATAATTATCAATGCTAACAATGGTTGTTATTCCAAAGAGATATTCTTTCGACGGAACTTTAAATTTGAATTGAATTTCATTTTTATTTAAAAACAAGGAATCTAAAAGATGTTCCTTTTTATGCAGGTTTAAAGAATCAACAATGTTATGAAGATTTGAACCAGATGGCAGTATACTTTTTACGATTGGCGAATTGAAAATTGGAAACTGTGCATAACCAATTATAGAAATAAATATTGCCAGAATGAGGAGGGTAAGTTTCTTATTCATATTCGAAAGTTTTAGTTAATCATAAAGTTTGCTACTGATTTTGAAAGAGAAAAAGTATTGAGTTAAGTTTTTTAATCGTAAATATTAATATTGTAATCGCAGAATTAAGTAAAATCACCTATGGTTTTAAAAAAGCCACATATTTAAAATTAAAATACTTACAGTTTGTTGCTTTATATAATTATCGATCATATGTAAATCTACTGCTAAAATAATAAGTAAATATAATATTATAAGTCAGGATAGTCAAGTAATCTAGGTGTTTTTTACTAGAGAAATATTAAAATAGGGGTAGGCCACAGTATGGGTACGTATAAATACGTAAAGACGAGTTTTTAAATTCGTATATATAGACGATAAAACGGTTTAGATAAACAATACTTGTTTTTCTTATTAATAACAGGAACCTTTAAATAGGGAATAAAAAGCTACTGCCATAATAAAAATGAGACGATCCTGTAAATTTTTACAGGATCGTCTATTGTGAAAAGTAGAGAAGAACTATAGAAAAAGCTACCTTACCATGAACTTCTGGATAAGGTTTTCATCTTCCGATTGCAATTGGATAAAGTATAACCCAGGACTGAAAAGTTCGCCGCTTATAATGAGTTGCTGACTTTGCTGATCAATAATTTTTACGTTGTTGGAGTAAACTAACTTTCCTGAGGCTTCAAAAATAGACAAAGCATATCCGGTTTTCCCGTTTATGATATTCAGGCTCATTTCATTATTTACAAATGATAATTCTAATGAAAGCTGTTGCTCAGTATTTGAACAGGATGAATTAATGATATCAGAATAGGTGGAAGTACCGTTAAAATCCGTTTGTTTCAACCTGTAATATGTAATATCCGAATAAGGGCTGAAATCAGTATATGTATAAGATGAATAGCTGTTACTGTTTCCGGCACCTGGAATAGTTGTCAGGTTTTCAAATAAATTGGCATCATGGCTTTTTTCTAAAGTAAAAAAGTCGTTATTCGTTTCAGATGCTGTAGCCCAGTTAATTTTGGATTTGCTGTCTTTGCAGGTGGCATTAAACAGTAGTAATTCAACTGGCAATGTATTCTTTTTCAAAACAAGAACAAATGGAGAATATTCATTAATACCTGATGCAGTAACCGAACTTACACCTGAAGTAACACCATTAATACCTGTGGCGATATATGATCCGTTTGCTCCGCCTTTTCCATCATTCCAGCAAGAGCTTGCATTCTTCCAATGCTGAACTGCAAGTTCAGACGTAGGGTCAGCAGTGGTATTTTCAACTCCTCTATATGAAAAAGTTATATCAGCAGGCACTGCAACCGTTGGCGTAATTTCCCACCACCTGTCAATTACGGTAGGAACTGCTCCATTGGTACCACCTATACAATTCATATTTGTAACATTCATCGGGAAAGTTGGAAGCGGTGTGTTATCATTGCTTGCAGTTGCTCTTGTCGAAATTGAAACGTTAGAACCAGTGGCTGTGGTTTTATTAAATGTAACAGGTATATAGGAACCATCAGAAGCACCAAAAGGAAAAATGAAACTTCCAATTGTGGTTCCACAATTCCATGAAAGAATGCTAATATTTGCTCCTGAATTTTGTTCGCTTACAACATACCCGTTGGTCACATTTATTGCGGTAGTTGAAGGATTGCTAATGGTCAAGGTATTTGCATTGAGTTTTAATGCGCCATTTGTAAGCGTAAGTAAATTAGCAATAGTTCTTGCACTATTTAAGGTTACCCCATTTGCCGTACCACTTGAATTATCAATTTTTACATATCTTGGAACATTCGCTGCTATTGGCCATTCATATAAACTAGTAGTTTGGGCTGTTGAACCGTTATAATCAAGTAGTGCTGTTCCCTGGTAAATTAAATAATCTGAACCTGAGTATGATGTTATAGATCCGGTGTTTGCCTGGTAAATGAATTGGCTTCCTATCGTATTGGTAAAAGTTGTATTTTGTCCATTATATATTATCCCTTTATCATTAATAATATTATTATTTGTTACTGTTCCATAATAAGAGGCAGAATAATAATCACTATAAATTGTTCCATAACCTGAAGAGTTATCATTGGTTATAGTTCCATTGTTTATTAATGTTCCGGTATTCCAGATTGGTCCATTGTTATTTACGATTCCCGTTGAACTATTTTTAAAGGTTGTAGCACCATTAGTGCTGTATAAGTCAATTCCATAAACATTACTTGGAGCATGCAGACAGTTATTATTTAAAGTACCATCATTTGTAAATAACGCGCCACCGGTAGTTGAAGTTTCAATACGTATTGCTCCGTCAGAATAAATATTAAAAACTCCGTCAGTTGAATTTGTAAATAAAGACCCGTTATCAATATTTGTTGCCCAGTTTTCATTAAAAGTTCCATGATTGGTTGCAGCGGCATATGTAGTAAAATTACTACCATTATTAACTGTGCCACCGTTATAATTTATAAAATTGTGATATATACTGGTTGCCGCTCTTGTATTAAAATTACCATATGTACCATAATTATTCAGATCATAAAATGAAGCGAGTCCGGCCCTGTACCATCCCGCAAGTGCACTGGTAGCTGAATAGTTACTAACATATCCGTAATTGTTAAACGTAGCAGTATACAATGGCGTGTGATCAGCACCATAATAATACAGACCGCTCCATTGAACAGTTTCGGTGCCGCCAACTCCGCCACTCCAATAGTAATAACCTCCATTATCATTAATGTAGCCATTATTTATTATCAGAGAACCATTGGTTGTTTTACCATAAGCAAGGACCCCTGTTGAATTTATCCACAATTGATTTGTATCAGGATATGTATAGTTGTTTGTAAAAATGCCTCCATCAATTACTAAACCGTAACCATCCCATTTATTTGCACATGGAGGTGTGCCTGAACAACTTGCTGATCCCCCTGCACTTATTGTAACAGTACCTTCGTTTCTGAGTGACTTGCCCGCGCTATAGGTAAGGCTATAATTCCCTGCAGGTATAAATAAGGTTCCACCGTAATCAACAACAGTGTTTGAAGGAGAGATAACAACATTTGCAGAAATAGTATGCGCGGTACATATTTCAATTGCGCTGGAATTTGCACCTGTGGGGTAATAAGGACTAAGAGAATTTAAGGTTGTAACGTTTGCCCATGCACCACCATTTAAACTTACCTGCCATACATTTGTATAATCACTCCAGTTACCCGTTGCTCTTGTTCTGTATGCATAACCGGTGCAAAAACTTGCAGTCGTAAAACTCCAAACAGTACCGTTACATCCTGATGCCGATCCGCAAAAGTTTTTCGGAACAACATACCAATAATAAGTTGTACTTGTACTTAAAGGAGGTGAAAAACTTGCACTGGTGACATTGGCATAAAATGAAGGTGGATTTATTGTCCCGAAATATACGTCATAGCTGGTTGCACCACTTACTGCCGGCCAGGTTATTGTCTGTGGCAAGCCCACATTTATTGCTCCATTCGCTGGTGAAGGTGTGTTGGCACAGGAAGGTGGAGAAACACATGGTGATGTAACAATAAAGGTATAATCTTCTGTCTCACCCCGTGTAATAGACCCACATATCGCAGGATCTGTACTATTATAATCCAGTCTTATTCTCATTCGCGTACTTCCAGCTGTAGCAGTGGCAGGAACAGAAAAACTACCGGAGCTCGTACTCACATATCCACCTGAAGCGTACACTTTTTCACCTGCATCAGCAAAATCGCCATCTCTATTCCAGTCAACCCAGATATTAACACCGACTGTAGTTCCAACCAATGTTGTTGTAAAGTTGATGCTGTTTGTCAGAGATTGCGAACAGGACATTGCCGTGAAATTACCATATCCTGAAGCAGAATAACCAGAAGCATTATTAGTGATATTTGTGATTCCTCCAGTAGTACTGAATGCATTAAAATATGAACTGCCACCAGTACTTGTTGAAGTGCAATATGTTATTGCAATTTGCCTGTTCCCTGCAGGGGCTGTAATTGTGGGTATTCTGGCTGAAGTTACCGTTAACGAAGTACATTCAGCATCAACAAAATCCCCAATCGTAGCTCCTGACTGAATATCATACACTAACCAAAAGTAATTTGTACCGGGCGAAAGAATCTGGCTGCCGGTAATGTTGTAATTAGCAATTGTAGGTGTGGATTGTCCGAAGAAAGTAGTAGTTGCGAAGGTACTGCTTGTTCCGGTATAATATATATCCGCAGAATTTATAGCATTGATATCGGCAATATTAGTACTGCCGTTTGCATTAACCGTAAATGAAGTGGCTGATAAAGGTGAACCCGATCCTGAAGTCACAATCTGTATTCCAATAATTTCCTGATTGGTAGCACCAGGAGCAAGAGAAGTAACATTTGCTTGTGTGGTTGTGCAAGATGTGAATGACATGGGAAGAGGCACATATGTAATAGTAACATAGCCACCCGCACCGGTTCCTCCTGTTGGGCTGCCACCTGTTCTTAAAGCACCACTGCCACCGCCACCATAGTTATTACCGGCATTTCCATTGCCATTAGAACTTATTCCTAAACCACCATTGCCTCCATTATTTGCAGTACCCAGACCTGCCGTAGGAGCGCCACCATTACCACCTGCACCAGTACTGCCTGCAGCTCCGCCGCCGCCGCCACTATAGCCACCTCCACTTGTTCCTCCTGTACCTCCGGAATATTTAGTAGCGCCATAACTTGCAGATGCTAAACCACCTGCTCCACCAGTAGTTGTATTATAAGGTACACTTGCTCCACCAGCAGCTAAAATTCCAGTAGGTATACCTGTCGGAGCGGTATTTGTTGATGTATAAGGATTAGTTGTGCTTGCATTGAACCAAGAATTTCCCCCGTTACTTCCGCCAGATGTACCCCCTGAACCAACAGAAAGATAATATGTTGTTCCAGGAGTTACATTAATTGTGCTCACTGAATAAGCACCACCGCCACCGCCACCATATGCAGCAGAGCCGCTGGTTCTCGATCCGCCACCACCACCAGCCCCCCAGGTTTCAACTGTAGCTGAAGTGACACCAGCAGGACAAACCCAGGTACCAGATGAAGTATATGAATCGGTAGTTGTTTGGCTATAACCATTATTATACACAAATAAAAGCAAAACAAATAGAAAAGAAGTTTTAACCAATATTAATAAGGTATTGGTTAAACGGTATTTAATAAAATAATTCAGGCGTATCGCGTTGTTCATATTCATTTAGAATGGTGATACATTATTTATTTTAAACTTTATTAATAATAAAAAATATGCAATGAATTAATGATATATGTATACAAGTTAACTATAATTTTGTTGTAAAAATACTAATTGCATTTAGCAATGTCAAGTATTTTAAGTATTTTTTACTAGTTAATTATTAAAATATGAGTTTGCCACAGTGAGCATAAGTATAACTACTTAAAGACGAATTTTAAGTAGAGCAGGTATAAAACATAAAGTAATATAGACTGGCAATTTAAGTTTTGTGAAATGTTGAAGTGTAAAAATCATTTTGCATCCATGGCTTTATTGATTGGATACTGCGCAAAATAAAAAAGCTGAGAAACATCCCAGCTTTTTTATAAGGTAGAATTGTTAAATTAATCTTTTATCAGCATTGGAATAATTGACCATTGTGGAGCAGGTAAACCATTAGATCCTTTTTGCCACAATTTATAATAATAGGTGGTGCCATCGGTTAACCCGGTATCCCTGTGATTAATTGAAGCACTTACCCAATAATTAACCGCTGCGGCTTGTGCTACATAACCTACAACGGTTCCAACATCAATAGCGTCATCCACAGTTGATCTTGTCATACGTAAGATAATTCCTGTTGCTGCACCTACATTTGCTGAATAATCTGATATAACAACAACTGAACTTCCATCTTTATATTGAATTCCTATTCTGCCAACGTAGGTGTATCCACCAATTGGAACATTTCCTGTAGGTTCTGTATAAGCTGATTCTGCATTTGCTGTTTGCTGGTTATAGAAATCGCCTGTAAGCTTTAAAGAATATTGTCCTGCAGCATTGCCTGTTGTAAAATAGCCCCCATATTCTGCGGTAGCTGTACCTCCGGAATTTGCATTTCCAAAGACAGCATAATTAGTACCGGAATTTGATACTCCTAGTGATCCATATACTGAGGAATTGTATTGTCCGTAAACCGCATTTAATGAAGATGCTCCGTCAATGTAGATACGATAATTATTATTTGGTGCAGCATTTATTCCCACTGAAATATTATTATCGCGAATTAAACCAGTGCCTAAAGTAGTGCTGCTAATCCACCGGGCAGCATAATCAGTAGTGCCTGTACCTGCTGAGAAAGTGCCTGTAGCACCTGTAGCACCTGTAGCACCATTAACACCAGCAGGTCCGGTTGGTCCTATGCCAGAACCTGTTGGTCCTGTTGGACCAGTTACACCCATGGTTCCTGCACCGGTTGCACCGGTAGGCCCTGTTGCTCCGGTTAAGCCATTGGCGCCATTGGCGCCATTAGTGCCTGTTGGGCCCGTTGCACCCGTTGCACCATTAGCTCCTGCTGCACCTGTAGCACCATTACTACCATTTGTACCATTGGTACCAGTTGGTCCTGTTGGACCCGTAGTTCCAGTTCCCGTGGCGCCAGTAGGACCTGTTGAACCAATTATACCATTGGCCCCTGTTGGTCCGGTAGGTCCCATTCCAGAACCAGTAGGACCAGTTACACCTGTGGGACCAGTGATACCATTGGAACCATTGCTACCAGTTGGTCCAGTTGCACCATTACTACCAGTTGGTCCGGTAGCACCAACTGTGCCGTTTAAACCATTGTTTCCAGTTGGTCCGGTAGCACCGGTGGGTCCCATTCCAGAGCCAGTTGGCCCTGTTAAACCAGTTGGTCCGGTAGGACCTGTTGCGCCAATTCCTGTAGGCCCTGTTGTTCCCTGTATTCCAGCAGATCCTGTAGGACCAGTTGGACCCGTAGCTCCCATTCCGGAGCCGGTTGGTCCATTGGCCCCTGTTGGACCTGTAGGACCTGGAACGGTCGATGACTGCCCCTGTGGACCTTGTGGCCCTATCGGACCAGTTTGCCCCATTGCACCAGTTGGTCCTGTTGGGCCATTTAATCCTGTATTTCCAATGGCTCCGGTAGGTCCAGTTGGACCTACTGGAGTATTTAATACATTGGCTGCTACCATAGCGAAAGGTACCGTCAGGAGTTGCGAGGTTCCCATAGAAATATAATTCTGTCCTCCTGTAAAATCAGCTTCCACTTTTAGATAATAGTTGGATAGTGTCCAATCAATTGCAGAGAATGTTGAAGACGCTCCAAAGCCGGTAGACGTTCCCTGACCTATGGTTAAAGTAAACAATCCAAAATTATTAGTTGTTACACTATGCTTTTCCTGCCATTGAAGGACTCCCGTCATTGTTCCTGAAATAATACTAATTTGAATACTTATATTTTGATTTTTAATCAGAACTCCTGATGCATCCCGTGCCACAGCCTGGTAGTTGAAAGCCTGTGGAACCTGTGCATTTATCTGGCCTATGATAATTATCATAGCAAATAAAAAAGTAATTATTGTTTTTTTCATATTCTGTTTTTTAATTTTTAAACAAGCTGATCATCTTTTCATTTAAATGATAATATATTCTGCCCGCATAACCCGCCAAAACAGGAATCCACTAAAGTCAAAAAATGTTGTGAATTTAAAATACAGGATATCAATAATCATAAATGAAGCACTTAGAATAATTCATATTTCTTTAAAGAAATACAGTTGGCTACAAAACTAATCATATTTTTATTTACTAAAAGATTAAATTTATTAATTTTTGGGGCTTATTATTCCTGTACTAAAATACCGACATCGTTAATGAAATTGCATCCTGGAGAGAGTGAATGTTATTTTTGCGACCAAATTTAAGGAAGCCCTATTTAATTATAAACTTCTGAATAAGGCTATTATCCTTGGAAAGAAGTTGTATAAAGTAGAGTCCCGGATTAAACAAATCACCGTTTAGAATAAACTGCTGCGTTTGTTCGGAGTTTTTCTTAATATCATCATTGTATACAAGTTTACCTGCAGCATCGAAAATACTGAGAGAATAATCATCAATTAAATGTGATACTGTCATGTAAACTTCACCATTAGCGAATGATAAATTAAGAGCTATCTGGTCTTCAGAATTTTTGCAAGAAGAATTAATGATGGCTGACGATGTGGAAGTTCCATCGAAGTCAGTCTGCTTAATACGATAATATGTGATCCCAGAATAGGGATTATCATCAGTATAAGAATAACTAATATAACTGTTACTATTTCCGGCACCGGTAATTGTTGCAAGATTTTCAAATTGCGTGGCATCCGCGCTTTTTTCAATAGTGAAGTAGTCGTTATTGGTTTCTGAAGCCGTTGCCCATACAATTTTGGTTTTGCTGTCCTTGCATTCAACATTGAAAAGGACTAACTCAACAGGCATTGATCCACCTTCTAATAATAAGATGATATTTGAAAACTGTGTTAATCCAACAGCTTTCACCGCTGCAACACCGGGACCGGAAATAACATTTGATCCAGTATTATTAAATGTTCCAGCACTCCCACCGTTTCCATCATTCCAGAAAGAACCACCTGCATCCCAACGCTGCATAGCAAGTTTAGGGTTTGAACCGGTCGTGGTGTTCTCAGAACCCCTGTATGTATATGATACATCAGCAGTAACTGCAGCAGAGGGTGTTATATTCCACCATCTGTCAATAACTGTAGTTATTGAACTATTTACCCCTTCAATACAATTCATATCCGCTACACCAGTTGCCCATGGCGTATTATCATTAATGAGGGTTGTACGGGTGGAAATTGAAATATTTGAACTGCTTGAAGTTATTTTATTAAAAGTTACAGGTATGTATGTCCCATCATCGGCGCCAAATGGGTAAATGAAATTTCCGGATGTTACTCCGCAATTCCATGCAATAATGCTGTTGTTTGTGGCAGCATTCTGCTCGCTTACAATATATCCGGTTTGAGTTGTACCATCCCTGGCAATCGCTGTTTTCGAAGAGCTGTTGATAGTAAGGGTATATCCATTTAATTTTAATGCACCGTTGCTCAATATTAAATAAGGTACGCCATTCGAAGGCGGATTTCCAGTATTATAATTAATTGTGCGGGCAGCATGCAAGGTAACCCCATTGGCTACGCCACTGCTATTATCAATTTCCACATAAGAGGGACTGTCAGAAATAGATAATGGAAACTCATAATTGCTGGTCGTTTGAGGAATGCTGCCATTATAATTTAATATGGCATTACCTTGATATTTTAAGTTGTTTCCTGAAATAGAACCTGTTGTTTCCTGGTAAATGAATTGGCTATTGGTAGTATTTGTGAAAGTACCTCCATTTTTTATTGGTCCATTGTCAATAATAATGTTGTTGTTAATATAAGAAGTAATACGGCCGGACTGGGTTGAAGTAATTAACCCATCAACATTTGATGGAGTCCACATATTCCCGTTTATTATTATACCATTATTTATAACCTGGGCATAAAGCACCCCATTTGCTTTATTTGCCAAAGCTCTCAAACATCCATCAATTCCAAGAGTAAAGGTTGCTCCGGCTGTATTGGTAAATACAACACCATTATCAAGTGTGGTACACCAGTTTTCATTGTAAGTGCCGGCATTGGTTGCTGGACCTGTTCCGTTTACCCCAACATTCCCTGAATTATTAAGTGTTGCATTACTGTAATTTGCAAATTCACCGGAAATATCGGTATTAGCTCTTTTAAAAGTATTATTGTAAAGAGCATAATTGTAACAATTATTAAGTTCCAGATATGAACGATAATTACCAGCAGCAGTAAGATTTACGCCAATATTGTTTATTATATTGTAATTTGTAAATATAGAAGCTTTCGATGCGCTTGCATTAAAACCACCATAATAATTGGTTGTCGCGCTAACGCCGTCCCAGTAATAACCTCCTCCGCTATTATTTATAGTTCCATAATTTATAACTTTAGAACCGGCATTGGTATTGGAGATGCTTATAACACCGGTCGCATTAACGGTTATTGTACCATTATTAATAAGTGTAGCGCCATCAATATAAATACCCTTACCATCCCATGAAGTAATTGATGTGCCTCCTGCACTGCAGGAAAGTGTTCCATTATTAATAAGAGAATAACCGATACCATAGGTTATGATAAAGTTAACATCTGTTAAAATGCCACCTGCATCAACAACAGTATTTGGTGCTGTAATGTTGGCATCAACGGTAATTGTGTGTCCGTTACAAATTTCAACAGAACAGGCATTAGCGCTTGTAGGATAAGCGGCAGCCGGATTCCATGCTCCGCCTCCAATACTTACAAGCCAATTTGCAATTGTTGTCCAGTTTCCTGTAGCATTGGATTTATATGCATTCCCACCACATGAATTTGTAGTGGTAAAACTCCAAACCGTCCCGCTGCATCCTGATGAACTGCAGCTGCTGTTTTTGGGAATTACATACCAATAATATGTTGTGTTTATATTTAAAATAGGTGAGAAAGAAGTTGTATTTACATTTATATAAAATGAAGGTGTAGGGCTGGTGCCAAAATAGACATCGTAATTTGTTGCCCCGCTAACAGATGACCAGCTTAATATTTGTGCTAAACTTACGCCGGTTGCAGCATTTGCGGGAATTGGAGTAGTTGCACATGAATTAAGAGCTGCATTAACGGTAACCGGAGTAGAAGCTGTTGCAGTGCAACCTTCGCTGTTAGTAATCGTGATTGTATACGTCCCGGTCATTGCAACCGTGGCGTTTGAGGTAACAGTTGGATTTTGAGTTGAACTGCTGTAACCAACCGGCCCGCTCCATTGATAGCTTGTCATATACGCCGGCCCGCCTGTTAAGGTTAATGTCCCATTTTCACATATAGGCGAATTGGATGACGCATAAGCATAAGGGGCAGTGTTAACAATGCCGGTTGATGATACGGCATTACTCCAACAGATGCCATTATAAGATCGGATATACATTATATATACTCCTGCCGTAGTATTTGTTGTATAAGTAGGATTTGAATTTGCAGTAGAGGTACCATTTGCGGTAGTTTGCCAGTAACAAGTACCTGCACCAGAAGGGCAAGCCCCCATTGTAAATGTTACACCGGTACCTGCACATTGTGGACTATTGCTACTTATTGCTCCTGGATCTGCTGGTGCAGTATTGACAGTTAAATTGGCAGTATTTGATGTAACAGATTGACCACATCCAACAACACTAACAACACACCTGTATCTGTAATTAGTAACTGAAGTTGTTGCTCCAGTCAGGTTAAGCGTAGCAGTATTCCAACTGCTGTATGTGACACCTGCATCCATTCCACCACTTGTTATATCTGCAAAAGTCCCGGTATTAGGATCACGCTGCCATTTGTAAGTAATAGTAGGTGAGCCTGATGCAATAATAGAAAATGTTATGTTATTACCTGCACAAATAGAAGCATTAGATGGTTGGCTACTAATTGAAAGAGGAAGACAATAAGTTATTGTTATATATCCTTTGGCTCCGTTACCACCAGCACGGTCAGTTGTGCTGTTTGCTTTTCCTCCAGATCCTGCGCCCCCATATATTGAGCCATTAGACCCGGCAGTGCTGTTTGCAACACCATTTGCGCCAGGTCCGCCATTTAAATTTTTGGCTGCTCCACCAGTTCCTGTTACGGCATTGTTGCCTGCACCTGTAGATCCTGCTCCACTTCCACCAGCACCACCAGGTGTACCACTTGTGTAATTTCCTATGGTACCATTTCCTCCTGCATATACCAAATCTCCAATACAACCAACTGAAGAACCTGTGCCTCCAGCTCCATTTGTGCTGTTCACTGTAGCAACAGCTCCGCCGGCACCACCCTTGGCTATTATTGTTGCGGTTGTATTAAACCATGTATCACCACCAGCACCACCAGCACCGGTAGAACCAACACCAGCTGCCCCGATAGTTACGGTATATGTATTTCCAGGAACAACGGTTATTACTTTTAAAGCATATGAACCACCGGCACCACCACCACCTGCTGCAGGATTACCTGTTGCTCCGCCACCGGCTCCGCCGCCACCCCAACACTCAACCGTTATTGATGTAACGCCCGCCGGACATATCCAACTGCCGGTATTTGTATAAGAATCTGTTGTTTGGCTGAAAGCCTTACCAAAACCTAGGAATAGTAATATTGCCACTAATGAAACTTTAGCCAATAACAATAATGTATTGTCTAAAATTGGTTTTGGAAAATTTTTTGGGTAGATATATGTTTTCATAACCGTAATGTTTTGTAATACTTTTTTTGTTTTATCAAAGCGGTTCGGTTAATTTATTGTTTTAATTATTAAATTATGTATTTATATACTTATATATTTAATTTCTTAATTTTATTTTTGTTATAAAGTTAAGGATTAAAACAGTGAAAGTCAAGTTTATTAGGTGTTATTTTTTACTCCAACTCATAAATATGTATAAACCTCAATACTCGTTAGTAATAACACCTAATGATAAATTTGGTACTATTGAGATATTAAAGCAAATATGTTGAAGATTAAAAGTTGAGATGAGGTTTTAATATTTTTTTCTGGAAATAATATCAGTAAATTGTCAAACTTATGATAAAGTGTGCTAAATAAAAGCTACTTGCTTATTAATGATTCCCTTTGTAAATGGTTAATATCGCATCAGAATCAATTGTAAGATATGCTGTATCGATTGTAAGATTGTTAACCCAGATTAAGCCATAAAAAAAATGAAACGTAAATTTATTTTAATTGTGTTATTCCAAAGCCCTATAGTTCATTCTCGTCTTTTTAAAGCAATGCCATTTTTAGAATATATTTGCTTTGATTTTTTCAAAATATACACCAATGGCAAATGTCATATATTTTAATATAGATAAGCCCAAATTACGCATTAGAAAAAATCCTATTGCCTAATTTGGACTTAAAATTCAAAGTATTAATTATGGTGTAACAATTGAAGCTCCATTGGTGAGGTTGTCATCAACAATAATTAAATCAAAGATATCAACAACACCATCGCCATTTAGGTCATTCACCAGGAATCCGGC
>Ga0224525_1000504_pt1 | contig 17864 bp, 9 predicted proteins | sample CFST100metaG_FD_179874 | JGI IMG/M metagenome (GOLD analysis project Ga0224525, IMG submission 179874) | Peat soil microbial communities from Stordalen Mire, Sweden - C.F.S.T100 | ecosystem: Environmental > Terrestrial > Soil > Wetlands > Peat | place: Sweden: Norrbotten County, Stordalen Mire...
GAGCTAACAGAAAAAGAGTTCAAACATTATTGATAGATTAGGTGAAGAAAAAGAAAACTTACTAAATGAAGCAGGAGATATTGCTATAAAAGAAAGTTATATTAAATATATTCAAGAAAGCAACTTAAGGCCAGTTTTAAATCCTGAAATATTAATTGTAAAAAATGTACAGGGCTATCCCTTTGCGTTTAAAGCATTAATTACTATTTTACCAGATGTTGAATTACCAGATTATAAAGAAATTGCTAAATCTGTTAGCGCGCAAGATATTTTTGTAACAGAAGAAGAAATCCAAGATTCTTTAAAATATTTACAAAAAAGTAAGGCAAAGTTTATATTGAAAAATGCTCCGGCAGAAAAAAATGATTTTGTGGAAATTTCTTACCAAAATAGAGGAAAGGAAACTAATGAAGAAATAAAAGATAAATTTATTATAGGAGAAAGCGGATTTATGCCTGGGTTTGGAGATAATTTAATTGGGATGGAAGCTGGTGAAGAAAAAGAATTTAAGCTAAAGTTGCCAGAAAATTCTTTAAGAGAAGATTTAATAGGAAAAGAGAGTGAGTTTAAAGTTAAAATGATTTCGGTGCAAAATATAGAATTGCCAGAAATTGATGATGAATTTATAAAACAGCTTGGTTTGGATGCAAAAGACTCTAAAAAAGAAGGAGCTTTAGATTTATCTTTTGATACATTGGTTTCTTTTAAAAAAAGCATGGGAAAAGGGATAATATTAAAAAAGAAAGAAGAAGAAAAACAGAAAAGAAGAATAAATATTTTAAGTAAAATAGCTGAAAAGGCAAAACTTGAAGTTCCAGAATCAATGATTATGTATGAAAAAGGAAAATTAATGGATGATTTTAAAGGAAAAATAACGCAAGGTATGAAAATTAATTTTGAAGAATATTTGGCTACTACAAATCAAACAGAAGAACAATTAAAAGAAATTTATCAAAAAGAAGCCGAAAAAAGGTTGAGAGAATTTTTGGTTTTAATGACAATTGGCGATGTGGAAAATGTTGAAGTTGCTCCAGAAGAAGTTGGTAAAATGGTACGCGAATTAATGGAAAATTCTTCTATGGGGCAATTGGACACATTTAATATTGAGGAATTAAAAGGATATAGTAAAGGAATAATATTTAAGGAAAAGGTGTTTCAAGTGTCGGAATCTTTTTTTGAATAAAAAATAAAAAAGTTATCCACATATTGACTAATTGTTTTGACAAAATAAAAAAGGTATAATTATAAAATAATTAATAAAATATTATATCGTTGGCAAAATATTTTATGAAGCATCTTGTAATTAGAGAAGTTGAAGAAAATTTTCAAGAGATAGAAGCCTCTAAAAAAATCAATAACAAAAGGACGTTTTTAAAATTGGCTGGTGTAGTTGGTTTGGGTGCTGCTGCTTCTTTATTAATTCCTAAAAAAGCGGAAGCTCTTGTTTTTGGGAGCACTCCAGCATCTAACGTAGTTGGTATCAAAGATCATCTTGGCAATAAAATAGACCCAGCAAAAGAAGATGGCAATTTAGCTATAATCGCGGGCGTAGATTTTGCCACTTCCGCCAAACAAGACACTATAAATACAGCATTAACATCGGTAGCACAAGAATCGGGCGGGAATTTAGCTGCCACTGCCACCAATACTAATACAGTTGCTACAAATACTGCAGGATTTCTTATTAACAATACTGGCGCATATATTCGTCAGGACACTAACTATACAATTGCAAGAGAATCAAATGGAAATTTAGATTTAATCAAGACAGATTTAGATAAATTCAATTTTGACGAGAGTAAAAATCTTAAAGTTACTAGTGGAGCAGTAAATGGAAATGTTGGGCTATTAGATAAGACAAATACACAAATAAACCCAGTTCAAGATGATACGGTTGTCTTGTTGCGTCGCTTGGTCAAAATAATGGAATCACAGGCCACTGTTGATTTCTATAGTCGTCAACGCGTTGCCATTTCCGAAGTTTATGGCACTGGCGCTTCAGTGGCATTGCAGACACCGCGTGTGACCGTGGCCAACGATTCAGTGGTTATTTTGGGCACTGGTACAAACTCAATCGGCTATTTAGCGGCAGGTACTAACGGAATTGGTTCCTTGACTGCAGGTACCGCTGAAATCGGCAAGTTAGCAGCTGGCACTCAATCTATCGGTTCAGTTTGGTTGGCTGGTCAAAACCAGCAAATGTTTCAAGACCCAGCACGTATGGCTTATGCTACTGGTATCAGACAAAATCTATCTTTTTAATAAAAAATAAATATGGGGTTAAATAATAATTTAAAAAAACAAGTTGATATTCCAGTTTGGGAATGGTGCCGTTTCGCCCCGACCGCTTCAAGCACGGTTAGTTCGACTTGCATGGCTGATAATTCTTTATACCATGTTACTTTTGGTCGTTATATTTATTTCATGAATTCTGCCCCAGCTGCCCAGTCTGCTACAGTTGGTTATATTGCTGGTTTTTTCCGTTATGATACCATTACGGATACTTATCAGATGTTAAGTTTCCCTCTATTGCCAATTGCATCTTATACGGCTATGCAATTTGCTGGCGGGCAGGGTTATAATGCTCGAGTTATCTCGGCCGGCCTTGGCAACAATACAATTCAGGCTGCCGCCTTTACGGGTAAAACATTAAAGGGCTTTGATATTAGAATTTCGGGTGGAACTGGCGCTGGTCAGCATCGAGTTATCACTGATGTGTCTGACCCGGTTATTGCTTACGCTGGCACCGTTACCACTGCTACAGCTAGTCCAGACGATAGAGTGATTGATGCTAATGCCAACTGGGCAATTAACCAATGGGCAGGTTATCAAGTTCGCTATTTTCATTCCTCAGGTCAGGCCCAAACCAGAAAAATTATTTATAATACTACCAATACTCTCTATTTTGCTGATATTGCTAAGTTTGCCGAAGATCAATGGACTTGGTCGCCAGTTTATACTCTTACTGGTTCGCCATTAACAGCTAACGCTATTGGTACGCCCTACCAGATAGAATCATCAATAATTACCGTTGATAATCCTTGGATAACACCACCAGACGAAACTAGCCGGTTTGTGGTACGTTCGGGTGGAATTTGGTTGGTTACTAATGTGACCACTATTTCGTCATATGTTATCCAATATTATGATATTGCTGCTGACCAGTGGTATGTGCGCAATGCTTGTTTATTGTTGGGACCAGTTGTTGCTGTTGGTACTGAAGCGACAATAGTTAATTCTGGTGAAAATGCTACTGTTTTTGAGAGAGGCACGGCTTTAGGTGCTCAATCGGTTACCAATCTGCAAGATACAACCAAGAGTTGGACCGTTAATCAATGGGCGGGTTATTCTCTTCGTATATACTCAGGAACGGGTGATGGCAAGATAATGAATATAACTTCCAATACCAAAGATAGTTTAACTTTTTGGCCAGTACTGTCTTTAACACCGGCCACAGTGACTACACTTGCCGGTGCTAGCGGGTCTTATATTGTTACTTTGGCGACTACTACGCCTGCCCCTATCGATTGTAATGGTCAATCTATCACTGGCACCAATATTGGTGCTGGCGCCAAAATTGTTTCTGGCCAAGGCACAACAACTTTAATTTTATCAGTTGCCAATTCAGATGTAGTTTCGGGGCCGTTAATTATCGGTACATCAGCAACTGGCAATAAAGATGAGTTTACTATTACCACTAGTTTGCCGACTCCTCAAACTTGCAACGGCTGGACTATTTCGGGCACTAACATTGCCTCTGGAGCCAAGATTGTTTCTGGCCAAGGTACTACTAAATTGGTTTTAGACCTAGCCAATACTGTTGGTTCGGTTTCGGGTATTATTACGATGGCTTATAAGGTTACGGCCGCGACTGGCGCTGTTGGAACTTATGTTATTACCACCAATGATCTTATGCCAAACAACTGCAATGGCTGGACTATTGCGGGTACTGGCATTGGCATTGGCGCTACTATTGTCTCTGGTCAAGGTACGAATAGTTTGGTTTTGTCTTTACCAAATACGGCTTCGGTTGTCGGTAGTGTTTTAACCTTAACTTTAATCCCAGATAATACTTCTCATTATTTTATTGATGCTTTTGAAATGGGTATTGTTTCATATGTTAATCCGCCAGCGCCAAAAGCGGCGACTACGGTTACAGCGACTGCGGGAGCTTATAATTCCACCAGCATTACGCTTAGCGCCAATTCGCCTTCTAATTGTAATGGTTGGTATATCGCTGGTACAGGAATTACTCCTGGGACTACCACCATTGTTTCTGGGCAGGGAACTAAAAATTTGGTTTTGTCAGCAACCAATCTTTCTGGTGGTGTTTCAGGTATTTTAATTATTTCGCCATCTATTGTCACACTAGCAATCACCACTGGTAGTTTAATAAATACTAATGTCGTAACTTTAACTACTACTAGCGCCCCAGCCAATTCCAATGGTTGGTATGTCGCGGGTGCTGGCGTTGGATTGGGAGCGACAATTGTTTCTGGCCAAGGCGGATTAACACTAACCTTGTCTATGTTCAATACTGCTACCATGACCTCTGGTAATCTTTATTTGTACCCCACTATCCCGGTTCCAACCGTTTCCACTTTGACCTATACCGGTGGTTCTGGCACCACGATTACTACTAGTCCAACTACCATCCTGACTCCGGTCAATTGTAATGGTTGGTATGTTACTGGTGCAAATATTGCTGTTGGCACTATTGTTGTTTCCGGCCAAGGCACCAATAGTTTAGTTTTGTCTCTTTCGGCTGGTGCGATTAATGGTCAAGTCACCTTGTCACCAACTATCGCTACCGCAACAGCGGCCTTTGGTGCAGTTGGCACTTATATTGTGACCACTAATGCTGGCGAGCCAATTACTCCAGCCAACTGTAACGGTTGGTATATTTCTGGCACCGGTATTGCGTTGGGTGCTACCATTGTTTCTGGTCAAGGTACAAAGTCACTAACCTTATCTCTCGCCAACACTGCTACTGTTACGGCGGGAGTTGTTTTAACGCTTTCGGCCACCGCCGTATCCACTGGTTCAATCTCTGGGGCGGTCTTTACTGCTGGTGCAACGACGGGCGCATATTATCCAGGACAAATTTTATTAGGCACGGGCGTTCAGATGCCAACGACTATCATTACCGCCGCTGGTGTTTGCTTTTCTATTACTGGTTCGTTGACGATTGTTTATTTTGCTATTGGTAACCCTGCAACTATGGGTATTACTATTGGTATGGGAGCAACTCTTATGGCTGGTTCTGGTACGATTACGGCCGGTAGCTATGTTACCGCTATGTCTGCCAACACTGTAACCTTGTCGGCTGCTACTACTGTTATGAACAATGGTACCATCCAATTTGGCCCAACAATTTACTTGACTACTGGCGCCGTTGGTAATGCTGGTCCGATTATTACCGTTACTACCAACACCAACCTTTTGACTGTAGGTATGTATATGACCTATCTCAGTGGTACGGCTGGTGCAGTTACTGCTGGTACTTATATTACTCAAATCAATTCGGCTACGACCTTTACTGTTTCTCAAGCGCCGACAACCATGCTTAATACTGCCATTCTTTCCTTTGTCCCTTATCAAACTATGATTACTGGCCAGCTTACTGGAGTACCTGGTGGGGCAGGAACTTATAGTATTTTTCCTTCTCAGGGAACATTTTCTTTAACTAATGGCGCGCCGTCTGTTGTTAATACTACAATTATTGGCTTAGGCAATTCAGTGTTGGTTGATAATTCAAAAAATTGGCCGGTTAGCCGTTGGAATAACCAAGTGGTTCGTATTAAATCAGGTACGGCAAATGGTGATTATCGTGCTATTTTGGCGACTGTGCCTGGTTATTTAACTTATACTTCAGGCGCAACTCAAGCCAATAGTGTTGGTACTTTAGTCACTGTAGATACCACCTCTGGCTTAACTGTTGGAATGGTAGTGACGGTTACCACTTCGGCGAGTACTGGTGTCTTTGTTTATGGTACGACAGTTACCTCTATAAATAATGCTACACAATTTACGGTTTCGGCTGTGCCGACTACTGCCTTAGCTAGTGCTACGGTGGTTGGGTCGCCAGTTAATACTTTGGTTACTTATTCAAGCTGGAATACTGTTCCTGATAGCACCTCTCGTTATGTTATCCATGGCGATCCCGACAAAATTTATATGAGTTTTAGCGGTCAAACGCCGACTTTCATTCATAATATAGAAGCTGATACTGTAACGATGGGGCGAATGATGGATTATGGCGTCGCTAGAGGAACTTCGGCTCAATATTCAGATCATCCGCCAGTGGCTTTGTCTATCACCACTACCACCCCAACCATGCCAGTTCTCCCAATTGTTAGTGCTGTGGGTTGGGTGTCGGGGGTTGGAGTGTCTTTAACTGGTGGTTCTTATTCAAGTCCTATTGGTACCGTCACCAATTCCACTAACCTATTCCCGGCCTTCCCAATTGGCTCTTGGATTACTATTGCTGGCGTCACCACCTCAACTTTATACAACGGAACGTGGCAAGTTATTGCCTCTTCTGCCGGTAGTGTTTCATTTTATTGTACGGCTGCTCTTGGTGCTTTTACTCCTAGCGGAACAGTGGCTCAAGCTAACTCTATCGTTATCGGTGGAAGCTTGGCCAGTGGTGCTTATTCAAACTATTTAGCCGGTACTAACATCACTATTTCTGGCTGTGTGCCCGTTGCTTACAATGGAACTTATGCTCTTATCTCTGGCTCAACTTCTGCTCTTGGCATTGGCGGTGGCTATCAGTCAGCTCCGGGCGTGACTAATTCTGGTGGTACCTTTACTATCGCCGGTGGTGATGTTGCCCCGAATATAAATATGAAAGTTGGTATGATTCCAACTTGTACAGCTGGGATAGGCGGTCTTTCTTGGGCGGCGGGAAGTTATGTTAGCGCTGTTGGCGCGACAACTTTTACGGTCACTCCAGCACCAAGTGGAACATTAGGTGCTAGTGCCGTGATAACGGTTGTGCCAACTATGGCGTTTACAGCTACAGTTCCAGTTCCTGGTAATTTGATTACGGCTGGAGTTGTTTACAAAGCGCCAATCGCCGTAACTAGTGGTACTGCGCCGAGCACCACTGTTACTCTTAATTTTGCCGCTGGAACTACCTTTGCTGTCGGCTCATGGGTCTGTGTTAGTAGTTGTACTCCGGCTGGTTACAATGGTGTTTACCAAGTAGCTACCTCCAGCTCAGGATCAATCACTTATGTTGTACCAATATCATTAGCAGGTGTAGCAATCAGCGTTGTTGGTACGGTCGCTCCGGCTACGACGACGCAATTAGTAAATACAGTTAATAGTCATAGTTTTAAAGCTGGCCAGTATATTACTCATCGTGGCGATACTAGTTACAGCGCTGTTTACAATAATGTGACAGCCCCTATTACGCCAGTATTGATGTTTACTACCGGTTTACCAATCCCTTCTACTCAATATACTTATCCTGTCGCTTGGGCCTCTGGTCCAATGATTAACTACGCTCAAACCACCACTCAATTGTGCGATATGTCTAAAAATTGGTTGCCAAACCAGTGGGCCGGCTGTATTGTCACTTACAATACCAATCAATTTGCCATGACACCAACCCAGCCAACCGTTATAGCTTCTCTGGTTGTCGCTAATACCAGCAATACTTTGGTTTTTGCGGCTGCGATGACGCTTCCAGCACAGGGTGTCTCTAGATATGTAATTTCGCCACAGGCCAGTTCGCCGTCTCAAAATTCTTTAGGTTGTGTTGATTCTGGTATTACGCTGGGAGTGCAAGCCGTCACTCAATTACAAGACACTAGTAAAGCTTGGGTGTCGCCAGGCGGTACCGTTGGTATACCATGTACTGGTATTACTACGGCATTATATGTTGTCACTGTTCCCTTACAAAATACCGCTAACCTTTATGCTGGTATGCAAGGTCTGATCTTGTCGTCAGCCACCGTTTCTTTTGCAGCCGCTTCTTATATTAGTAATGCCGCTGGCAGTATTGCTTTAGGTACTGGAGTTATCACTATGATAACCACCGCCTTTACCGGTTCCGGTTCGGCTATTATGACCTTTGGTTACGGCGTAACTTCCTGTTCGTCTGGTGGTAATACTGCAACCTTATTGAACACTGTTTCTGGTTTATACGTTGGTATGCTCGCCACAGTGGCGGCTGGTACTGTGACTTTGGCGGCAGGTACGACTATTACCGCTATTAATTCTAGCAATTTGCAGATAACTTTATCCAATAATTTTGGTGGAGCAACTAGTGCCGCGACTCTTACTTTCACTGCACCTTGCAGTAGTAGTGGCAATACTGTCACTGTTTCTGGTTTCACTACCGCCGGACTTGCCGTGGGTATGTATGTTGGGGTAATTTCAGCCGCCAATCATTCATTACCTCTAACTACCACTGGTGCCTTTACTGTTACGGGCGGTACTAACTTAACTCCGGTTCAAGTTACTTCTATTGTCAACGCCACGCAATTTACAGTTTCTGCTACTCCTGTTGTGGCTTTGAGTAATGCCACGGTTATAGCTTCATTCTGGATTCCTGGTCAATTAGTGGCGAGGAGAGTAAGAGTTGTCAGCGGTTTGACCGTCGGTTTCCACGAAGCTACTATTACCGCAAATAGTCATAATGCTTTAACTTATACCACAATAACTGACGCGACCGTCACTGGTGTTACCGGTTATTCTATTTTACAACAACCGATTAGATCGATTGGTACTGCCCTAATGTGGAATTTTGGCGCTAGCAATCTTAATACTCGTGGTATTTATTTGTATCAAGCTCGTGGTGGCGCGGCTAATGCTGGTTTGCCTGGTTGGGATAGGCTTAATTTAAAAACTGATAAATGGGATTTCTTAATGCCAACTCCAAGTTTTGAAGGTATAACTGCCGGAGCCATGCATGCTTATGATGGCCAAGACCGAATTTATTTTACAACCTCAAATACTAATCGTGTGTATTATTTGGATATTGAAAATATGAATATTCATGGCGCTTCGCAATATCCATATATAGCCCTTGGTGTTCTTCCTGGTAATAGAATGGAAATATTTGAAACAGTTGATGGTTTAAAATATCTATGGCTAAACCGCAATACGGGTGTAGAGTGTTTTAAACAATTGTTATTCTATTAAAAATATAAAATATGGATATTGCTTCAATTAATCAATTTTTATCTAATCGTCTAAACGCTTTGAATGATGCTAAAAGCCGGGCGATTTCGGTTGGTGATTTAGAACAAATCAATGCTATTGATAAAGATTTGATGGAAACAAAAAATTCCATCCAGCAATTAGCGTTACTTGCAAGTATAAATATCGCTGCCGAAGCCGCCAATACCACTACAGCTGAAGTGGTCGCCACTGGTTTGGATGCGATTCAAGATACTTCAACAATTCAGGGTCCATCGGCTGGGGCGATTGTAAACGGCTATGATATTTCTGCTTATGCCACGGATCCTCTCCATGAAACAAAGATACAGAATTTGGTTAACGCTATGCCCTCGTTTGTTTTGGATTCTGATATAGATGCTTATATTCAAGATGTCGCTCCGGGAAGTCCAGTGACAGGGGAGATGGTATTATTAGCTTCTAATCAATATAGTGTTGATGTTCCTTTGCTTTTGGCAATAATGCAAAATGATTCGGCTTTTGGAACAGCCGGAGTTGGGGCAAGAACAAATAATCCTGGTAATGTTGGCAACACTGGTTCGGCTGAAAGAGCTTATAGTTCTTGTCAGGAGGGTGTGACAGCAGTTGCCGAATGGCTTAATAGACATAGAGTTTTGGCATCTTCTCAAGTTTACACACAAACCTTAGATGTTCAATCAGTTTTAACAGGTATTACTGTAACTCCATCTTCATCTAATATTGTAGCTGGTGCAACACAACAACTTGTTACTAATACTTTAGATCAAAATGGAGCATCAATTGGCGGAGCAACAATTATTTTTTCATCTGATAATTCTTCTATAGCAACTGTGGATAATATGGGGATAATTACAGCAGTTTCTGCTGGAATAGCAACAATTACTGCTCAGGCTACATTAAATGGAACTATTGTTACTGGCAATTCTGTTGTAAATGTTAGTAATACAATTGTTACACCAATTATTGCAGGGGTCACAATTAGTCCAGCTTTGTTAAATGTATTAACAGGATCAACACAGCAATTAACAGCAATTCCAATAGATCATAATGGAGCGGTTATTAGTGGAGCAACAATTACTTTTTCATCAAGTGATAAATCTATAGCAACAGTTGATAATACAGGATTAGTAACCGCAGTTTCTGCTGGAATAGTAACTATTTCTTCTAAAGCTGTTTTTAATAAAAATATTGTTACTGGAAATTCAGTCGTGAATATTAATGATCCTATTATCACACCCGTTCTTGCTAATGTTTCAATAACGCCTTCTTTGTCTAATATTTTAACTGGTTCAACTCAATATATTGCAGTAAATGCCATGGATAACAACGGAGAAATTATTAGTGGAGCAACAATTACTTTTTCATCAAGCAAAAAATCTATAGCTACTGTGGATGATATGGGTTTAGTAACCGCAATTTCTGCGGGAACAGCTACAATATCTATTAAGGCTATTTTTAATAATAATACAGTAACTGCTAATTCAGTAATAAACATTACAGATCCTGTTGTTGTACCAGTTATTACTAATGTTTCGGTAAATCCAACCTCTGCGAATGTTTCAGTTGGCTCTACGCAACAAATTATTACTAATACTTTAGATCATAACGGAAGTTCGATAAGCAACGCCCAAATTACTTTTACATCTGACAACAGCGCTATTGCAACAGTTGATAATACAGGATTAGTAACCGCAATTTCTGCAGGAACAGCAACTATTACTGCTCAAGCCATTTTAAATAATAATACAGTAACTGCTAATTCAGTAATAACCGTGAATAGTCCCGTTGTTGACACAAAAAGTCTATCAGATGCTATAATGACACTGTAGGAATTAATTTAAGATTTAAATGCCAGAAGAACCAGTAGAAATATTGAAGCAAAAATTTTCAGAATATTACCAATATATAGATGACATACGGAAAAGAATATTTGCTTTACTAATATGTTTTTTCATTTTTTTCGCAGGTGGATTTTTTGGAGCAGAAAAGATTATTGGATTTATAATAAAGATTACCGCCGTAAAAGGAGTTACAATAGCAACAACTTCGCCCTTTCAACTTCTTAATTTGCTTATGAGTGTTGGAGCGTTTGTTGCTTTAATTTTCTGCACACCGTTTGCATTTTATCTTCTGTATGGGTTTTTGAAAGAAGCTTTAAGCAAAACAGAAAGGAAATTTTTTTTAATATTATTACCGGCCAGTGCATTATTATTTCTAGTAGGGTTTGCATATGGAGCTTCGATACTGTACCTTTATTTAGATGTTATAGCCAATATTAATATTCATCTTGGCGTTAAAAATATTTGGGATATCAGCAGTTTTTTATCGCAAATGATTATGGCGTCAGTTGTATTGGGGTTAGTATTCCAATTTCCAATTATTTTAACTTTTCTGATAAGAATAGGGGCGGTAAGTGTGGATTATTTGCGGGAAAATAGAAAATATTCTATTGCTATAATGTTTATCTTTGTAGGATTCTTACCCCCGCCAGATATTTTTTCAACAATTGTTGAAGCAGCACCTTTACTTGTAATGTATGAAGCAACAATTATTATAAATTCTATTATAGATTATAAAAATAAACATTTTTCTAGAAAGGTCGTATAAATAACAAATTAATTTAATAAAAAATATGTTTGATATAGGTACAAAAGAAATAATTATTATCGCAGTAGTTTTAGTTTTATTATTTGGATCAACAAGAATCCCAGCATTAGCTAAAGGAATAGCAGAAGCCGCTAAAAATTTGAAGGGTATTTTTAAAGACGATAAAAAGTAAGTAAAGTTTATTTGGATGCAAAAAACACTTTCTAAAATATTTTTTTGTTTATTAATTTTTGTTATATCTGTGTTTTTTGCATCTACGGTTTTTGCTGCATATGATAAATTTTCTCCAGGAGACCCTGTAACAATAAGCGAGTTCGTTTCTAAAGATGATTATTCAGTATTCGCTGATGATTGCACACTTTCAGTTTACAAACCTGGCGGAGCGCCATTTACTTTGACGCCATTTAATGCATCTGGTACAGCAACAATGGATAAAGATACTCCTGATACTGGCAGACGTTATAAAACTTTTGATACAGATGGTACTGTGGGAGTTTGGCCTGCAATTATGTCTTGTAGTACACCTGGCCAAGACGACCTGACAAGATTAGACAAATCTTTTATGGTTGGTTATTCTAATGATTTGTCTGCTGACCAAAAAACTGGTCTTGCTTTTTCAATTTGGAGTTATACTGGATCTGCGCTAGATACGGCTGGTAACGCAATATCTAAAGTGTGGTCTTATACAGGTAGTGCCCTAAACACAACTGGTAACGCTGTTTCAAATACAATTGCAGGTGTTTGGAGTGATGTTCTATCTCCTAATCGTTTGTTAACTGGCAAAGGTTTAGTTACTGGAAATTTGGTAACAGAAACTTATTTAGAAGATCCTAATAGTAGTATTAATGTGGCAATTGCTGCTAATGCTTCTCAAGCATCACTTGATTTACTTCCTGCTGCGACTGCTGTTGAAGTATGGAAGAGCGCCTTGTCAGATATTAATGTTACTAATTCAATTGGTAAATTATTGAAAGATAATATTGATGCAAAAACATCTTCTCGTTCTTCTCATTCTGCTGAAGATGTTTGGAATGTATTATCTTCGGCTTTAGTATTAGATAATAGTATTGGTAAACAATTAAAAACAAACGTAGACACAACTATTTCTTCTAGAGCTTCTCCAGACGATGTTGCTGCAGCTCTTGTTGCCCTCAACAATATTTCCGCAAAAGATGTATGGGATTATGCTACAGTAAATGCTACTGGCACCGGTTCATTTGGTAAACTTGTGAAAGATAATATTGATGCACAAATTTCGGCTGTTCCTGGAGCCAGTGCGGTCTCTGTTTGGGGTACGGTAGACAAAACTATTAGTGGAATTACCGATCCGACTTTGCAGGCAGTTGCAGACAAAGTTTGGGGTCAATCAACTAGAACATTAAGCAGTTATGGTAACGACATTACCGCTAAAGATGTTTGGAACGTGATGTCTGCTGACTTAACAACAACTGATAGCATTGCTGACTTAATAAAGAGTAATTTAGATGTCAAAGTGTCTACTAGGGCTTCTCTTTCAAATCAAGAAGCCGGTTGGACAGTTAATTTATCTGATTTTGGGCAAGTTTCAGCGGGCAAAGTTTATAGTGCAAGGTTACAGATTTTAAATTATAAATCAATGCCAACTGATCCTGCTTTTGCACCAGTTTGGACTCTTTATGATAGTAATCATACCGAAATAAACCCTAGTAATTATGTTGTAGTCAAAGATTCAAATGGCATATATCGCGTTAGTTATACTATTCCTTCTGATGCGGTTAGTGGTGTTTCAGAGACCGTGGTTTCAGTTGAAGTAGAATCTGGTAAAACAATTCAAGTTAATGATTATTGGGAAGTTTACCAAGGCTCGCCTGCACAAGTAATTATTAATGAAATTACAGATAAATCAATTCCAGAAGTTTCTGCTAATGTTACAATTGTTAACGAAGGTTTAAATTGGTATGAATATCACTATGAATGGTGTGTAGTTACTAATAGTAGTGATACCTGCACGGGGCCTGGTCCTGTTTATGGCTATGGTTATGCCTCAAAAGAACTTGATGGGCAAGAACCTTATAATACTAATTTAAAGGCTGGAGATTTACCATCAACGGGTAATTATTATTTTAGATTAAAGGTTCATTATGGCGCCGAAGAATCAGATGCTATTGAATCTTTTGTTGCGACAAGCGCGCCTAGTGTGGTTTGTGGTGATAATGTTTGTAATGGTGCTGAAACTTGTTCAACTTGTCCTGGTGATTGTGGTAAATGCTCCGGTACCGGTGCTGGCGGTGGAGGAGAAAATATACCACCAATTATAGCAACTTGTAATGGTGCTGATTTTAACCATGACCACAAAGTAAATTCTACTGATTTCTCAATTTTGTTAGCTTTCTGGAAAACTACTTATCCATTTAAAAATTCATGTGTTGACGTGAGTGGTGATAAAAAAGTAAATTCTACTGATTTTTCAATTTTAATGTATCAATGGGGAACTAAAAGATAGAAATTATGTTATATTTTAAACTAAAAATTAAAACATTATTATTTGGGATATTATTTTTGAGTGTTTTTTTATTGGTTCCATATTCTGCATCTGCTGCTAATATTTATTTATCTACTGATTACCCGTCAATTTCTGTTGGGGATACTATAATAGTCAATGTGATGATGGATCCTCAAGGTAAGAGTCCTAATGTAATTGACGGAAATATTTTAATAAAAAATGGGGTAGGAAATATTAAAATATTAGAATTAAACACAGCTGGTTCAGTATTAACCCATTGGTTACAAACTCCATCTCTTGATTCAAGCTCTAGCATTTCTTTCGTTGGCGGAGCGCCCGGCGGTTTTAATAAAACAGGAATACTATTTAAAATAGTTTTTTTAGCTGAGAAAGAAGGGAAAATAGTTTTTTTGCCCTCAAATATTAAAGCTTATAATAATGACGGAAAGGCTACACCGATAGAAGTTTCTGCTAATTCTATTTCATTAGATGTTGGTCCTAAAAAAGAAATTTCTAAAAATCAATGGTTAGATACAATTTCTAAAGATAATCAACCACCCAAGCAATTGTCTGCTGTTGTTGGTCAAGATAGTTCTATCTTTAATGGAAAAAAATTTATTACAATTTCGGCGGTTGATGATCAGTCAGGAATTAGCTATTACGAAGTAAAAGAGGGTGATTGGTCGATAGTACGTAGTGGAAAAAATTATGTATTATTAGATCAAAATGAGAAATCAAATATTATTGTTACCGCATATGATAAAGCCGGAAATTATAGTAGAATTATATTAAAGCCAATCCAGTCTAAAATAAATTATTGGGTATGGATTATTATTTTAGTAATAACTTTAGTTATTATTTATATAATAGTTAAAATTTTAAAGAAAAGAAAAAGAAACTAATAATTAAAAAACATTGTTAAAAATTAATTTTATTTATAAAAGTGTTATTGTGGCTATAATATTTATGGCTGTTTTTTCGTTTGTAAATATAGCTCAAGCTGCAACAGCTTCTCTTTCTTTCTATCCTTCTTCTATAAATGCTAATGTGGGCGATACTATCAATGTGTCGGTTTTAGTAAATACAGATTCTGTTACTATCAATAATACTGAAGCAGTAATAGATTTTCCAAGTGATATTTTACAAGTAATTTCAGTCCCTACGAGCAATTCAATTTTTTCAATGTGGATTGAAAATCCTAATTTTTCAAATAGCGCAGGAACAATAAGTTTTAATGGTGGCGTGCCAAATCCTGGATTTACTGGAGCTGGGGGTAAAATTATGGGGATTACTTTTAAAGCCAAAAAATCAGGGACAGCATCTTTATCTTTCACATCGGGTTCCATATTAGCAAACGATGGGTTAGGAACAGACGTAACTGGTAATTTGGGTAAAGCAACTTTCTCTATAGCAGATGCTTTGCCTAATAATAATCCTACGTCTATATCGACCACAAAGAGTTTAACTACAAAATTGGCAGATTCAACTAAAGCACTAAGCAAAAATATACAAAATACCGCCACAAATGTAGAAAAAGATATTTCAGAGAAAGTAAATTATGTAGTGCAACAACCTTTGCAATATGTTGATATGTCGCAGATGACAAATATAATTACAATTATTGTTGCTATTTTTATACTTATTATACTTATAATAATTTTATTATTTTATATTTGGCGCAAGTTTTATTTATTAGTTAATAAAGTTGAAAAACAAATCCACCAAATAGAATATTCTAGTGTTGTTAATGAAAATGAATTTTTGAAAATTAAAGATAACGTATATACAAAATTAGATGAAAGAACTAATTATTTTGAAAAAGCTTTAAATCAAATAAGGGCAGACAATACAAAAATTGAAAAAAATAATGTTTCTCTTGAAAAAGCCGTAGAACAAATAAGGCTAAATAATTCTGGAAATAAAAAAGAATTGGCGGTATTGCTGGATAAGGTAAAGGTAAATATAAAAGAAAAAATTGATTCAATTTCTGTTGAATTTAAGAAGCTTAGAAAGTCTGATGAGAATAGAGAGCAAAGCATTTCAAGCTTTAAATTAAAATCAGAGAATCAGATAAACTATTTAACAGAAAATGTTAAAGAAAGCATTCATAAGTTGGAAATGAGGGATTCTGCCATAGAAAAAGATTTACTAATAACGAGAATGAATACAGAAAGCAAAAATGATTTACTGGAAAAAGATCTTTCTCAAATTAGAGAAAATAGTAACCTAAAAGACGAAAAAATTGATCGCAAGATAAATGATTTTAATATTTTGTTGATAGAAAACATTAAAAAATTAAAGCAGTCTAATGATGAAAATAAAAATGAAATTTTGAAAATTAAAAATGATGTCTATGCAAGGTTAGAGGAAAAATTAAACAGTTTTACTGCTTTGTCGCAAAAAGGTCTTCAAGATGTATCGGGCATTGTTAGCCAGTATGAGACGATAATAAAGACAAATATGGATGAAAGAGATAAGAAAAATGATGGAGAGATGATGTTGCTAAAGTCTGATATAAATAAAAAAATTCAGGAAATTGCGACACTTAAATTAGATGTGGATAAAAAGAATCAGGAAAATGTCCAGCAAATAACTTCATTTAAGACAAATGTAGAAAAGAAGATGGAGGAAAGGCTAAATAATCTTACTGTTGCTTTGAATTCTGATATGCAAAAATTGAAAGATGATAATGCGATTAAAGATGCTGAAAAAGAAAAAGAATTTATAAATATTAGAGAAAATATAGCATCTATTTTAAAGAAAGAATTTTCTAGTTTACATAATATGAATAGCGCAAGCGAGAAAGAGTTGCTTAAAGTAAAAGAAAATATACAGGCCCAGCTTAACGATAAAGTTGCTGGATTAAAGAAAGAGCTTCAACAATTGAAGAAAGAAGATGTTGTAAAAGCAGAATTGGCAAAGCTTGAAGCAAAGAAAGAAGAATTAATTAAATTACAAGAAGAATTGGGAGCTAGAATGAAGAGTGACTTTGACAGTAAAGCAAAATTATTTGATAAGAAAATTAGCCAGTTCAATGAAACAAATGCCAGTAAAGAAAAAGAAATAGCAAAAATTGAATCAAAGATGGAGGCAAAAATAGATGCAAAAATAAGCAGTAAAGTTGATAATACTTTGAAAGACAAAATATCAGCAGTTGAAAAAGAAATTTTGCAGATTAAAAAAGCTGATTCTTCTGGCAAAGAAAAACTATCTAAAATAGAAGATAATATTAAAAAAATTGATAATTACTATAAGAAGTTAGATTCAGAGGAGCAGGATATGAGGCAAAAGCTTGAAAGGATGAATAGTTCTTTAAAAGCATTTTACTCAAGTACGATTTTATCACTAGGTGAGCCTACAAAAAAACGCAGATAATCTTTATTAAAAAATCGCCAGAAGAAGGCGATTTTTTGATAAAGATTATTTCTTTTTTATTTCAATCTTTTTTGAACTATCTTGTGGCTCTTCTTCATCTTTAAATGCTCCTCTTAAGTGCTTAACAGCATCAGTAATGCTTTTTGCTAATGCAGGTATTCTGCTTGACCCAAATAATAAAATCAAAACTACTGCAAGAATAATAATTTCTTTTGCACCTATATCAAAC
>Ga0224525_1000508_pt1 | contig 17793 bp, 15 predicted proteins | sample CFST100metaG_FD_179874 | JGI IMG/M metagenome (GOLD analysis project Ga0224525, IMG submission 179874) | Peat soil microbial communities from Stordalen Mire, Sweden - C.F.S.T100 | ecosystem: Environmental > Terrestrial > Soil > Wetlands > Peat | place: Sweden: Norrbotten County, Stordalen Mire...
CTGTACTGGTACAGTGGATGTATTAGTTGAATTATTTCCAAGCTGACCATTAGAATTATTACCCCAGCAATAAGCGTTATTGTCCGAGGAAATAGCGCAAGTGTGATTGCCACCTGAGCTAATCTGTTTGATTGTTTTACCACTCAATACTCCGGTAGTATCGACCTGTACTGGTACAGTGGATGTATTAGTTGAATTATTTCCAAGCTGACCATTAGAATTATTACCCCAGCAATAAGCGTTATTGTCCGAGGAAATAGCGCAAGTGTGATTGCCACCTGAGCTAATCTGTAACCAGGACGGTTCATAGATGCCACCAATGGAAATTTTTACATTTTGACTGTATTGATCCCAAACTGTGTTATCTGATTTCCTTAAAAGTTGCACAAGACCGGTCACTACCATACCAGTAATTTTCCCCGACGTATTATAAGTTGGATATGACGCATAAAAAGTCGTTCTTAAATTATTATCGCTGTCAACATACAATGAGCAATTTTCATCTATTAGTTGAGAGCAAACAGCAGTAGCCTTACCTGAACAGTCAGTATTTGGCATAAGTGGTCTAGTATCCGACCAGTTAGCAACATAATCATTATTTGCTAAACATTTCTTGGCATACGTTGCACCAGAATAAGCCGCTTCAAGAGCAATACTGTTATAATGCTGCGCGTTCATTGCCACATCGACTGACGAAACACCCTGTAAAGCTAAAAGAAGCACCATTAGCATAACAACAGATGCTATCATGACAGTAGGAAGCGCAAATCCTTTTTTTATATAACGTTGCATCTTTTCAGATAATTTTAGCATAAGTAGTTACAAAAAATAACCGTTGTAAGCCGAAAAGCATATGATAAAAAGTGTGTTCATTATATAATATGACCAAAGAGGAGATATCGTGGAAAATCAAGTAATTATCTATAGCACTTCTTGGTGTGGTTTTTGTCATTCAGAGATGGATTGGTTTGACCAAATTGGAGTAAAGTATACTTCAAAAGACATAGAACAAGATGCGGACGCTATGTCCGAATTACAGAAAAAAACAAACGGTAATTTTCGAGGCGTGCCTGTTACTGATATAGGTGGAACCATAATTTTTGGTTTCGATAGACCTAAGATTCAGCAAGCTTTAAAGGAAAATAGTATACTCTAACAGCAGTTTGCCGTCAGCTTATACTACGTGATATATTATTTAGAATATGAAGTCGCTAAAACTCAGCGTTGTCGTTCCTGTCTATAATGAAGAGAAACTTATTCATAAGTGTCTTGATGCTTTATATGATCAGAAACTACCAATCGACGAAGTTATCATGGTTGATAATAATTCTATTGATAGTACCGTGAAAATTGCATCACAATATAGTGGCCTAAAGATAATTAAAGAAAAGAAGCAGGGAATATCTTATGCTAGAACTACGGGATTTAATTCTGCTAAAGGCGACGTCATTGCAAGAATTGATGCAGACACTATAGTTAGTCCAAACTGGTCTAGTACTATTGTAAACAATTTTCAAAATGATACTAAAATTGATGCTTTGACTGGTGATGCCGCAATTGCTGAATTAAGCCCCGGAAAAACGTTTTTCGGTAGTTTTTTTTATGCAAATTTTCGAAAGAACCATCAAAAAGAAATTGGTATTAAGCCAATCATGTATGGATTCAATTGTGCGATAAAGAAAGATGCTTGGAACAGAATAAAAGATAGTGTAACATTGGGCGATTCTCTTGTAACAGAGGATCTGGATTTATCTATCTGTGCCAAAAAAGCCAATCTAAAAATAAAATATGACAAAAATCTTATAGTAAAATGCCACGTAATAAGATCACTTGATATAAAAAAGATTAAGCGCTATAAAAGGACTGACCACTATACTTTAGTTAAGCATGGAATCGCAAGCGATAGACAAAAAGAATACGCAACAATAGATGAATTATGAAGAAACAAAAAAACGATAGAAAAAATCATATCGTCAATCATAGAGCACATTTTGATTATATAGTTGATGAAACATTTGTTGCTGGTATGCAATTATCTGGCCCAGAAGTAAGAGCAACAAGAGATAATAAGCTACAAATCGATGGTTCTTATGTAACTATAAAAGACAATGAGGTTTGGCTTATTAATGCCTCGTTCACAGTTAGTGATACCAGTACTGACAATTTTAATAAAAAAATGATCGACAGAAGAAACATCAAATTATTGCTTAAAAAAAGCCAAATAAGTAGGTTGCTATCAAAAAAGGAACAGGGATTTACCATCATCCCTCTCAGTGTTTTAAATGATCGCCGATATATAAAAATCGATATCGCCACAGCAAAAGGTAAAAAACAATACGACAAAAGAAACACTAAAAAACTTAGAGATCAAGAACGCGATGTAGCAAGACAGCTTGATAGAAGGATGCGATTATGAAACTTGTTTCATGGAATGTTAATGGAATTAGAGCAATCATAAAAAAGGGTAACCTAACAAATTTCATAGATGAGGTTAACCCAGATATAATTTGTCTACAAGAGATAAAGGCCAGAGAAGATCAAGTCAATCTTACGGAATTCCAAAAAGAGTATCACATTTTTTGGAATAGCGCTGAAAAAGCCGGTTATAGCGGGACTCTTATTATGTCTAAAGAAATGCCGTTGTCAGTAGTTAGCAATTTTCCAGAAGATATTATAAAAAAATACAAGCTAAGAAACGATAGTTATGGAGATGTAACAAAAGAAGGGCGCCTTGTTGCTATCGAACTCAATAATTGCTGGGTTGTTAATACATATGTACCAAACTCAAAAGGAGATCTCTCAAGGCTAGAGCTAAGATATGCTCAGTGGGGCCCTGCCATGATTGCTTTCCTCAAAGAGCTAGAAAAAAATAAGCCCGTTCTATTATGCGGCGACTTCAATGTAGCTCATGAGGAAATAGATATAGCCAATCCAAAATCTAATAAAGGAAAACACGGTTTTACAACCGAAGAAAGAACTGATTTTTCCAATATGATAAATTCCGGTTTTGTAGATATCTATAGATATAAGCATCCTGATACAATTATCTACACATGGTGGTCTAATCTAGCCAATTCAAGGGCAAGGAATATGGGATGGAGAATTGATTATTGGATTGTAAGCCAAATATTAGCGAAATCAGTTAAAAGCGAAGTGATATATAACAGTGTCTTAGGATCAGATCACTGTCCAATCGGTCTTGATATTGAATAATTATCTTTTATTATCAGCCTTATCAATATACATTTGTTTATCAGCCTCTATCATAGCATCCTCATAACTTAAAAATTTTGAATTTTCGTCGATAACAGTATAGCCAACTGCAAGGCCTAGACCAAAACTATCGACAAGACTTTGCATATCTTCATCATCAAAATTTATACCATTAAGTTTGTCTTTGAAAGACTTCGCTATCTCAGTAACATTATTTTCCCCACCGTCTTCACTATAGCGGTTAACTTTTATAAGGACTCCGAACTCATCACCACCTACTCTTGCGACAATGTCACTTTTTCTAAAGCTTTGTTCGATATAATTAGCTACATATTTTAGTACCTTGTCACCATTTACGTGACCAGTGTAGTCATTAATAGCTTTAAAATGATTGACATCTATATTAAATACAACATAACTATATTGATTAAAACCTTTATGTTCATAAAACCTATCTAGCGGTTCCTTGTTTATAGCTTCATTCCAACCACGGCGATTATATATTTCTGTCAGTTCATCATGAGTAATAAGACTTCTGAGCGACTCATTTTCATTTTCAAGACTTTTTATGGCAACGCCAGCAAGAGACAAAGAAGCCCGTAGTCTTCCTATCTCTAATTCTTTTTGGCAGCTATTGCAGTCAATTTCAGAACTATTAGCAGCCGAGCCAATTTCACACCTCTCCATCTCGGACATGTTAATATTCTAAACTTTTTTTACAACAATGTCAATAACGCAAACGGTTATTTTTTAATGATTATTTTACCTATTATAGCCATATAATCTACGACTAAATAAATGTTACAGCAACTTATAATTTCTTAAAATGATTATATTAAGAATACATTTTTTACATATGCTATAATTCTTCATACAGACATGGATGAACTATCATATTGGAAGAAACAAACAAATCAAAAACCATTGTTTCCAGATATCATATGGAACAAGCCTGAAAGAAAAGATCAGTTCGGTAAGTTAGGCATTATAGGTGGCAATAAATTTAATTTTCTTGCAGTTTCCGATGCTTATAAGACAGCTCTGTTGACTGGTGTTGAAGATCTGCGCATATTACTGCCCGCCTCTCTAAAGAGAATAATGCCAAATGATATTAGCAGCAAAATAATTTTTTCAAAAGATAATCAATCAGGTAGTCTTAACCTAGAAGCAAGACATGATCTTGATTCAATTGGACAATGGTCTGATGGAATTTTATTAATAGGTGACACCGGACAAAATAGCGAGACATCTATTCTACTTGAAAATTTCATTTCAAAATATGAAAAACCGGTCGTAATTACTAGAGACGCAGTCAATCTTTTGACTCATGGCGAAGAGTTATTGCAAAAAAACAATATAATATTTATTTTATCATTAGCACAGCTACAAAAAATCTTTAGAAATATCTATTATCCAAAAGTTATATCTTTTAGCATGCAGCTTATGAGTCTAATCGAGTCTTTGCATCAATTTACAATAACGTATCAGGTAGCAATCATGGTTTTTCATGAAAAGCATATAGTCTTAGCACAGAACGGTACTGTGATCACACAGCCATATGACACACCAACAAAACTATGGAATGGATATGTAGCAACAAAAGCCGCTTCTTTTATTATTTGGAATAATAATATTTTTAAATCAGTAGCAACAAGTTTAATCGAAAATTAACTAATTAATATAGAATAAATAGCCCTAGCTTTTTGCTAGGGCTTAGTTTTATTTTATTAACCATCTAAATATTTTAAGCACGAAAGAATTTAAAGACTTATGCTTTTCAGATCTCATAATACGGTTGTAAAAGATTTTTAAATCCTTGCACCATCTTTCTAAATGTTCGACATCAGCTACGCGTGATTGTTCCTCAAAGCTATTAATATAGCAAAGATCTACATAGCAATGAACACTGCCGATTAGATAGTCGGAAACTTCGCAAGCGATACTGTCATCATCAGTTAAGGTTTGGATAAATCGTCCATCAATTGTTAGGCAACAATCTCCGCTAAAGCTCCATGCCAATATTTTTTTACAATCAATTTTTCTGAATTCCGGTTTTTTCTTCCATATAGTGTTTTTTGTAATTAACTCGGTCGTTAAACCTGCTAGAACTTTCAATTCATCAATTAGTTGATTATAGTGGCTAGTTCTTTTTGCATCAGCGACGTCTATAGAAGAATATTTTTCCAGAATTTGGCCTACCTGATCCAACTTTCAACACCTCACAAAACATATTAAATGGTTAGTAATGAACGTCCGCGAATCAAAGCATATTCACGGATTCGATGATATTATCATTGCCAAGATTAATAGTCAATATTATTAGTCGCATTAGCAATCTGCTGATATGCTACCGGTATAAAATTGACTACATCGCTAGCAATGACACCGGGTTGGGTATATTTTTTTGTAGCAATATCGCCAGCAAGACCATGCAAATATATTGCCATTGGAACTGCTTTTTCTAAATCTAAACTTTGACTTATCAATCCGGCTAGAATTCCAGCTAGCACATCACCAGTGCCGGCAGTAGCTAATCCAGGATTACCGCTATTGTTTTTATAGATAAAATCGCCATTAACAAAAAAACTTGGATATCCCTTTACTATTAGGGAAACTTTGTTATTTTTTGAAAACTTTTTTGCTAGAGCAACTAATTCATCATAGTCCTCAGGCAAATCTTGTTTTATAAGCTTTCTAAATTCACCTAAATGTGGAGTTAAAATTATTTTATCTGATAATTCTTTAAAAAAGGAATCATCATTTTTCCCAATTAGTGATATTCCGCCACCGTCGATAATTATAGGGATATCAATGGATTCAACAATTTTTCTTATTAATGAATAATTAGTATTAGTCAAAGACATACCATTTCCAATAACTATAACTTTAATATGCCTATCTTGAATATATTTTATTATCTGTTTAAAAGCGGCCGATGCTCTTTTGCTAATTGATAATGTCATTATTTCTGGAACTAGTCCACCTATAGTATTTGTTACATACTTATCAGAAGCTATACTTACAAGTCCGGCGCCCGTTCTTAAAGACGCTTTTCCAACAAGCATAGGAGCTCCTACCATTCCTTTAGAGCCACCAATAACCAAAACATGGCCAAAAGTGTACTTATTGCTTCTAGTAGGTCTACTCAACACATTTTTAAATTCATCATTAAACATTGGCTTTATAATAACATAACAAATTCAATCACAGTCTGTTCAATTAGCAAGTAGCAACTGTTCACTGATACAATTAACTGATTATTTAATTAAAAAATATTTATTTCTATCTTTTATATTGATGAGATATCCACTTATTTTATACAACAAACTATTTGTTAAAAAATACATCATTGATTTATAAACAACACTGAAATAGTATGAGCTTAGAGGTTAAGGGGGGTATTTCAATGGGCGAGAGAGTTAATTCTAGTGAACTAATATCATTCTATTTAAGAAGATGGAAGACAGCATTAATTTTTATTATATTAGGATTGTTAATTGCATCCTTGTATACTTTCATCTTTCAAAAGCCACTCTACGAGAGCAATGTGTCACTAATTGTGACTAATAATAATTCGAGTAATTCGTCGTCACTTGATAGTCAAACTCTAATTGGAAACAGCATGGCATTTATGCAATCTAGATTAGTCTTGGAAAATGCCATTTCAAAATCTAATATAGAAATATCGTATGAAAATTTGCATTCTGCTATTACCGTAGAGAATTCAAGCAATTCAGGATTTATAACACTTACTGTTAATACAGACAGCCCTCACAATAGTCAGACACTTGCGAACTCAGTTCTAAAATCTTTTGAAGAAAAATACTATACGGCTTTTGGTAAAAAACAGAGTGCTCTATCAACCACTATAGACTCAGCCAACTTGGACAAGACACCGTCAAATATCGATATAGCAAAACAACTTATTATTGGTGGTTCCTGTGGACTGATTGTTGCATTAATTGTGATATTTATCTTTTATGATCCGTACAAACCAAGTGGTCGAAATAGAAAAAACATACCCGTATCACAGCAATCAGAACAAAATTATCAAAACGCGGTCAACGGTGCCATTCATAACAAGACGATTTATGAAGAAACTAATCATGATTTTATCACTCCTGTAACTGCCCAAAGACAGTTGAATAGAATGGGTTGATAGTAGTCTAATCTAAAGGAGAACTAAATGTTTTATGTGAAATACGTAAAGCGATTTTTCGACGCACTTGCTTCTCTCGTACTACTGCTGCTCGTACTACTGCCGATGATAATAACAGGAATTATAATTAAACGTACTTCTAAGGGGCCTGTGTTTTTTAAACAAATTAGATCTGGAAAAAATAATAAACTTTTCAAAATATATAAGTTTAGAAGTATGAAAGTAGATGCACCAAAAAATCGACCAACAAATTCGCTTAACAATTCAGAGTACTACATAACATCTTTTGGATCATTTATTAGAAGATATTCAGTAGATGAGCTTCCGCAACTTTTAAATGTGATTAAAGGCGATATGTCACTAGTCGGCCCGAGACCCGTTATAACAAAAGGGGAAGATAAGTTATTGCTAAAAGAACGTCATAAAAACGGTGCAGATACAATTAAACCAGGGATTACAGGATGGGCACAGGTAAATGGAAGAGATGATCTTAACTATATGCATAAGGCTACACTAGATGGTGAATATATCAGTAATATATGTTTTTTAATGGATTTATTATGTTTATCAAGAACGATAAATGCGGTTCTTCTGATCAAGGGCTACCGCGAGGGTTCTAAAATCAATGCTTCTGAAACAGTAGCTAAAGTAGAAAGTCAGGCGCAATGATAGAGAAACAAAAAATATTATTTACTTCTCATACAGCAAATTTCTTTAAATTTAATAAAGCTATAATTGAAGACTTAGCAAAATCTGGATATTTAGTAGACTACGCATCAGCTAATGAAGAGTTAATTACTAGCAAATCACTTAATAATATTTACAGTGTTTCATTTCGAAGAAATCCATTTGACATTTGTAATATTAAAGCCATATTACAAATGTCTCTGCTCCTAAAAAGGAATAAATACTCAATAATACATGCTCATACTCCAGTTGGCGGTGCCATTACAAGATTGTCAGCATTAATTACAGGAACAAATAAACAATCGAGAATCATTTATACAGCGCACGGTTTTCATTTTTATAAGGGAGCCCCGCTTCTCAATTGGCTCGTGTACTATCCGATTGAGAAAATTCTTTCATTGACGACAGACGACATTATTACAATTAATACTGAGGATTATGAAATAGCTAGAAATAAGTTTTATGCAAAAAGAACACACTTTTTGGATTGTGGCGTTGGCATTGATACTAATTTTTTTCTAAATAACGATAAAAGAAATCTTAATAGAGAAGTAATCCGTAAAGAATTAGGAATACAAGAAAATGACATAGTCCTGCTATATGCAGCTGAATTAAATAAAAACAAAAATCAAATATTTTTAGTAAAGGCTATGCAAAAATTATTGCAAGAACGTAGTAATGTAAAAATGATTTTCTGCGGAGTTGGGCCTCTATTTCATAAATATGAAAAAATCATAAAGAAGCTAGGTCTTAAAGACACTGTTTATCTGCTTGGATACAGAAAAGATATGAATGAAATAGTAAGAGCTAGTGACATATATGTCTCAGCGAGTATTAGAGAAGGTCTTAGCGTTAGCGTTCTGGAAGCGATATCATGTGGCCTTCCTGTACTTGTCTCAGACAATAGGGGACATAGAGATATAGTAAAAAATAACAATAATGTCGGTTTTATTTATACTCAAAATGATACACGTGATTTTATTAAAAAAATTAAAATATTAATTAACAGCAAGGAACGTTTTAAAAAAAATATTAATAGCGGCATAGCTAAAATATACAGTAGTCAACGCTCAGTAGAAGAAATCCGATTAATATATAATCGAGGAATTATAAAATGAATAATTTATGTAGCCTTATTTTATACATAGCAGTTTTTGCTATATCAGCAGTGCTTATTGATCTAGGCCTCAAAAGAAAAAATAAATTGCAGATCATTCTCGGAATTATTATTACAGCTACTTTATCTGGGCTGAGATATATGGTTGGGACTGACTATAATGGCTACGTTTCTATCTACAATTCATTCGCTAAAACCTCATTCATTACTTATCTTGAAACGATATTTCACCAACCTGAAATCGGTATATATTTTATATCACGATTATCAAAATATTTATGTAACGGTCCTTTGCTGGTATTCTTATTAACCAGCTTTATTACAATTATTTTCTTCGTTTTAGCAATTAAGAATTTAAATCCTAAGCACAGGGGAATTGTTTTCTTTATTCTTCTGACAACTATATTGCCGACTAGTTTTAATACTATAAGGCAAATGGTTGCAGTATCTATTTTCTTATATGCCGTTAATTTTATATTCACTAAAAAGCCAATAAAATATATATTTTGGGTTATAGTTGCATCGCTATTTCATATATCCGCGCTTGTGCTGATTCCGTTGGTATTAATACCATACATCATTAGGCCGGGTGTATTTAGAAACAGGTTCTTATTTATTACCGTTATCACTTTTTGTACAGTAGTAACTTGTTTAGCTATCCCATTTATTTTCGAATTTATAACTAAATTCGGTATATTTGAAAAATACTCAATATATGAGGGATACGTTGGCTATGGCGACAACAATACGTTTTATCTAAAGGCTGCTTTATTCGCAATAATACTTATATTCTATAAATATTTTAAACAGATAAGTTATATAAACTACTTTGTAATATTTGCAGCTATCGATGTTGCAATATCAAGTATCGGATTTGAATCAGCATATCTAAAAAGAATGGCATTATATTTTTCTTTTGCATTACCGATATTATTGACCTGCATAATTGACGTTTTTGATGATGTAAAAGGGCAAATTTTTACATCAACTGTTATTGTACTTTACGGATTTTTATTTTTTTATATATCCTACTATGTACTTCTCCAAGCAAACATAATACCGTATCGGAGTGTAGTAGGAATATGACAAAAAATAACGATCTAGTGTCAGTGGTAATGTCCGAATATAATACTAGGAATGATTATTTGAAACAATCAATTTTCAGTATTCTAAATCAGACATACAAAAATATTGAATTAATAATTATAAATGATGGGACTAAATCAAACTTAGAAGAAATTGTTGATGAATTTAATGATGAAAGAATTACCGTACTCGATAATAAGGTCAATAAGGGATTTGTATATTCACTCAACAAGGGAATAAAGAATTCTAGTGGCAAGTATGTTGCAAGGATGGACACTGATGATATCGCCGATAAAGATAGAATAAAAAAACAAATTAATTTTATTAAGTCACACGATGAATTCTCCGTAGTTGGATCAAAGGCGGTAGAATTCAGTGATTTAAAATCATATGGTATCCTAGGTCATTCTGGTGAAATAAAGTTGATTGATTTAATGAAGGGAATTACGCTTATACATCCAAGCGTAATTATAAAAAAAGAAGATTTAATAAAAATTGGATATTATAACGAAGTCGATAGAGCGGAGGACTTGGCTCTATGGTTTAAATTTCTGGAAAATGGTTACCGCTTATTCTCTATGAATGATGTTCTTATTAAATACCGTGTGAACTTGCGCGATTACAAAAAAAGAAGCATAAAAAAAAGAATTGGGGAAATAAAAACACGATTATATTATAATAAAAAATTAAAAGCACCATTTTTTTGCTATATAACAATTGCAAAGAGTATTATTGCTGGAATAGTTCCGTCTAGACTCGTTTTTGATTATAGAAAAACATATATATTAAAAAAAATTAGACCAAACGAAATAAACAGAATTAATATATTACACATAGTTGGTGGCATGGATCATGGCGGGGTCGAGACGTTACTAATGAATATCTACAGTAGCATTAATAGAGAAAAATATAAATTCGTTTTCTTGTGTTATAAAAATAAAAAATATGATTTTGAGGAAGATATAAATAAGCTCGGTGGAAAAATAATAATCATGCCAAGCATTAACAAGGGTATTATAAAATATATTTATAACATTATTAAAATAATTAGAGATGAGAATATAGATATAGTGCATGCACATACTTATTACAACTCCGCATTTTCTCTAGCTGCAGCAAAATTAGCAAATGTAAAATATAGGATAATTCATTCTCATCTTACCAGTTTGGAAAAAACCGACAAAAGAGTAATAAGAACAATATATAAGACAATAACAAATAAGATAATTGCTTTATCTGCAAACATATATTTGTCTTGTGGCAATAATGCGGGTGCGGCAATGTTCAAAGAAAGAAAATACACAGTTATTAATAATTGCGTAGACGCAAAAAAGTTTAAATTTAGCCAAGAATGTAGGGATAGAATACGACTAAGATACAATATTTCCCAAAAAAATGTATTAATAGGATCAGTCGGGCGCTTGGTTCTGCAGAAAAATTTCAAATATCTAATAAAAATCTTTGCTAAGCATCATAGTAATAATAATGATTCGAAGTTACTTATTATAGGTGGTGGTGAAGAAGAGTCTAACCTAAAAAAATATGCACAAAAATTAAATGTATACGACGATATTATATTCGCTGGAAATACTGAAAATGTTTTTGAATTTTATAGTGCAATGGATATATTTATCATGACATCGTTTAATGAAGGTTTTCCGCTCGTTTTAATTGAAGCACAGAGCAATGGATTACCTTGTTTAGTGACTGATACTATAGACAGAACAATAAAAATGACCAATAATTTTTATTTTCTACATTTGAATAAGGATTCTGAATGGCTAAAAAAAATTAATTCACTGTACAATATCAGCATCAACAAGCGCTCTCTGGGCTATAAGATTGTAAAGAATAGTGAATCAGATATCGCTAATGGCACTAAACAAATTGAAATGATTTATAACTACGGGGAATTATTGTGAAAAAAATTATACTGTTTAATCCAGCAATAGGGAGCACTAATCTTGGCGATTGCATAATAATTAATTCTATATTATCCGAAATGGATACTGCCTTTAATAAAAATTTTTTAACACAATATTCTACAAAGACACCATTATTGCAAGATTACCAATTTGCCAGTAAACATAATGGAGTAGTTAATAATTGCAAGAATGCAGATCTTAAGCTTCTATGCGGCACAAATCTTATAAAAACTAATCTAATGCGTCTAACTTCTGATTGGAATATAGATATATTATCCAGCAAATTATATAAAAACGCAGTTTGTATTGGATGTGGACTTGATGGATATAGTAGATCTATTAATAACTATACGAGATCAATATATAATCAAGTATTTTCAAAAGAAATAATTCACTCAACTAGGGATAAACGGACAAAAGACTTTTTAGAATCTCTAGGTGTTAAAGCTATTAACACTGGGTGTCCCACTATGTGGCAGCTAACCGAAAATTTCTGTAGTAGCATTCCCACAAGAAAAGCTAAGCAAGTATTATTTACACTAACTGATTATAATAAATCACCAGAATTTGATAGAGAAATATTAAAAATATTATTAAAGAACTACGAACATATTTATGCGTGGCCACAAGGAATAAACGATTATAATTATTTTTTCGACCTAGAGATGGGGAAAAAAGATAAAATAACAATATTAAGCCCAAACATAAACGTGCTAAAAAATACGCTTAAAAACAACACTATTGATTATATTGGTACAAGATTACACGCAGGAATACTAGCAATAAACTATAAAAAAAGATCAATAATTATATCAATCGATAACAGAACTAACGACATAAGTGTTACATGGAATATTAATTCAGTAGAAAGAAACGATATTTTTGATGTTTTAGACCAAAAAATAAATTCTATTTTTAAGACCGAAGTAAACATAAACTTAGACGCAATTAATGGATGGAAAAGTCAGTTTAATAGTTATGAATAGAAAGAAAGAACTCATAAAAAATACTCTTATACTAATGCTTGGACAGATTTCTGGACAGGCTATTTCTTTTCTAATGTTGCCTATATACACAACTTATTTAAAACCAAAAGATTATGGACTAGTTGACCTAATATCTATACTGTCTTCCGTTCTCGCACCGACACTATTATTCCAACTCAATATGGGCTCATTCCGTTTTTTAATTGACGCAAGAAACGATAGAGAGAAGCAAAAAAATATTATTTCAAGCGTGATGATCGCTATTCTATTGCTTCTATTAATCTATATGCCTCTCGGCATTACAGTCGGTTTTGCATTTTCAATTGAATATATTAATCTAATACTTGCCTCTATCTTTTCGTCAATGGTATATATACTGTTCTTGCAATTTGCTAGAGGACTTGGTAAAAACAATTTGTTCTCTGTGGCTTGTTTAATTGATGGTGTAGTTCTAGTAATTTCCAACATATTGTTCATCGTAACACTGAAAATGGGCGCACAAGGAATGATATTGTCGTCAGTGATAAGTAATATAATTGCAACATTGTATCTAATCGTAGCAACTGACATAAATAATCTATTCTGTAAAAAATCTATTAAAAAAAACACAGTAAAAGAAATAGTTAAATACTCATTGCCTTTAGTGCCGAACGGCATATCATGGTGGGCCGTAGGCACCATCGATAAATTATTAGTATCATTTTTTTTGGGATTATATAAGAACGGAATATATGCGATTGCAAATAAATTTGCTATCATTTTTAACTGTATATATTATGTTTTTAGTTTAGCTTGGGTCGAGTCATCTTCTTTACATATAAAGGATACCGACAATCAGAAATATATTTCAAATGTTATAAACGAAAGCTTTAGATTTTTTGGACTGTTAAGTCTGATAATAATTTCATTTTGTAAGTTAGCTTTTATGATAATGATCAATAAACAATATAACCAGTCATTATTATATGTTCCTATTTTAGTTATTGGAGCCCTAATGAGTTCAGTAGCTGATATATATAATGGTGTATATATAGCAAAAAAAGAGACTAAAAAGCTAGCATATTCTTCTATAATAGTGCTCGTAATCAATACGCTATTTTGCATAATATTAATTCCAAAATTTGGTCTTTATGCCGCAGCAATATCAACAGTTTTTGCATATTCATTACTTAGTATATATAGATATACTGACATAAAAAAAATAATAAATATAGATTATAAAAAAGAAACTATAGTAGTGCTAGCTATACTACATATAATAATAGTTAGCTGCTATTACATAAATAATTTATTTGCAACTTTACTATCCAACTTAATCACCATAGCCTACATTACCGTTCTAATAGTTAAACATAGAAAAATATTAATTAATTATTTTGAAAAAATAAAAAAAAAGATTTTGACTAATAAGATATTATTTCATTTTTTTGATTAATGCTATACAGTGGCACTACTAATGCAGTGGTAATTTATGAACAATACAGATAAAGATAGTGATATATGAAATAGAGTTTTTATAACAAATTAATTCAGTGTAAGCAGATATAATTTAATTAGTTGCGAGATTAGCAGAAGCTAGCAGTCCTATAAGCTGGAAGCGAAATAGCACAAACTGGATTTTTAATTAAATTATTATTAGCTAATTTAATATTAAAATTTACAGAAAGAATGGCATAGAAAAGTTGTTTTATGGCGACATTATTTTAGTAAAACACTGCATTTACCTTGACTCTCTTATGCTATAAAGTCTATACTTTCTATATATTTACGTGGGGGTAAATACGAGAAAGTATCTATATTGGCATGTTTGTTAGTTAGCATATTTTGTTTATTTAGATTTAAATAAACAAAGTTTAAAACAAACCTAAATAAATTAATCTTTTGTAGTATACGTAAGGAATAGGGTTAATAGATGAGTTTAGTCAGAGGGCCCATACTAAGAGCGGATAAGTCTATTCGCTTTATATTAGTATTAGCCCTTACTCTATTTATCAGCATATTCATAACAGCTAGTCTTAATGTTACTAATAAGGTCTTTGCTGCTTCTGCTCCTACTATTACATCAATAACTCCAGGTGTAGGTGCCTTATCGGGTAATCAAACCATTACAATTAATGGTACTGGCTTTGCTTATTCAACAGGAGCTGATGTAGCAGCTATTTCTAATGGCGCTACAGCAACAGCTTCGGACTCATATAATTCAACACCCTCGGGGGCTTTTGATAATAATTCAGCATCATGGTGGCATGGAGGTGGCGGAACTGGTGAATGGGTTCAATCAATTTTTAATACTTCATATACGATAAACTCATTAGCCTGGTCGGGTGGAAGTGATACATCACCAAGACAAGCTCAAGTTCAATTGCTAGTGAACGGCTCGTGGCAAACAATAGTTCAATTATATAATGCCATTAGACCAGATATCGGTACTGGTGGCGATGCAACAAGTACATACAAGCTGAGCACTCCTATCGTCGCTAATGGCATAAGAATGTATTTCAATAATGCCGGTGGTTGGGTCGGGGTTTGGTATCTAAGCGCCTACATAGCTCCTAAGCCTATGCCTACAATAAATTTCACTGATAATAGTGGCAATTCCTATCCATTGACTAATATAAATTACATAAGCTCTACTCAATTAACAGCTTTAACACCTGCACATTCAACTGGATTTACAGATGCTACAGTTACAAATTATGATGCTCAAAGTGGTTCAGCATCTAATGCATTTGAATATCTAACTCCGCCTACTATTACATCCGTAGTACCAGATAGTGGGCTCTCGTCTGGAGGTGATTCAGTCACTATTACAGGCGCCAACTTTAGATCCGATGATATAGTAACTTTTGGTGGATTAGCAGCAACAGTCACTTCGGCTTCAGCTGACGGCACTACACTTACCGTAACTACTCCAGCCCATGATGTCGGAGCAGCAGATGTAATAATAACTGATACTGCTAGTCAATCTGTTACGTTACATAATGGTTTTAACTATTTATATTCTGCTCCAACAGTTACTTCTATTTCTCCAAACAAAGGGCCAGTAGCTGGTAATCAGAACGTTACTGTTACAGGTAATAACTTTGTTAAAAAGTATGACTTTACTTCTATAGCAAAAGGAGTAGAAGGAAGATCGGCATGTGGCATAGCCTCTGGAAAAGTCTATTGCTGGGGAGAAAATGGAAGCGGTGAACTAGGCAATGGTACAACTACAAATAGTTCTACTCCTGTTCCTGTTACTACTACGGGTACACCAATGGACGGTAAAACAATAGTGCAGATAGCTACAGGATGTATAAATATGGTAGCCTTATCATCTGATGGATCAGTCTATTCATGGGGCTACAATGCCTATGGTGAACTTGGCAATAATTCTACTACAAATAGTTCAGTACCAGTAGCTGTATATACAGGCGGTGTTCTATCTGGTAAAACAATTACAAAAATAGCTACTGGATGGGGGCATGTTTTAGCTCTTTCATCTGACGGGTTAGTATACAGCTGGGGCGGTAATGGTGCATCTGATGGTAGTGCTGTTTATGGTCAGCTCGGTAACAATTCTTCATCAGTTTATAGCTCAGTACCAGTAGCTGTATATACAGGCGGTGTTCTATCCGGAAAGAGAGTTATAGCAATAGGAGCAGGCAATTACCATTCTATAGCAGTAACATCAGACGGTGCCTTATATTCATGGGGACTTAATGACTGTGGAGAACTTGGAAATGGTAGTACGACTAAGAGCTATGTCCCAGTAGCTGTAACAATGAGCGGTGTCTTATCGGGTAAGACTATTACGAATGTTACTGGTGGTGATCAATCATCTCTAGTCATAGCGTCTGATGGAACAGTCTATGACTGGGGACTAAACAACTATGGTCAACTTGGCAATGGTACAACTACTAATAGTTCAGTACCAGTAGCTGTTAATAATAGTCTTATTTATGGTAAAAGGATTGTTGATGTAGCAGCTAGTATGAATAGCATGTTAGCTCTTACTTCAACAGGATTGTTATATTCGTGGGGTAAGAATAATGATGGTCAGCTTGGTAATGGTACAACTACTAATAGCTCAGTACCAGTAGCTGTAACAATGAGCGGAGCATTAAGCGGAAGAAATATAACGTCAATTGGTTCTGGTGGATGTTGGAGCGAGACTAATTGTAACTTAGTAAATAATAGTGGTGGTTATTTTACGGCACTAGCCTCCAACGGTTCAGTGTATTCTTGGGGTTGGAACTACTATGGAGCGCTTGGTAATATCTCTACAGCTAACAGTTCCGTTCCAGTCCAGGTAGTAGGTTTAGAAGCTAATAATGTTAACAATACTATGTTTACTGATCCAGTAATATCCTTCAGCGATGGTAATGGTACATATAATCTATCTGATGTAACTTATGTTAGCTCAACCAGTCTAACAGCTACCACCCCAGCTCATACTGCCGGAGCAGTAGATACCACTGTTGCTAATTACGACAACCAATCTGCTACTTTAGCTAGTTCTTATACATACTTAGCTCCATCAACTGTTACAGGTATTACTCCAAGTACGGGTACTACAGCTGGAGGAGATACAGTAACAATAACAGGCACCAATTTTAGATCTGGTGATACAGTTACTTT
>Ga0224525_1000510_pt1 | contig 17773 bp, 11 predicted proteins | sample CFST100metaG_FD_179874 | JGI IMG/M metagenome (GOLD analysis project Ga0224525, IMG submission 179874) | Peat soil microbial communities from Stordalen Mire, Sweden - C.F.S.T100 | ecosystem: Environmental > Terrestrial > Soil > Wetlands > Peat | place: Sweden: Norrbotten County, Stordalen Mire...
AGGGGGCGGTAGCGGCTGCTGAGCGCCCTGATCCTGTGAGGACTGTACGTCCAGGACTTCCGAGACCATCTTCACGCCGTCCTCGGGTGTGGGAACATTACCCTTTGGAATCAGAAATTTGACAGTGCCGAAGTAGCGGCCATCGTCGTATGGGTCAGTAACCACATTAACCTTGATGGAATCCTTGCCTACTTCGATGAGGCTGACCCAGATTTTCTCGCCAGCAACTAGCGTCTTTTTTGGAATCGCCGAGGAACCTCCATCCACCTTCGGCCCATCGGTCATGCCCGCCAATAACGTGTCTCCAAAACCCTGGGTGAGTTTTCCCTTCTTGGGAACGCTGATGGGGGCCATGGGCAGCCAGGCTGGATAAATTAGCAGCCCATCTTCTTTCAGAGCCACGACCACGCCCGCCGTGACGATATTGCTTTTGTCTGCCGTGAACTTGGTGGGCACGAACTGCTCATTCAACTTCTTGAGAAGCAAATCCTTTGGGGCGCCCTGCGCCCCCAGCGTAGCACTGAGCATCAATGTGACTACGGCCAATCCAAATGCGTGGAACCACCTAACCTGTTTCATAGGTCTTTTTCCTTTCAATGTTCCTGCAATAAACCATGAATCCAGTTCCAAGCTTTACCGCTGCCGCCGCAGCTTGGACATTCAATCTCTCCCCGTCCATGGAAGAGTGGACACTTTGCCGATATCACTAACACCTCGATCTCGACGCCGCTCCCATTGCACCGCGTGCAGGTTGTGACCGAACGCACAACACATTGGTCGCCGGTTATTGAGGTAATATCAGTTTGACGAGCAGCATCTTCGTTGGCGGGTCAAGGGAAGACGGACCTGAGATCGAGTTCGCTGATCCAAACAAATATAGATATTCCCCTGAAGCACTTACAGCAAGATCATTGCATCGGTCTGACTTGGAGAACGTTAGCCTCTGCTGCCAGCGGACAGAGCCGCTCGACGTATAGCTGACTACTCCACAGTCTGTATTATTGATGTCGCTATACAGTGGAGTCTTCTGCGTAATCTGACCCGTCAGGATCACTCCTCCTTTTGGGTCGGGAATCATGGCGCTGAAATAGTTCGCCGTCCCTACCTCTCCCGTGGTTGTTTCAGGCGTGTCGTCATCCCATTGTTTAACCCACTGAACAGCACCCCGCGCGTTGATCTTTAGCACCACGAATTGAAGATGGCCGTTGCAGTTGTACCAAGTTCCGCCTACATAAATGAAAGGAGTCGAATCCTCGGTTACCTCGACTACTCTGGCCTGGAGAATAAGCTGGGGTGCCGCAAAAGTGTTAAAGTCCAACGACCAAATTGCATTGCCAGTCAAGTCGAGGCTTTGTAAATAACCCGTGTCACCCGACCAACAACTTGTTGATACCGGGTAATGGCTCGCAACCATCAAACTCGAAGATTGAACAGAAAAATCGTCAATAGAACCATTCGATGGAGGCGACAGTGAAACTGAAGAACTGCAATTTGGTACGCCTTCCAAACTTGCTATCATCAGTGCAGTATTCGAAGGCTGAAGATAAAGGGTCTGGTCTACGGCGTGTGTTTTGCCAAAATCTGTTACGGAAGTACAAGTCTGTGTGGAGGTTTTCAGGCCGCTATTACTCAAGGTCAGCAAACCTATATTCGTCGAGAGAATTACCGACCCATCGGGTGCCCCAGAAATTCCGGCGATTCCCAAATCTTGTCCTGGATCGTAAGTCCAGCGGAGATTCCCATATGTATTTGTTGACGCAGCATAGCTTAGCGAGTTTGTGTAAGGTGCAGCCGGATCCTGCCTTGTACCAGCGCCAACGGGGTTACCTTCCGCATCGATCGTGCCATGCAGGAATCCTTCGCCGAAACTAGCGAGTGAGTTTGTAGAAAGCAATTGACTCCATAAAACTACAGGTTCGCCCACCGGAATTGAAATGGAGACTGAGCCCGATCCGCTCTTTGTTATGTCCTGTGTTGAGGTTGCCGTGATCGTTGCTGTTCCCGTTTCCGATGACGTAAATACGCCAGAGCTGGTCACGGTACCGATGCTAGAAGGGTTGGCAGACCATGTGACAGACGTGCTGAAACTCCCGGTGCCTGTCACCGTCGACGTACAGGTAGACGTTTGCGTCGACAGGATGGACGTTGGGGAGCAGCTTACCGAGACAGACGTAACTGTTGTTGTCGGCGTTGGTGTGCCTCCGCTATTCTCCCCTCCACCGCCGCAACCCGTGACAATTGCCAAAGCACCCGCCGTCGCCAGCAGGATGACGGACTTCTCCACTTTCCGCCTAACCAGCCCCAACCGCACACTTTTGTACATTCGATGGCCTCGCTTGTATTTCCTCACCGGATTACAAGCCGGACTGAGCTTAACCCTTTAATTTGAGGCTTGCCGTCCGACCCGGACCCGATGAGCACACATTCTTGTTGTCCAGTGAACCGGAAAAGGCTTGCATCTTCAATAGGCAATAGATGACAATAGTTGGTTTTAAGTGACATGGGCAGGTTGTCCGGCCCGAAAACACTCCCCATACGCTGAAAACTCAGGCAGGAGCAGCAATGCCAGAGGACGCGACTACCGGCGAGAGAATCGACTCGTGGAAGGACATTGCCACCTATCTGGGACGGGATGCCCGCACGATCATTCGCTGGGAAAAGGAGAAAGGCCTCCCCATCCACCGGATTTCCGGCGGTCAGCGGCATTGTGTTTTCGCCTACCGGCATGAGTTGGAAGCATGGCTGGCGCGGCAGGATCATCCGAACGGCGTGAACCAGCCCCTACCCAACGGCAATGGATCGATAGCCGTTTCCCCGACACCAGAGCCACTGAAGATTTTTCCGGCGGACACTCTGCCACGCGCCACGCGCCGCTGGAAACCAGCCATCTACTCGGTTGCCGGATTCTTGGCCGCCTTGCTTCTGATGGCCGCCGCATATCGATTTGAGGATCGCCAGTTTTCGTTTCAGACGCCGCAAATCGCAGGACAGCAGCAACTTACTGAGAATGGCGAGGAAAAGCAGGGCTTAGTTACCGACGGCAGGAACCTGTATTTCGGGCAGGAGCAGAACGGGTGGTTCGCGCTGGCGAAAATGCCTATCGACGGCGGCCCGATTCGTATCCTGTGGACCCCACAAGCGAACATTCGGCCCGTGGATCTATCCCCAGACGGCAGGCAGTTGTTGGTTTTTGCTTATCGTGGCGTCGAAAGGGAACGTGAACTGTGGATTGTGCCGCTCAACAGCGGAGAGCCGCAGCGATTGCCGAACATTACCGCTCACTCCGCTGCCTGGGAACCGAACGGAAAGAGTATCGCGTATGCGACAGGACAAGGAATTTATCTGACTACCGAAGACGGAGCAGCCACTCGGGAGATCGGCTCGTTCGCCGCGGTTCCGGATGCGTTGCACTGGTCAAAAGATGGCGAGCGTCTGCGCTTCCTGCTTTTGGATGCCGCAACTCAAAGGCCATCTTATTGGGAGCTTGCCTCCACAGATGGAATGGCAACTACCACGCTCCGCTTCCTGCCTTCCTCAATGGAAAGGTATGGCGACTGGGCACAGGCGACAAGGAAAGATAGTAATTTTCTCATAGGGGAGGCAGATCATCTGGGAAATCCGACTGTCTGGCTGGTTCAGCATGGCAGGAGATGGTGGGAATCTCCGATCCAGATGTTCCAATTGCATTTAGGCCTGGGAGATGTTAACGGCATCGCCTTCGATCATGGAGCGCAGCGGCTGTTTGTGTTGAACGGAGCACCCTCCAGAAGCACATTTATGAGGTTCGACTCGCATACGCAGGAGTTTCGACAGATCCTGCCCAGCATTTCAGGGGTTGATCTCGATTACTCGCGAGATGGACATTGGATCGCGTATACCACGTCTCAGGAGAGTGCGTTGTGGATCAGCCGAGCAGATGGAAGCGCCGCCAGGCAGCTTACGTTTTCGCCGGAAATGGTTCAACTGCCACGCTGGTCACCGGACGGGAAGCAAGTTGCGTATATGTCAAAAACGCCGGACCGTCCCTGGCGTATCTTCATTCAGCGGCTCGATAACGGCCAAAGGCGGGAAGCCTCCGAGGGCAATGACAATCAAGGAGCGCCGACATGGTCGCCCGATGGGCGATTTCTTGCCTACGGCAATGTTATGTGTCAACCTACGCACTCATGCGCCATTCACCGGATTGATCTTTCTACCGGCAAGGTGCAAACATTGCCAGGCTCAGAAGGCTTGTTTACAGCCCGCTGGTCCCCGGACGGACGCTACGTCTCGGCGCTCGACTCGGAGCGGCATCAATTGTTTCTCTTCGATGTGGCAACCCAAAAATGGAGAAAACTGGCTGACTCGGAGAATGGCACCGATCTGAATTGGTCGGCAGATTCCATATATCTCTATGCTGATATTCCCGGTGCCGATGCTCGCATTCTTCGCATCCGGGTAGCGGACGGACATCAGGAAACCGCAGCGGATTTACGATCCCAGGATATATTTACTCTAGCCGAGGTCGACAATATGGACTTTTCCTTGTCGCCTGACGGCTCTGTGATCTTGCACCGCCGGACTCATTCCTCGGAAATCTACGCCTACGATGTGCGAGATCAATGATCCTGTGCCAGTTGGGCCTTTCCGCAGCAGCCCGCAAAACCGGTTCTTTGCAAAACTTATTGAGCATCACAAGCATTGTCAGTGCCACATGAGTGGCTTTCGCTGAACTGGTCTCTTGGGTTTTGTCGTGGGGTTTGCGCAGCCTTCATGCTACTGTTTGCATCCGTCAGATTCCCATCTCGATTCGCTGGGCAATAGACGGCGCTTGGATTTCAAGAGCCGAGGTCTTGGAAACATCGGCGCTGAGTTGCGGGCTGAGCTTGGCGAGATCGTTGGTAAAGAATGTGGCTTCATGGCTGGCGCGAGAGATGGAGACGTAACCAAAGCGGGAGTTGAGCAAGTCTGGGTGGACACCGGTATCGGCGTTGACCAGAACGCGCTCGGCGGTGAGGCCCTGAGAACTGTGGCTGGTGACGGCGTAACCGTGATCGAAATGTCGGTGCTCCGCTGGGTCAAAACTGATTTCGCGCCCCGATTCGAGGCGGGCAGAAACGCGACCGTCGGGAGCAATCGAATGGATGGTGGCAAGGTCGCGGTTGGCGACACCAAGCGCCTTGTCGAGCGCGGTGAACTGGATACGATCACCGGCGGAAAACTCGCGGTCAATCTCTCGGTAGACGCTGACGCCGGCGAGGCGACGGGGATCGTAGCTGGCAATCTCGCCAGTGGTTTTTTCGACGGAAAGCTGGTTGGTGGCCGAGTCCACTCCGACCACTTTCCCATAACTTCCGGCCTCGATCCCGACGGTCTGGCTGCCACGTGAATAACGCACCACATCCTTGATCTCATAGTGGCTGGCCCAAGTGCGTTCAGCGCCGGTCATGTCTTGGCGCTGAACGAGCACCCGGAAGGTGCGATCCTCCGGCGCAAGGGTTCCGTTGGCTTTCAATTCCTGCCGCACGGCAACATTCAACTCACGACGGGAAGCATTGTCGGGTGAGACAATCAGCGTCTTTTCAGGCGACTCAACGTAGCTTTTGGCGATGGCGCGGATGCGTTCTTCAGCATTCGGAATTTCCTGGACTCGGCCCTGCTGCTGAAGCGATTCAAGGGCGGCAGAAACCTGACCTTTGGCCAGCATTTCGACGGCTGACTTCAGCGCAGGGTCTTTCTGGCGCACGATCTCGTCGAGTTTGGCCGTGCGCATTCCGGACTCCTGCAACTGCTCGAAGGGGCGTCCAGCTTCGACGCCCTGGTGTTGGCGCGTGTCGCCGATCAGGAGAACGCGGTCGTTGGGGCCGAGGCGCGCAAGAAATTCGCGCATCTGGTTGGTGCTCGCAAGGCTCGATTCATCGACGAGGTAAAAGTGCTTTTGTTCGGCTGCATCCGGCTTGGCGGAATGTGCAAGAAAGCCTTGCAGGGTTCCCGACTCGACACCAGCTTCATTCAACTGACGGGCGGCACGGGAGGTCGGGGCGAAGCCCTCGACCGTGTACCCTTGGGTTTCCGCAGCCTCACGGATCACAGAAAGCGTGGTTGTTTTACCGGCCCCAGCGTAGCCCTGAATCCCCTGAACACGGTCGGGCGCGCTCAAGACATCTTCGACCACAGATTTCTGTGCTCGATTGAGATACTGGTGTTGGTCGGCAACCGCAATCGCGTCCGACCGGGACAACACCGGCTCGATCTGATTCCGTTCTTCCGTTACGCGGTGGACGATCTCGTGCTCGGCTTCAATGGTCTGGGCTGTCGTAAACTGCCGTGCCGGGGTGTTCTGTCCACGGTCTACTATCTGGAATTCTCCGGCTGCGAGGCGGGCATCAAGATTGGCTTGCACCTGGCCATAGGTGACTTCGCCCATGCCACGGCGGAGACCGTCACGAATCAGGGCGCGCTCATCGACGACGGCCTCGCGCTCGAAGTTTTTGTCGCGGGCAAAGGTGAGCGATTCCCGCACACGGTCGATGGTGTTGGCGGGTTTCTGCTGATGCTGAAGCCGTTCGTGCGCGATGCGGACGACAGCCTCGGCCTGGTTGCCGAAGTCGGCGGCGAGCTTGCGATGCGCCGCCATGACTTCGCGCTGCGAATGAATCTCTTTGCGGTCACGGGTCGAGTGCGCGGCAATCTCCGCTGCCTCGGAACCCGTGCGCCCGGTACGTTCCAAGTACTCACGAATCTGCTGGCTGCGCGGGCTGGACGCGTCGAGATATTCCTGTGTGTAGCCTTTGATCTCCGGAGCCCCACTGCGTCCTGAGATGATCTCATATCCGAGCTGGCGAAGCCGGTAGGTCAACTCCGATTGATAGACGGCAGTCGCGAATTGCTGCGACTGGAACAGCCCGCGTTCCTGAAGGGCACGGAACTGGCCGTTATCGCGTTCGGTCATATTGAAGATGACGGCGTGCGTATGGAGCTGCGGCGCGACGTAACCATCGACCGGACGCGCAGTGTCGTGTTCGAATTTGGCCACAATAAACTTGGCAGTTGTCTCCGCTGGATTATTGCCGCCAATGCGCGCCTGCGTGTACATCTCAAGTTGTTCGAGAGCAACCTTGACGCTTTCGCGGTGCGCCACTCGGACGTTTTCTTCCCCGCCGACAAGCGCGGTGAGCGAAACAGATTTTGGCGCGGAGAAGGTCGCATCCCATCCGGCGCGATGCTCCATCGTTTTGACCGTTTTGCCGTCCGCATCCATATATTGATAGGAGACGCGCTGGCGGATGAGTTGTTCGCCCGTCTGCGGATGTTGTCCCTGGCTGAGACGCGCAAAATCTTCGGCGGAGACCGCCCCGGCAAGGCCGAATTGCGAAGCAAGACGGCCTTGCCATTCACCCTGAAGCTCACCACTCTGCGACCAATAATTCTGTTCCTTGGCGGTGAACTCTTTTGCGTGGTAGTTCTGCGCCTGACTTGCTGAAAGCGGTTTGGAAATAGTCAACATGGCTTAAATCCTCGGTCCGAATGCCAATTCGGTTTGATTCTTGTCCGGTGATTTTTTCGTGGCTTTGACGACCGGCGTTGGTTTGGGTTTGGCTGCATCGACTGCGGGCACCGCCACCGGAACAGACGGTTCCGGTGGTGGTGTCTCCTTCACTGGCGTTTCTTTCTTCGGTTCGCGCACGATGTAGTCGTCCTTCAGCCGCTCGATGAATTTGAGCTTGGTTGCAGGAATATCCAGCACGGAAAAGGAGAAGCGGGCAACGTAGTTGCCATGCTTCAGGTAGGCGTGAAGGTTGTCCAGGCCGCTGATCTCGGAGTCGAGGACCAGCGGTTCGGTTTGCCGGTCGAGCGAGAAGTTTCGAAAGCTCCGGCTGCCGTCGAAGTGCGTTTCCTTCATGCGTTCGATCTCCACTTTGCCGATGGCGCGGCTTACCCATTCGGCGGCGTTCGGTTCCGTTGTTTTGAGAAAAATCTTGGTTGCCGGCTGGGAAAGCATGACCTCGGCCAGATGCCCGTAGATGACCTCCAACTGTGCCTTGCCCTGGAAACCGAGGACGATTGGGTTACGCGATTTTCTGTTCTCGGTAATGGCTGTGTGAAGCTGCGGAAGTTTCTGCAAGCTGGCCAGTTCGTCGAGCACAAACCATACCGGATGCTGCTCCGGCTTTGGCGCACTGAGCAGCCGGAGAACGAGCATGTCGATCCACAGGCTATGAAGTGGGCGGAGTGCCTCACGTTCGGCGGGTTGCGAGGTGATGAAGATCCAACCTTTGCGCTCCTTCGACCACTCCCGCGCGGTCCACTCCGACTTGGCCTCCTCCTTGGTGGGTAGCAACCGGAAGCTGTCGGCGATCAGGCTCAGCGAGCCGAGAACGCCAGAGCGTTGCTGCGAGGCCGATGGATCGATCAGCGACGCCAGTTCCGTATTTTTGACGCGATGGTCGATCTCCTCCGGGTGCGACATCCAATTGACCAACTGCTGCGGAGTGGGCAGATCGAGCAACAGGTGCGCGAAGATTTTCTGTGGACTTTCGATGAAGAACTCACCCTTCCTTTCGTTGGTCGGCTGGAAGAGAGAGGCCGCGATGGTGCGTGCCTCAGCGCGGCGAACAAGCTCCTCCGATGGTCCCCAGTGCATAGACAAGATTCGAGGCGAAGCGCGAGTCGTACGCAAGCTGCCGTTCCTTGATTGCAAGCTGCTGCGTAGCCTGTTGCGCTGGAGAAAGCTGTGGCTCTCCGGTGGCCTGCCCGTAGCCGTTTTGCTGCTGCGGGCAGGTCTGGCCAGGAACGCATGGAGTCTGTTGACCCGTGGGGCTATATGACGACATGGCCGCGGCCTGGGCAGGAGTAAGGCCAGCCTGTGTACTCTGCTGTTTTTCCGTGGCAAGTTGGTTCTTCAGATCCTGCACGTTGTTGTCGGTGTTGTCCTGCACCATCGGTTGTGGTGGCTCATGCTGCGCCGCTGCCTGCTGCGCGGGCGTTTTTTTGCCAGTGCTACTGAAGACCGCCGCTGCAATGACCAACCCCGCCACGCCAAGATAGAGCAGAGGTTTCAGGTTCTTGCGCAAAACGCCCATCGGTTCGTGCGGGTTCTGGCGCAATTCAGGCTCTATCGGCGCGCTGCTCTGAGAATTGATAATTGGCTCTGCCATCTTTCACCTCGCTCCTATCCCTTGCGTGTGAACTCCATCTTTTTCTTGCCTAACTCCACATAGCCGGAATTCATGACCTTCGGAATGATGTATGTCCCTTCGCGCAAGTCGTAGGTAACAAGATTCGGCTGGCCGTCCCTTATTTCGTAGATGCTGAATTTTTCCGGCGCGTTGGTCTTGATGTACGTGAACTTGTCGTCGTGATAGATCGACTGGATGTTGAACGGCGCTTCGTTCGCCTTGAAGGCATAGTCAAACTTGAGCTGCATCGGATAGGCGCTCTTGTACTCGTCTACGGCCTGCGTGATGTGCGACTCGACGGCTGTAAGTTGCTGGCGGGTCTGTTCAAGTTGTGCGGCTGGCACAAACTGCGGCGGGCCGCTGGCCGCGACGATGGAGGAGCGGTCGGCTGGCTCGATGATCACCTTCAGGTCCGGCGTTATGGACGAATTGGAAACATCCTGAAGCGTGAACGAATAGATGTTGCCTTTGTCGGTGATGAGATTCAGATTCGAGCTGATACCGGCCTTGGCCGGATGCACAAAGCAGAAGTTGCCCACTACATCGACAACCCAGAAATCCTTGTCGCCGGTCGCGGCCTCCATGATCTTCTCGGTTGTTGGCACTTCGATCAGCGTCGTGTACTTCAGCTTGGCGTGGATGGGAACGATGTCCTGAGAGTGATACTGCACGGTACGGGCAGAAGCATCCTGCGCCATAGCTCCAAGAGGCGAAAATGCCAGGACAAGCCCGGCGATGCAAATAGGCTTAAGATTCATCGAACAGCTCCTTTCGGTTGAGTTGGTGAGAGACCGGCTGCGGTGCGCGGCCGGAAGGGAAAGTCGTCGGCCAGATGGCGCAAACCATCTGCAATGCCGAAGCGCTCGAAGTAATCGCGCTTCTTCAGGTTGTCGCGGGCATTGTTGGTCGCCGTCCAGTGCGAGACAGAATCGACGTTCAACTGAACCTTCTTCGATGTCTGCATTTTGCGAATGAGCATCTGACCCGGAGGAACGAGACCTGCGATCAGGTCGAGTTCCGTATCATTCAGGTGAAACGCATCGCGGTACACGTCGCGGTCCATTTCCGGGTTGGCCAGAAAGATTTTGGTTGGGCAACTCTCCGAGACAATTTGCAACATTCCCGACTCTTGCAATTCCTTGATAGACTGCGTGGCCAGGATCATGGCGGCGTTGTGCTTCCGCCACGTCTTCTGCGCCTGCACAATATAGTTGCGGATGGTCTCATTGCGAATGAAGAGCCACGCCTCATCGAGCAGGAAGAGCTTGAAGGTGGATAGCTTCTTCGGATCACTGATTTCATTCGATGCCCGGTGCAGGACATAGAAGAGAAGTGGCTCCAGCACATCCGGCGCATCGCCCCAGCCGTGGAAGTTGAAAGTCTGGAAGCGCGAGAACGAAAGCGTGTCCTCGGCGTTGTCGAAGAGAAAGCCGTATTGCCCGCCGCGTGTCCAGCGGTGCAGGCGCTCTTTCAACTCGCCAACGATGTTGGCAAAGTTCGACATGGTGCGCTGATCGGGTTCCAGCATATACACCCGCTCGATGGCATCCCACAGCTTGCGTTCCTCTTTGAAGTCCAGCCGGTAACGCTGCTCGTTGCCTTCGATGAGCACGCGGAAGAAGCTGAAGAGAAATTGCAGGTTCTCCTTGGTCTGAGGCAGCGTGAAAGGATTGATGGTGAAGTCCCGCGCCTCCTGGCCGACATTGAGATACGATCCTCCGAAGATCGTTGTCAGCGATTCAAAACTACCGCCAATGTCAAAGATGAAGGTCAGCGGCGCGTATTTCTGGGCGTTCTGCAACAAAAAGCAGCACAAGTATGACTTTCCAGATCCTGTCATGCCGAGAATCAGCGTGTGTGCAACTTCGCCGTTATGCAGGTTCAGAAAGTACGGCGTGCTGTTCTCGGTTTCAAGCGCGGCGAGGTACTCCGTACCAAGATGCGCGTTGGTTCTCTCTCCGGGGAGAATCGTAAACAGAAAGCTCAAGTCGGCATAGTTCGTATTCAGCAAGAACATCCGACGCAGATTCAGCGCGTAGTTGCCGGGAACCGTGGCAAAGTAGGCGTTGAGCTGGTTGTATGTTTCTACGAAGAGATTGCCATCCGCATTGGTGAAGACGCCGGAGAACTCTCCGGCGAGTTGATCCAACTGGCGCTTATCTTCGCCGTACAACACAATGGTCAGCGAAAACTCGCCCAGCGATTGGCCCTCGCCCAGATCGCGCAGGCAGTCGCCGAGGTTTTCGATGTCCGCCTGCTTCGATTCATCGACAAGCACATCGCGAGGATTCACCGTGGCGGCGCTGTTGCCAAGCTGCGAGACGAATCCAGTCTTCGAGATATTGAAGTGGCGGCGGCGCTTGTCCACCTCTTTGCGCGACTTGTCCGCGGCGAAGGGCACCCATTCGGTGACGACGTAGAAGTTGCCGGGAATCTTGAGTAGCGCATCGAGCACGAGAGGTCGCGTCTCGCCGATGGCCTCTTTCATGGTTAGTACGCGGACGATGTGTCCACCAATGCGCAGATGATCGCGCTCGGCTTCAAGATCGGAGTTGACCACCTGGTAGTCGAGAAACTGCGTGTGCTTTGGCCGTCCGGCGATGCGCTGCTCATCGTAGTTGAGCAAGCGGCGGAAGAAATGAAACTGGCCGTTCTGGTCAAGAATCTCGATCTGCATGAAGTCGCTCAGTTGGCGCGTGAACGCCTGAACGCGCTGGCTGAGCTGCGCGAGGTCGCTCTCGATCTGCGAGCGCAGCAGTGTCTTCATGCTGTTGCCGATGAATTGCGCCTTCAACTCAGCGCCCGCGCCAGCGGGATCGCTGAAGAGGCGCAAAAGCGCTGCCATCAGGCCTGTCTTCGACCGCGGACCTTCGAGCAGAATGCAATAAAAGATTTCGATTTGATAGAGGTGGTCGCGTTTTGCCTCGAAGAACTGTTTGCGCTGCTCGACGGCTGCCTGCACGACCGGGTCGTCATAGCTGGCAAAGGGAATGTCTGGCCGATTCGACTTGAAGAGATATTGGTAGACGTGGAATCCAGGCCCAAAGGACTTCAGGGCGGATTCCAACCGCTTGACTGCGTACTCCTGGCTGGCATGGTCAAGACTTTCGTAGTCCACGCCGGGAACGCCAAGCACCATGCCGAGGTCGCCACTCTTGGTGAGGAACGTTGTCTCGTTCCAAAAACCGTACAGGTTGATGTGGTCGCAGAGTGCGGCGGCTTCCTTCCACGGTTTGATGATTTTATCCAGACGCAGCATCAAAGCACCTCCACGCGTGGCACGTTCTGTTTGGCCGCGTCATAGCGCAGCTTGTACCGTTCCGACTTGGCGAGGATGCGCAGGAAGGCTGGATCGCTGGTCGTGACCCAACGCCCGAAAGCGTATCCGCCGATAAATACGGCAAGCCCTGCGACCAGGCTGTTGAAGAGGTTGAATGCGCCAACGGCTCCAACGCAGACGAAGTAGAACAGGGTTCGTTCAACGCCAAGGTACGTGAGGGGCTTGTGCAAGCTCTTGTAGACGCGGTTTGTTCGCCGGCTATTGGTGTGTGTTTGCATCGACGCCCCTCACTCTTGATGACTGGCTGCGGTTAGCTACCCCACAGCCAAGTCAAAACGTTGGTTGCCATCACGGCAATTCCTGTTCCGGCGGCAACACCGGCCAGGGTTTTCTTTGCGCCCGGTTCGCCATGCGCGAACTGGTAGCCGCCCACCACGATGGCGATCAGGCTGGCCACCTTGGCGACGGTTCCTGTAAAAAGGGTTTGCATAGAGGTGAGACCGCTATCGAAGGGTGAGCTGCTCAGTGCGTGAGCAAATGCAGGCGAGACAATGAGCAGGGTGAAGAGGCTGAGAAATGGACGAATCCAGTGAGGAGACCGCCATCGGGCAATTCTGCGCCGAATGGCGGGTGTGAGCATGACGATCATCGGCACCTCCAGCGGCCCTGAAAGGCCGCGATATGACGTGAACGTAAGTCCAACTCACGTTTCGTGTCCAATAACTTTTTGGAAGTTAGCTGTAACCAAATGGAATAGATACTTGCGAAATTGGTTCTCAGGAATAGACCGATTGCTGACGATTCACCGAATCCGTATTCGCATCACTGTGCATCTACTAGAAAATATGATAGTTCCTCTGCGCAATGTGGCTGTGCTCAGTATCCGGCTGCATTTTCCCGGATAGCAGTCAAGGTAGATATGAGGGATTTTATGGTTCCATTTTCGGTGAATACTCCATTCGGTCCGGCTGAAAACTCGTCGGTAAAGGGCGATGAGTAAAGTTGTTCTGGGCGCATCCAGCCGCATTGGGTGAGGTGATCGACTATCAGATTTACAAAGTCTAGCTGCTGAGCGTTTAGTTGGCGATTTTCCAGAAATTGCGAGAACGCCCGCTTGGCAGCAGCGCGGTCCAGTCCGACCAAGGAACGTAAGAAGAGCCCAAGCCCCTGTTCCTGTTTGGCCACCTCGCGAATTTGCTCGGCAGTTCCAACGCCAGCTTCGATCAGCATTTTTTCAAGCTCATCCAAATCCGCCTTTGTAAGCAGTTCGTTCCAGCGGACCTTGTGCAGTGCTGGTTCTTCCAGTTTGTCGCGCAAAAAAGCCAAGGCTTTTTCGCGGAAGCGGTCTGTATCCACTCCCGTTGAAATGCCAGGGAACGCGATAATCTCTGATCCCCGCAACGTGTCCTCAAAGTCGGTATAAACAGGGGTGCGCTTGCTCTTTTCCAAGAACTTTACCAGCGACCGCAGACGTAGACGCACTTGCTCCAATTCCGGCACGGTAATCGATTCCCAAAATTGCGGCGTCTGCATCTCTTCGATGAATAGCATTTGCTCACGCACCATCGGGATGGCTTGCTTTTCGGCGAGTTCGCTGGCAATGGCGTTTACGCTTTCCTTCAATTGCTCAAAACGCGGCTCTACTCGCAACACAGAGAGTTGTAGGTTGAGCAGCAGCAAGTCAAATTGCTTTGCATCCTGATCGGCATCTGAAATGGCACTTGGCAACCCAGCGATTTCTCGAATGAGTTCGCCCTGTTCTGCAATACCTAATTGTTGCCATGCCGCTGCAACTGTGTATTTTTCGACTAACCGCCGTTTGGCGCGGACAAGGAAATTCTCGATTGGCATTTCTGCGACCTGGTCACGCAGAAGCGTGGCAATGGTTGCTCTCAGATTACTTAATGCGTCATCCGGTTTGTGGACCAACACATCATCCAACCCTGCAATCAATTCCACCCGTTGTCCGAAGATGCGCTCGCTCAGTCCCGGTAGACTGCCTCCGACGGCGGGAGGCACAGGCTGGCTGAAGAACTCAAGGTTGCCGCAAACGTCAAAGATGTAGAAGTTCTTCTTGTCCTTGCCAGGGCCGAACAAATCAGGACAGAGCCGTGTACCACGGCCCACCATCTGCCAAAACTTTGTCTTGGACCTGACGAGCTTGAAGAAGACAAGGTTCACCACCTCTGGCACATCGATGCCGGTATCCAGCATGTCTACGGAGATGGCAAGGTGGGGAGCTTTATCCAATACAGAGAAAGAATCGATCAGGCTTTGGGCATAATCCACCTTGAAGTCGATCACTCGTGCAAATTGCCCGGCATAGTGCGGATAATTCGCATCGAATCGCTTGGCGATGAACTCTGCATGATCGTGATTCTTGGCAAACAGAATGGTCTTGCCCAACCGGTCACCGCCTGCGACCTTCTGGCCCTGTGTCATCAGGTGTTCTAGCACTTTGTCAACGGTATCTGCATTGAAGAGCCAGCGGTTTACCGCTTCTGCATCCACCCGCTCTGGAACACCACCGTCCTCATCCCATTCGAGGGAATCCCACTCCTCTTTCTCTTTCTCGGTCAGATCGTTGTAAACAATGCCTTCGCGGGGAAACTGCATCTGGAGCGAGATCGGGACCGATGGAACCAGCCACTTGTCGCTTACAGCTTCCTCCAGAGAGTACTCGTCCGTGGGTACGCCGTCTTCCAACTCAAATAGCTGGTAGGTGTTCCGGTCTACCTCATCTTTCGGCGTAGCCGTTAGTCCTACCAGTAGCGAATCGAAATACTGGAAGATCGCTCCGAATTTCTTGTAGACCGAGCGGTGCGCCTCGTCGATCACTACCAGATCGAAGTAGCCCGGACCAAATCTCTTTTTGCCGTTCTGCATCTCATCGATCAGCCCCATCATCGTCGGATAGGTACAGACATAAACGCGGCCCACCTCGTCGCGGTCAGTCACCAAATTGATGGGCGAGCTGGCAGGAAGATGCTTCTTGAAGGCGTTCACGGCCTGCTTCACCAGCGCATTACGGTCAGCCAAAAAAAGTACGCGCTTTACCCAGTTTGCTTTCTGCAGCACGTCGCAAAGGGCAATCACGGCGCGCGTTTTGCCCGCGCCGGTCGCCATCACCAGCAAAGCCTTGCGCTGCTTTCGTTCCAAAGCTGCGGTGACTTTGCGGATGGCCCGCTCCTGGTAGTAGCGCCCGGCAATCGCTGTGTCGGACGAGATGGTATCAAGCGCCTTGCGCGTGGTGCGACGGTCAATGGCCAGCTTTAGCTCATCGCGTGTATAGAAGCCCTGCACCGGGCGCGGCGGATAGAATGTGTCGTCCCACAGCCAGTGCTCGTAGCCGTTGGTATAGAAGATCACCGGACGCTGGCCAAACTGCTGCTCCAGCCCATCGGCATAGAGCTTTGCCTGCTGGCGGCCTTGTTCCGGGCCGCGCTTGGTGCGCTTGGCCTCCACCACGGCCAGCGGCTTGCCGTCTTCGCCCCACAGCACATAATCGGCAAAGCCCACACCCGCATGGTTCGGCATCCCCTGTATGGGGAACTCACGATCTCGCGGTTGGTCCAGCTCCCATCCCGCCTCTTTCAGCAGCAAGTCGATAAAGGCGTCGCGGGTCTCGGCCTCGTTGTAGTCGTGGGTGTCAGGTGCAGCTTCATTCGCTGCTTTGGCTGCGGCCACTTCGGCCCGCAGCCGCTGAAGCTCTTCGTCCAGAGCCGTCTTGTCTCTGAGCAGAGCTGCCAGATCTTCTTTTTGAGCGGCCAGAGTATTGGCCAGCTCTTCCAGCCTCTTTTGCGTCTGCGGCGGCACGGGTGAAGTCTTCGGCAGCAGAGCATCGTCGAAGGTCAGCTCCGGCGCGGGCCTTGCTGCCCGTGCATAGCGATACGCCAGCCAGTAAGTGAACTGGAAGAGTTCGCGGCAAGAGGTCAGCGCGTCGTATTGTGTGATGACCTTCTGTGTATGCACAGCGCGGTTACCGTGATCTTTGATGATGCGCGCCTTGGCCACGATGCGCTGCGTGGCCAGAGTTACAAAGCTGGATTCGGCCAACAATGCCGCCAGATTGTCCTGGTAAGGCATCTTCAGTACACGTTCTGCCTTGTAGAGCCACTGGACGGCAAACTCCAAAGCGCGCCGCGCATAGAAGCACGCTGAACGCGGATCAGGATAGACGAGCGACTCCGCCTTCGCGGCAGACTCGTAAACAAGCGGCCATTCGGACTGCAAAAAGGCGAAGTTGCTCATGTGCTAAAGTTCTCCTCGAAAGGCACGGTGCTGAAGAGAAACGAAAATGCCATCACATTTTGAAATCGATTCCAGAACGTTATTGCGCGTTTTGCATATTTTTGCTTTTAACGCAGAATACTTCTTCTGTAGATCGATCGGCGGAAGAATAATCTGCAATTCTTTCAGTTGTGAGGCGGTTAGCTGTGGCACGGCGACGCCAGAGCTCATGCGCGAAAACTCGGTTTGCATGGAATGCGAAGTGAGAAGTGAATGGAGGAACACACGGTCTATAGATTCCTTAGCCCTGATGATCATCATTTGCGCATTGATAAACGCTTGCTCTGTATCGCAGTCAAATATGAAGCAGCTTCCCAATGTGCCCCTCAGCGTAATAATCAAATCTCCACGCTTGGCTTTGCCCCGTGACAATGACGCAAATTTTTTCTCGTCGATATATACGGACGAAGATAGGTCGAGCCTGTTATTGACGATGTTCTTGCCGTTCAGAAAAAGAATCCCAGACTCTTTAATATCATATCCTGATGGATAATTACTTGATCGATCCCCGTTTTCAAATTCCGCAATATCTGCGACCCGGCAGAGCGGCCAACGACCTGTTTGCGCTGGATCGCCGAACATATCGAGGAAGATGGATTGGGTGAGGGAGTCGAGTTTCTGGAGCGCGGAGCGGCGCTTTTGGCGCAGGGCATCCGCCTTGTCCAGAATTGCCGCTATCCGTTGCTGCTGCTCCTCCTGCGGCGGTAGTGGAATGGAACATTCGCGAATGTCCTGTGCAGAGAGATGTTTCACCGTAACAAACGGTGTTGCGTCTTCAATGCGCTTTAGCGCCAAAGGTAAATAATGAAATAGGTATCCAATGTCTAGCCCTTTACGTGCAGTTATCTTACAAACCCGCTGATTCAGGAGTGCTTTTCCTCCAGACCATCGAGCAATGTTGAACTGTCCATCCATACCAATTAGTCATCATGGAGTGACCGGTCCAGTGCGCTGATCGTGGGTTAGGCTGTGATTCAGGAAAGAAGCACAGCTCAGAGCCACAAGCGGAGAGGAACCGGTCATGAAGGAAACATTACGATTTTTG
>Ga0224525_1000515_pt1 | contig 17745 bp, 35 predicted proteins | sample CFST100metaG_FD_179874 | JGI IMG/M metagenome (GOLD analysis project Ga0224525, IMG submission 179874) | Peat soil microbial communities from Stordalen Mire, Sweden - C.F.S.T100 | ecosystem: Environmental > Terrestrial > Soil > Wetlands > Peat | place: Sweden: Norrbotten County, Stordalen Mire...
GGGCGTAGCGGCCGGGCTGCCGTCACGTGGTCATCGCCCGCCGCTACGCCCCGGCCGACCCCCAGACCCCGCCCGATCCGCCGCCGGCCCCGCCGGGCCCAGGTGGTGAGCAGGGCGAGCAGCCCGCGGCCGCCGGCGCGACCGGGCCGGCGACCGAGCCCGATCCGCCTGCAGGTGGCAAGGAGTCCCCCGTGAGCGCGAAGCCGACCCGGAAGGTGGTCAAGGCCGATGGATACGTACGACCCCGACGCTCCGGTCAGGAACGCGGTGCCGATGTTCGCCGGCCGCCGACTGATGGGGCTGGATCCCGACCCCGGCCCGCAAGACCTGCTGGACCCCCTGGACTCGCCGGACAGGGCGGACCCGGCAGACAGGCCGGACGGGCCGCGGCCGGCGACGAGCGGTCCGTTCGGCCTGACGGGGCGGCTCGGCGGTCTCCTGCACCGGGAGGGGACTACGCAGGACACCACCACGCCTACGCCGACCTCGGCTACTGCTGAGCCCCGCTGGTCCCGCAAGAGGGCCGGCGGTGACCCCCACGTCGTGGGCCAGGCCTTCGCCGGGCTCCTGGTCCTGGGCGCACGCATCGGGGATCGCCTCGTGGCCCGGGCCAAGGGCAAGGCGCTGCGCGCGCCGAGCCGCGAGCAGGCCGACGACATCGCCGAACCCCTGGCGCGCATCGCGTGCCGGCACCTGCCGATGGACGCCCTGAGCCCGGACCTGACCGACGCCGGTCTGGCCGCCGCGGCGATCGACGCCTACGTGCACGACGGAGACCTGATCACCGAACGCAAGCCTGCACCCCTGACCCCTGACGAACCGGAGTGATCCCGATGACCAAGACCCGCCTGCCCTTGTCCCAGCGTCTGTCCCTGGTCCGCCAGGTGGTCAAGGCCCGGTGCCCGATGCTGCCGGCGGCCCTGGCCATCGGTGGTGCCCTGCTGTGCACGGGATGGCTCGAGCGGGAGCTGCGGGGCGCGGCCGAGGAGATCGACACGCTTCAGGCGTGTGTGACCGGTCGTGAGGCGCGCCTGGAGGAGCTGTCCGCGGGGGTCGCTGAGGCCTACGGCCAGCGTGAGCACCTGGTCGCCGAGCTCGGGCGCCTGGCCCACGCCCGTGCCCAGCTGACCACTGAGATCGCCTCCCTGCAGGTCGCCCGCTCCCGGGCCGCGCACCCGGCCGGCAAGGGCCGGCTGTGGGCGATCCCGGGGACCGCGGCGGACCTGGAGGCCACCGAGGACGGCCCCATGGTCCCCGAGCCCGCGTGATGGCCGGCTCCTTCAACGCCCGCGGAGAGCTCGAGGTCTCCGACGGGCTCCTGATCCTGGCCGCCGGCAAGAAGCGCTCCGGCAAGAGCGTCCTGGCCCTGGTGCTGTTCGACAGCTTCCCTGACGACCGGGTGGTCATCGACGTCAACGGCGACGACGGCCCCCGCCAGGACGTCATCGAGCTGCGCGGCAGCGTCCACGAGCTGCCGCGCCGCTGGCCCGAGGAACAGCGCGAACACCCCGGCCAGCGCATGACGCTCCGGTACGTGCCCGACGTCGGGAGCGCGACGTTCCTCGAGGACGTCGACGCCGTGGTCGGCCTGGCCCTGGCCCACGGGCGCGAGCGGCACCACGACGGCGGCCGCGGGTGCGCCCTGCTCATCCACGAGATCGGCCGGGTCGCCCCCGCCAACCGCACGCGGCCGCACATGCTCCGCGCCTTGTCGCAGAACCGGCACTACCGCACGACGGTCATCATGTGCGGCCGCGTGCGGTTGGCGGGTGCGCCCTGCTCATCCACGAGATCGGCCGGGTCGCCCCCGCCAACCGCACGCGGCCGCACATGCTCCGCGCCTTGTCGCAGAACCGGCACTACCGCACGACGGTCATCATGTGCGGGCCGCGGCCCCAGTCGATCGATCCGCTGTGCGTGCAGCAATGCGATCTGATCTACGTGTTCGAGCTGCTCAACCCGTCCGACCGGACCCGCCTGGCGGAGTCGATCGGGTGGGACCCGCGCGACTTCGACGCCGCGATCGAAAACCTCGGGCCGCACGAGTATTTGAGGTTCGACGCCAACGAGCAGCGACCGGAGGACGGCGAGGACGACCTCAGGCTCATCCACTTCCCGGCCCTGCCTCAGGACCTGGTCGACGCCGCGAGGGCCGCCTGATGGGCACGCCACCGCTGTGCGCGGTCTGCTGCGAGGCCTGGACGAGCGCGGAGAACCCGGTCGGTCACCTCGCCCGGTGGGAAGGCGGGTCCCTGCAGGCGTCCACGCTGCCGGCCGGGCCCGGCACCCTCAAGCAGCTCTCCGACTGGCTGCACGAGTACCCGCTGTCGCGGGTCATGGTCGACCTGCGTGACCTGCCGATGTGGGCGTACACGACCGTGGGGAACACCCTGCTGTGCCCCACCCACGCGCAGGCCCGCGAGTGGGCCACATTCCGCGATCACGCCGCGGCCGCGCGCCTAGCAGGAGAAGCATCGTGATCGACGAACGGGACCTCCAGCGCCGGTTCTCGTACCATCCGGCCACCACGATCCAGAAGCAGCAGGCCCACGAGCAGATCCGCGAGGACTGCCGGGCTCTGGCCCACGTCCTGAACGATGAACTGCCCGATGGCCGGGAGAAGTCCCTGGCCATCACCAACCTCGAGCAGGTCATGTTCTGGGCGAACGCCGCGATCGCGCGCGCAACTTCGCGTGATCCGGCCGCCGCTGTCGAGGCGGGCGGATAGGCTGTCGATCAGGCAGTGCCCCTCCGGTACGGCCGCCCCGGCCCCACCCCGTGGGGGCCGGGACACCCATTGAGATCCCCCGTTCTCACTGGTCCGGGCATGGATGCCCCAGGGCTTCCCACTGGCTGTCCGTCCACCGACGGCCCCTGCAGGGAAGCCAGGCCCTCGGTCCGCACCCCCGTGGCGGACCGGGGGCCATCCACTTCCCGGGAGGACCCATGACCCCCGAGCAGGTAATGATCATGGCGGCGGTCGCTGGCGCGCTGTCCGCACTGATGTGCGTCCTCTGGGCTGCGCGGGCCTACTGGTGGGCCCAGAAGGCCGCCGTGTCCGCGGAGCGCGCCGTCGTGGCCGAGCAGCGTGCCGAGTACTGGGCGAACCGGGCCTACGCCGCGGCCCTGCAGAACGGGTCACAGGAGGCCATCGCGAAGGGACCGCAGGGCCGGTGACGAACAGCATCGGCTTCCACGTGGCCCTGTGGATCGGGGTAGCGCTCGACTGGGTGCTGTCGGTGGCCTTGATGTGGCAGTGGCGCCGGGTGCGCCGCGATACCCGGGCACTGAACGAGCGATCCGAGCGGCTCACCCGGGTCGCGGAGACCTTCTACCGCGACGTCGAGGCCGCGTGGCACATGGTCCAGGAGCACCGCGTGACGGTGGCTGCACAGTCTCGGTGACGATGGTTCGCGAGACGTCCTGACCGGGCGCGGGCGCGCGATCTCGCGTGCACGCTGACCTGCAACGATCCGGCGGCCTGTTGTTGCGGTTGCCGTGTCCGCGCCAATGACACGCCGTCGGGTGTTGGCGGACGCTGCCCGGGGCCCCGCTGCCGGCAGGAACTCCCCGGGCCCGCGCCCGGTCTAGACGATGCCCCAGGCGAGCCAGTGGATCCGCGTGGACGTGGTCCAGGCGGCGCCGGTGTCGGAGTGCCAGACGCGTACCCCGACGGTGTTGTCGGCGGTGTGGGGCCACAGGGTGTTGTTGTTGGCCACGCAGCACGACCCGGTGACCGCGGGCCAGGCGATGAATCCGGTCAGGGTCGTGTACGGGGGGCTGATCACGCAGTCCCCGGACGCGTTGGGCGTCACCACGGTGTTGCCCATCGTGGGCAGGATGCTGATGCCGTTGACGGTGGCGCCGCTGTTGATGGGTGAGTCGTTCTGGGTGCTCAAGTCGATGGTGCACGCGTTGCTCGTATCGGATGCCCCCTTGAGGGCAATCTGGCTGTAGAAGTGATAGACCGACGAATCGTACGGGGCAATGATCGAGACCGACGGCTTGTGGTCGATCGCGTCGACGAACGCCGAGATCGCTCCGGGCGTGTAGGAGTGGCCGGATTGGTACGGCGTGAAGGTCGCTCCCGCCACCATGCCCGTGACGATGGCCGTCTGGGAGCCGTCCGCCCCGGATGCGATGAGCTGCCCGTTCCCGGAGCCATCCTCGTCGAGGGTGACCTGCCCGGGGGGATTGCCGACGACCACGGTGCCCCGCGCGGTCAGGTTGTTGAACTCCGCGCTCCCGTCGCGGTTGATGGACCACCCGGAGGTGCCGGCGACGTAGTTGGGTGAGTGGATCGCGGGGCGGACCAGGGTGGTGCCCCCGACGATCGGGTCGGAGAACGGCATCAGGTGGCCCCCTGCCCGGCGGGGTAGGAGGTGCCGGCCACCCGCAGCCACGCGGTGGCGCCGACGTCCCCGCCGGACCAGGCGCAGATGAGCTGTTGTCCGGCCTGGACCAGGTGGGAGGTATCGGTCGTGTCGCGGCTGCCGGTGAAGGTGCCCTCCAGGAACCCGCCCTGTCCGACGCCGTCCAAATACAGGCTCGCGATGGGCTGCAGGGTCGACGTCGACGTCGAGACGGTGATGGTCTCGGTGACCCAGTCGACCCCGGCCGGGGACACCATCGCCTGCCCGACCCCGGTCGCGTCGAGCTTGACCTGGGCGGTGGCCACGAACCGCCGTCCGCTCACGCTCACCACCAGGTGAACGGGCGCAGCCACCGGGGCTGGTCCTGGCCGCGCTTGTCGTAGGCGTCGTGCAGGAGCAGCCAGCCCAGGCAGAAGCTGCCCAGGCCGGCGACGACCTCCAGACGCTGGTCGGAGATCAGCAGCCGGCGGGTCACTGGACTCTCCGGGCCTTGACGTAGGAGCCGGCCTTGACCGTGGTCGGGGTCGCGTTCGCGGCGGCCTGGGTGAACCGGGGCTGCCAGGTCCCCGCGGTGGTCCCGCACGTGACCCTGCCGCGGATCTCGATCTGGTTGTACGACCCAGAGGCCAGGGTGCCCTGGTTGATGCCGTTGCCCACGGCCTGGTTGATGCTGGTCAGGCCTCCGGCCGTGGTCGGGCTCATCCCCATCCACGTGATCATCGTGGTGGCGCCGGCCGGGACGGTCGCGGACATCAGGATGTCTCCGGCCAGGGTCGCGTCTCCCAGGCCGGTGCACCATACGGTCCCGTCGATGTCCCAGACCTCGCCGGGGTTCATGGCCACACCCATGCCGACCAGGTCCGAGTAGGCCACGGAGTTGGTCACGGACACGTCCGCGGGCAGGATCCGGTCGATGATCTGCGGCGCACAGCTCCCGGCGATCATCCGGCCACCCCGTAGGGCTGCAGACCGGTGAAGGTCTGCCATCCCAGGGCATTGCCGGCGGTCCCGTACGCCGTCCACGCGCGCGTTCCCAGCGGCATCGTCCAGTAGCTGAAGGCAGGCACGATCTGCATCCCGCGCCCGCGCAGCGGGGCGCCGGCCCCGGGGGGAGCGGCGTGCATGGTGACCGGCGCCGACGTCGGGTTCAGGATCACGATGCTGCCGGCGGCCACCCCGTAGGTGCGGGTGATCTGCCCGGTGGAGTCGAAGAAGTCCCAGGCGTTGTCCAGGATTCCGTTGACCAGGTTCCGCCCGCGGGCGGCGGCCGCGGTCGAGGTCACGCGCAGCTCGGCGAGCTCGCCCAGGATCGCGCCCAGCAGCTCGAGCTCGGCCTCACGCCCGGTGCTGCGGCGCATGGCGGCCGCGGCCTTGCCGGCCGCGTGCAGACGCGCAGGGTCCTCGTGGGCGCTGATGGGGATCTGCTCGTGCCCGCGCACGCCGGCAGCGTCCTCGCCCATCATCACGGGGTGCAGGTGTCTCATCGGATGATCACTCCTGACAGGACGCCGGCGGTGATGCCGGCCACCGATCCGCACACGCCGGCGATCGCCAGTAGCCGGGTCAGTCGCTCCTCGATGCGCCGTAGGCGCTTCTCGTGGTCGTTCACCCCGGCCAGGGCGCCGTCGAGCTTGACCTCGATGCGCGCCAGGACGACGGCCACCTGGTCCTCGCTCATGCGACCCCCTTGGTGGCGGCCTGCAGGGCGATCGCGGCGGGCTTGCGCCCGACCATGACCAGGGCCCCGGCCACGACCAGGCCCAGGCCGCCGCCCATGAAGAGGACCTTGATGATCAGGTTCTTCCAGTCGCCGGCGGAGAACGGGTTCAGGGACGCGTTCTGCGCGGTCCCCCCGGTGACCACCCCGGAGGCCTGCGCCGGGGACGCTGTCCCGGACGCGGCCTGAGCGCCCGGCAGGTATCGCTTGTAGGCCCCGGACTTGTACGTGCTCCACGGGCTGAAGTCCTTGCCCTGGTCGGAGATGACGTAGCTGGCGGCCAGGTCGGCCTGGGGGTCACCCAGCAGCCGGGTGATGTCCCGGTCCCCGCCCGTGCCAGTCTGGGAGCGCAGGGTGCGGATCTGGGTGATGCCCACCGAGGGGCCCCACACGCTGTTCTCCAGGGCGACGTCGCCCACGGCCCCGGGGTTCAGGGAGCTCTCGGCCGCGGCGATGGCGGCCATCGTCGTCGCCTGGGCGCGCGAGAATCCCGCGGCCATGGCGTCGGAGATGGTCTGGGCCATCGTCAGGGTGGCCACGGGTCACCCGAGCCGGATCTTCGTGCCGGGCTTGATCCTCATCGACTTGCTGATGCCGAACGCCCACGGGTTGAGCTTGCGCAGCTGCGCGTCGGAGATGTGGTGCCAGGCCTCCCACTGCCCGAGGGTCTTCCACGAGGACTGTCGGGCCTGGGGCACGGTGTACACGCGCTGCTTGGCCGCCGGCTTCGTGGTCTTCTTCGCCGGGGTGGTCTTCTTCGTGGTCGTGCCGGTCGTGGTCTTCGTTCCCGTGGTGCCGGTCTGCAGGCCGGCGAGCTGGGTCTGCAGGTCGGTGATCTCGGAGCCGTACTGGTCGAGCTGGTTGGAGAAGTTGTTGTAGGCGTCCGTGGCCGAGCTGTCGTAAGTGCCCAGGGTTCCCACGCCCGACCCCGTGCTGCCGGAGGCGTCCGACGTCGAGGCGGTCGATCCCTTGCGCAGGGTGATCCAGACCAGGGCGGCCGCGCCCAGGGCGCCGGCGGCCCACAGCTGGTCCTGGCGGGACAGGTGCAGCCCACCGGTGTGGGGCGTGGGGGGTGTGGGCATCTCAGACCACCGGGAGTGCCTGGGGCAGGCCCATCAGGGCCAGCGACGAATAGATGCTGGGCACGCCGGTGGTGCCGGTCGAGGGGTACGCCGGCTGGCTGCCGGGGCCACCCTGGGCGCCGACCTTGACCGAGCGGGGCCGGGCGACCGGGGCGTGCAGGCCACGCCAGTCCTGCAGGGCGCCCGTGCGCCGGGCGTCGCGCCCGACGATCCCGGCGCCGGTGTTCATCGACACGACGCCGCCGTTGCCGTTGCTCATGGGGCTGCGGGTGTTGATGGCGATGCCGAGGCTGGCCATCATCGCGGTGCCGATCCGCTCGGTGGCGTGGACCGGGACGGTGGCCATGGTCACCGGGGTGCGGATCACACGCCCGCGCGCGGGAGTGGTCACGGGGTCGCGCGAGGGGTGCCGGCGCGAGCCGTAGGTGGCGGCCATCGTCAGCGGCCCTGCAGGGCCTTGGTGATGGACACGGCCCCGGAGCTGCCGGCGGAGACGTCCTTGGCGAACCCGGTGTAGTGGGTGAGCACCAGGTACCCGGCGATGAGGCCGGCGCCCCACTTGAGTGCACGGTTCACGTCGTCCTCCAGGTGTCGCTGCCGCTGCCACTGCTGGTGTTGGCGTTCGGGGTGTGCTCGGTGCTGGTCTTGCCGGCCCGGTTGGGGATCAGGGCCGCGTACGGGTCGCTCAGGCGCTGGACCCACGTCGTGGTGGTGTTCCCGGCCGCGTTGATCGCCTCGGAGTGGGTCAGCGCGGTGTACAGGGCCACCAGGGCCAGCCACCCGATGACCACCCGCCGGGGGCTCACAGCACGTGTCCGTTCTCATCGCGCAGGTAGGGCAGGTTCGGGTTCTGGTTCGGGACCCCGTTCGGGGCCACGTTGCGGACCACGTCCGCGTCCCCGGCGATGCCCAGGCGCCCCAGGGCGTTGCCCAGGCCCACCTGGGCGATGACCACGGCGCCGGCCAGGACCAGCAGGACCCCGCCCGGGTTCACGCCAGCACCTGCCCGTCCGGGGTGCGGTTGGTCAACTTCGCCGACCACACCGCGCGGACCTCGGAAGGCCCACCCGAGATCAAGGGCAACGCGACCCACACCCACAGCAGGAACCCGAGCAGGACCCCCGCGCCGTCGGTGGCCAGGCGCACCGGGGCCGGGGCCGTCCCGCCGCCGGCGCCCGAGGGCCGGCGGCGGGACCTTCCCCGCCCGGAGCTGGTGGCCCGCGCGCCCGAACTGCTCGAGCGACTGCCCGAACTGCTCGAGCTCTTGGGTGACCGCCCGGCCCGTGCTGTGCGCGCGGGCCGGGCGGACCGGGAGCCGCCGGTGCTGGAGGCCGGCTGGTCAGTGGGTTCATCCGGGGTCTGACCGGCGGTGGTATCGGGTGCATCGTCGTCGTCGCTGAAGCGGGGGCCGTTGGTGGCCATGGCCGACCCGCCGCTGTACGCGCCTTCGCGTAGCGGACGCGAGCCGGCCCCAGCCATCAGGCGACCTTGGTCAGGTTCAGCTGGTAGACGCCGGCGTACTGGACGATCCAGGCGATGACCGGCCAGCCGTCGGGGTCGAAGTCCACGACCAGGCCGTAGCGCTCGTTGTCCGAGACGACCAGGTCGCCCACGACGAACGTGGGCTCGGTGTCGGTCGCGGTGTCCTGCGCGGCCGCGGGCTTGGTGCTGGGCATGGGGGCCTCCTCAGGCCTTGTCGATCCGGGCGCTGGCCCGGGCTCCGCCGATCCGCGCGGACCCCGAGACCCCGATCAGCCCGAAGGTGACCGCGGCGACGATCGCCACCCACGCGAGCGGGTTGTCCAGGCTCATCGCCCGGATCTGGTCGTGGTCGGCCATCGCGATGTGGCCGGTCGGCCCCGGGGTGGTCGCGTTCGACTCCACCGGGGACAAACCGGTCAGGCTGTAGGTGCTGAACGGGCTGCCCATGGCGCTGGCCTCAGGCGCCCACGGGCGCGGCGAACAGGGTCTCCTGGACGATCCGCGCGACCCCGTTGGTCGGCGCGTTGACCAGGTTGATCACCGCGCGCAGGTCGGTCGTGGCACCCTCGTCCACCGAGTCCCGGAACGCCCAGGTGGAGGCGAAGTCCCAGATGAACGCGCCCCAATACCTCGCCATGTCGACCGTGTAGTCGACCTCGTTCACGTAGCGCAGCTGGTTCGCCGACGGCACGAATTCCGGGGTGTCATTGCCCCCGTACCGCCACGCCAACTGGCCGAAGTTCGCGGCCGTGACCGGCAGAGGCTGCCCGGGCGCGGTGCCCGTCAGGATCTGCCCGATCAGGCGCATGAGCTGGCGACCGACGCCGGTGCCCGGCAGCAGGATCTCGTTGTCGCCCTGGGCCAGGCCGCTCGTGCGGAACGCGATCAGGCTGTGGAACGCCGAGAGATCGGGCACCACGAACCGGCCGCCGACCTGCGGGATCGAGAACACCTCGCCGAGCACCGCGTACTGCAGCGCCTGCGAGAACGTCGCGGAACCGCCCAGGGTGAGCAGGTTCGCCTGGGTCTCCCAGTCGATGTCCAAGGTCAACTGCGTCGCGTTCGTCTGAGCGAAAATGCTGCCCACGAGGGTCTTGTCGTCGAACGCGATGGGGATCTCGTAGGTCAGGTCGACCGTGTAGGTCCCGGTCGCCGGGACGGTCGCGCCCGGGCCCATCTGGTTGCTCGAGGACGTGCCCCAGTCCTCGGCCGGCAGGCTCATCGTCCCCAGCGTCACGCCGGTCGAGCCGCCGACGGTGTGGGGCACCGCGGCGTCGATGTACGCGGGGTTCATCACCACGTTCACGACCTTGGCCAGCGACCCGGGGATGTTGATCAGGTTCGCCTGCCCGTTCGCCGAGACGCGGAACGCGCGCACGAGGTCGTACGGCCACATCCAGCTGGTGCTCGTGCCGGTGATCGTGCCACCGAAGGTCACCGTGCCGGTCACGCGCACCCAGAGCTTGGAGACCACGCCCGTGGCGCGCAGCGGCACCGAGTCACCCGAGCCCAGACCCGAGATGTTGGTCACGCCGCGCATCGGGAACCGAAGCCGCCTCGTGAACTTGAAGAAGCTCTCCGGGTCCACGCTCACGTTGGGCACCTCGGTGCCCTGCAGGACCAGGGTCGGCTGGCCGACAGTTGCCATCAGGACTGCCCTCCCGGGCCTCGGTGGGTGTACGACACGAACCGCGCGAGGCCGAGCTGGGGGAAGCGGTCCGACGCCGCCTCGAGCGCGAAGTTGGCGAGGATGGAGACCCCCGCGACGGACAGCCAGAAGGCCGCGCGACGCCGGCGCACGCCTCAGCCCTTCTTGGCCTGGTAGGACTGGAAGCCGACGACCACGCCCAGCGCGATCAGAGCCGTGTACAGAACCTGCTTGCCACGCATCGGTGGGTCCTCTCTGGAGTGCCAGACCCACCCAGGACGCCCGCCCGAGGCCCATGCCCGGAACGGCACAACAGGGGCCACGTGCACGGCACAGCGGTGTGCCGGACACGGCACACCCCACCCACACCCCCACACACCCGCCCACACGTGACAGGGCCCCCGCGACGTCCTGTCACGGGGGCCCTGCAGATGGGGCTGTGTCGAGCAGCCAGATCAGGCTAGGAGGCGAGCCGGCTCTCGAGCTGGAGGCTGGCCACGGCCGCCTCGCGTTCGCCGTCCGGGACCTGTGTGTAGAGCAGGGTGGCGCGCAGCGAGGCGTGGCCCAGGAGCTCCTTGACGGCCAGGATGTCCCGGCGCACGGCGTAGGCGTCGACCCCGAACCGGTGCCGCAGGGTGTGCCCGGTCCACCCCGGGCCCAGGACCTCCGACAGCAGCTGGCCGACCGTGCCGGCCTTGAGGTGTCCGCCCTTGCGGCTGGGGAACAGCCACCCGTCCGGGAGGCGGACCAGGAGCTCGAGCAGCTCGGGGTGGATCGGGACCAGGCGCGTCTTGCCGCCCTTGCCCAGGACCCGCAGGTAGGGGTGGGTGTCGCGGATGATGTCGTCGCTGTGCAGGCAGGCGATCTCCGCTCGGCGCAGGCCGGCGAGCCGGGCCAGCAGGAGCATCACCGTGGTGCGCTCGTCCGCGCGCTCCAGGGCGGCCGAGATCGTGCGTCGCGGGGTCGGGTTGGCCACCCGGGCGGGCACACGCACCGGGGGCAGGAGCACGGTCGGGTCCCGGGGGATGCGACCGGTCAGCGCACCCCAGCCGTAGAACGCACGCAGGCAGTCCTGCGCCGAGCGCCGGGTGGCCGGCATCCAGTCCGGGCGGGCCAGGTAGCCGGCCAGGTCGTCCAGGGTGACGTCCCAGGGGCCGACCGCGACGCACTTTCCCAGATTTCCGATGTAGCGCCGACGCATATCGATCGTTCCTTCGCCCATTCCCGCCGACCGCGCCCAGTCCATCCACGCGACGATTTCGCTATCCCACGACATGGCGACTCCCCGTGATTGATCCGGACCAGAGAGTTACGATCAATCACAGGATGATCCACTCTGACCGGTCAGTCCAGGGTTTGTGATCTTTCACGCAGCGATCAGCGAGCCCAATGCCGTGAATGGTCCGCTTACCGGCCTTGACTGAGCGGCCCGAGCAGCGGTCATCAGATCGACCATATCGATCTGAACGGCGTCCGCCATCCTCTCGACGTCATCCACCGTGAGCGGGCAATCCCCTGCCAGCCACCGTGCCACAGACGATGGCGGTGCCTGCATACGCCGAGCGAGCTCGCGCCCGGTCATGCGCTTGCGCGCCAAAGCGGCACGCAGCTCCTCCGAGACTCTCTGGGACAGGGTCGCAGTCATGGCCCAATCGTCGGCCGTGCGGCACCCTGAGTCAACCCACTGCCGGGAGGGGGTCCCGCCAGGGGGACTGCTGTCCCACCTGTGGGACGTTGACCCGAGTCCCACGGGTGGGGTAACGTCCCATCTGTGAGACAGAAGACGATCAACCAAGCCGTGTCCGCAAAGGTCCGAGCGATACTGGCCGAGCGTCGATTGACCGGCGTGTGGTTGGCGCGTCAGATCGGTATGCCGAAGTCGACTCTTGCGCGCAGGCTGGCCGGTGAGCAGCCATTCACCGCCGACGAACTCGTGCGGATCGCGGAGATTCTTGGTGTCGAGCCCAGCGATCTACTCCGTGGTGACTATCCCGCCCAGAGATTGTCCGCCTAACAGACTCCAGCGCCCGTGCGGTGGAGTCCATCCCGCACGGGCGCTGGTCCCAAGTGCGCTCAACCCGCCCCATGTCGAGTGGTGTAAGTGGGTGGCGCTCGAGACAGGAGAAGTATACATGGAAGTCGGGCAAGATCTCCAGCCTGGGTTGAACATCCTCATCACACCCGGCCGCAGGCATGGAGTCACCATCATCAAGCGATCCGCGCTCCTCGACAATCGGATTTCTCCATTCGCGCGCGGTCTCCTCGGGATCCTCATGTCCTTGCCTCCCGGACGACGCGTGTCCATCCAAGGACTCGCGGACATGACAGGCATGGGCGAGAAGCGCATCAGGCATGGACTCTCGGAACTCGCCGACCACGGCTACCTCTACCGACGGAGCGTGCGAGGTCCGGGTGGGAGGTGGCGCCACGTCACCGGGGTCACCGACGAGCCGGATGTCCTAGTTTCACCCAACGCCGGTTTTCCGCAGGGCGGTCAACCGCCAGGCGGTGAACCGCAGGGCGGTCAACCGCAGGGCGGTCAACCGCCAGGCGGTGAACCGCAGGAGGGCGAACCGCCAGGCGGTCAACCGCCCTCTGGTGAACCGGCGGACAAAGGTCTGAAGACTGAACACCCAAACCTGAAGACCACCACCCCCAAACCCCCGCCGGCGGCACAGGCTGAGTCGCGTGCGGGGTGGGCACTGCGGGTGGTGGTGGAGGAAGGTCTGCCGCGGGAAGTGCCCAGGCCTGGACGGCGGGTACTGCGCAGGGAATGCGCGCGCCTGGCGGCTGATGGGTGGCTGCCGGAGGCGCTCACCCAGCAACTCGACAAGCACGACTGGACCGGTGCGGGTGCCGGGGCGGTCGTGGCGTGGCTACGAGATCTGCACACTCCGGCGCAGCCTCAACGGCCCGTAGAGCGCCCGGAATGGTGCGGGCGGTGCGTGGAGTCCACCCGCCTACTCGAAGACCCGGAAAGCGGCGTACCGCGCCGCTGCGATAGGTGCCATCCATCCACGAGAGGAACCCACGATGGCGACTGATCGATTCGAATGCCTGCAGGACCGCCTGTGCGATCACCTGGACGATGCCCTCGAGCGGCTCGACGGGGAGCTCGCGGAGCCGTTCGGGCTGGAGGCCCAGGAGCTGAAGCAGCTGCGGCAGCTGCGTGACACGCTCGCGCTGCTCGTCGGGCGCGTTCTGGCCTGGACCCGTCCGACGTGTCAAGCGCTGGTGATGTTCTCCCCGGCCGCGGCTGCGGTCGCCGGGACGCTGGACATGGACACGTGCGAGGGGCCGCTGGACGCGTGGGTGTTCCAGGACAAGGACAAGCCGGGAGCGGACACGATCATGGCGTGTGATCGGCACTTCCCGGCGCTGGCCGCGTCCACCAGCCGGGCCGCGTACAGGTGCCGGGACGACCTGCCCACCGAGGTGATCCGGGCCGCGCTGGAGCGCGTCGTCGTGCTCCGGCGGGCTCGGATGGACCAGGAGCTGCTCGACGGCGTCCATGCCGCCGCGCAGGCCTCGCTGGACCAGGTCGACGTCGACGACGCCCAGGGCGACGAGCCCGGGGACGGGAGCCGGCCGTGATCCTGTCGAAGGTGGTCGACCGGTTGACGGGTCAGGTCGAGCGCGGGGTGAAGGGCGATCTGAGGGTGCCCTTCCCGGTGGTCACGGGCGCGGCCCCGGCCCCGCTGGCCTGGGGAGTCTGTGCGGAGCCGTGCTTCGGCCGGCACGTGTGGGATCTGCTGATCTCCCAGGAGCCGGGAGTGCGGATCTCGACTCGGTTCGAGCTGCGCGCGACGTGCCGGAGGTGCGGGTCCGTGGCGATCATGTGCGGTACGTGGGACGAGCTGAGGTTCGAGCATGTGGAACCGAAGTCGGTCTCCGCGGGCGGGTTGTCGATGCAGCAGTCCGGGGACGGCACGTACCTGGTCTACGAAGCCTTGGGTTACAGAGCGGTCGGGGAGATCTGGGCGACCCCGGACGACGGAGTGCGCCGGGCCTGGTCCGGGGTCCTATACGCGTCGGGTGTGGCGGCCCAGTCGCTGACCCCGCTGGCGGTGTTGCGTTCGCTCGCGCGCCAGGACAGGGCGGCGTCGTGAGGTGGCGGGCGCGCCGTCGCCGGCGACGGCCGCTGCACCGGGCGTCGTTCGCCGAGCAGGTCACCGACCTGGCGTGCACGCACCGTGCGGGGCCGGAGTTCGTGACAGGGATGCGCCGGTTGATGGCCGAGCGCGATCGAGAGGAGCAGCAGTGATCGTCGATGTGGATGCGATGAGCGGGACTCCGGGGGGAAGTCTGGACAAGATCCTGGGGGGGCGCGAGGTGCCCGAGGACGTGGCGTGCGTAGTCGTGCTCACCAAGGTCGGTGATTCCCAGATGCACCAGGAGATGATCACGCGGCTGGGCATTCGGGACTTGTGCGCTCACCTGATCGTGACGGCGATGCAGACGGCGGCCGCCGCGGGGGTCGGCGCGGAGGTCATCGAGGCGACCGCGCGTTTGATGCGGTTCAACCACGCCATGGACGCGATGCCTGGTGCTGTCTCGCGCCTGGAGGATCTGGCGAACGGGGGCCAGGCGTGAGGCTGCGGCGGGGTCGTCCGGTCGTCGAGCAGCAGCAGGCCGCGGTGCAGGACCTAGAGGAGCTCCCGCCGGGTGTCCGGGCGGTGATCAGGCTGCTGGGTCCGTCGGATCCCGAGATGTTGCTGGTGTCCCAGCACGGGACCGAGGTCGAGACGGACCTGTGTCCGGATCACTTGACCGCGCTGATGGCGTGCTCGTTCGTGACGATCTGCAAGAGCCTGGGCAAGGACCCGGACGAGACGATCGCTCTGGCTCGACGTCTCCTGATGGATCGGATGGAGAGGCGCGAGGGCCTGGCGGATCTGGAGCGCTACGCGAACGGGGGCCAGGGCTGATGTGCGAGTGCGCTCATGGGCCGGTGATGCCGGCCGGTCTGGTGCCGGGTGAGCCTCTGCCGGTCGGGATCGACGGCGTGATGTGGGTGCGTGAGGACGGCACGGTGGCGTTCGCGGCCGCGGTGCGCCCGGTGGCGGTGCTGGCTGCCCTGTCGCTGGCGGTCGCCGCGGTCACGCGTCAGCTGCATCTCGAGGATGCCCTGACGGCGGCTCTGGCTCAGCTCATGCCGGACGAGGGGACGCGCACGTGAGGCCGGGGCGTGGTGTCGCGTACACGGCCGCGGTGGTCGCCGGCGCGACGAGCGTGGCGGCCAACGTCGCGCACGAGTACGTGCCCCCGGTCGGTGCCGCGCCGGCGTGGAGCCCGCACCGGGGCGCGGTGGCCATGTCGGTGATCTGGCCGGTGGCGCTTCTGCTCGCGCTGGAGGTGCTCGCGCGCACCCAGTGGCCCGATGGTGCGCGCTGGTTGCTGGTGCGCTGGGCGGGGTGCACGCCGGTGGCCCTGGTGGCCGCGGTCGTGAGCTACCGGCACCTGTCCGGGCTGCTGGTCTGGTACGGGGAGGACCCGCTCACGGCCGGGATCGGTCCCCTGGCCATCGATGGCCTGATGGTCGTTGGCACGTCCGCTCTGATGGTGCGCACCCCCTCTGGCCAGGGGGTGCGCCCTGCGCTGATCCATCAGGCACCTGATGCACCATCAGGCGCGCCTTACGTGACAACTCCGAGCGCCCATGGTGACACCCGCGCGCTCACGGGCGCACCCGATGGTGCACTGGTGAGCGCGGGGTTGACAGTTGTTGACACCCCCGTGCGGGGTGATACCCGGGGTGGGGTGCTCGCGTTGCACGCCGCGCACCCGGACTGGTCGTATGCGCGCATCGCCGGCGAGCTGCAGGTGTCACGCCAGACCGTAGGCCGGTACCTTCGAGCCGCCCGAGGGCCGGCGCCCGGTGCCCGAGCGTTTCGGTCGGTCCAGGAAGCTGCCGCACGCGTTGCAGATGGTGCGCAGTCCCGAGCTGGTGCCCACGGTGCGCCGGTTGGCGCCCGGACCGGACGCGTGGACCCTGGCGTACAGGTTGAGCTGCTTGCGCAGCACCTCGCGTAGCGGCCACCCGCCGAGCCAGCCCAGGGACGGGTGGACGTAGCGCTCGGCCAGGACCGCGAGCACGTACCAAGCTCCCGCGAGCACGTACCCGGCGCCCTCGGTGGCCTGCTGGCCGGTGATGCCGAGCCAGTGGGCCACCGGGGTGGCCAGGAGCCACCCGGCCAGGATCGGGGTTGCCACGCGCAGGGCCCGTGCCCGGATCAGGTCCCAGGGCAGCCTCACGACGGGCTGCCGGTGGACGTGAACTGGTCGAACTCGGCCGGGCTCAGGACGATCTCGTCGTGGTCGGTGGCCTTGGCCACGCGCAGGGTGGCCGGGTTGGGCACGTGGTGGGCGTGCCCGTCGGTCTCCATGGCCCAGATCGCGTCGCGCGCGGGAGCGCTCACGATGACCCGCAGGGTGCTCATCACGTCCTCCTCGTCGCGCAGTCGCTGCGCGAGCTGGTAGAGCCGGGGGTCGTAGGGGCCCCAGGCGATCTCGAAGTGCATCTCGTCGGGGGTGCGCCAGTCCCCGCCCCAGGTGATGCCGCCGTCGAACCTCGACAGCAGAGCGCGCAGCCGCACGAGCTGGTACGCGGTGTAGGTGCCCTTGCGGCCTCTGGGGTGCGCCAGGGCGTCCAGGTCGATCGCGGTGCCCGACGCGTGCGCGCTCCACACGGCGGTCCCGGCGACGTAGCGCCGGTTGTAGGACCAGTCGTCCAGGACCTTCCCGGCCAGGGCGTGAACCTGGGTGTCGAAGCCCCGGGCGAACGCGGGCAGGATCACCGCCGGCGGCCCCCATGCGGTGCGCACCTCCCAGGTGGCTCCTCCGACCAGGGGCACGATCGTGCGATCGAGCTGGTCCGGGCGCAGCACGGGCCACCCGTTGCGCGAGGACGGCGGCCCGCTCACGCTGCGGCCCCCAGGTCGATGCCGTTCTGGGCCTGGTCCGCGGCCTGCTTGATCCGCTGGATGTGGGCGAAGGACAGCTCGGATTCGCGGGCCATGCGCCGCACGCTGGCTCCTTCCTGGGCCATCTCCCAGATGGCCTCGTCCCGCATGGTGATGCGGTCGGCCAGATCGGCGCGGCAGACCTCCACCGCGTCCGACAGGCGCCGCAGACGCACCCACTTGTCGTCACCCTGTGTGCCGTCCACGGAACGCCCGTCCGGCTGTGTGCCCTTCACGACACACCCCCTCACCTGCGACATTGCGAGTTATCCACAGGGTGACACATCCGTCACCTGAACGGAACAGGTGACGGTGTGCCATGAGCGGAACATCCCGGGTGCTACCGGTGCGAGGCGTCTGCAGGTGTGGCCAAGTGGTCGAGACGACCGCGGCCGCCGGGCGGATGACCTGGCGTGGGCGGTGCCCGCGGCCGGGCTGCCGTCACGTGGTCATCGCCCGCCGCTACGCCCCGGCCGCGGGC
>Ga0224525_1000516_pt1 | contig 17739 bp, 13 predicted proteins | sample CFST100metaG_FD_179874 | JGI IMG/M metagenome (GOLD analysis project Ga0224525, IMG submission 179874) | Peat soil microbial communities from Stordalen Mire, Sweden - C.F.S.T100 | ecosystem: Environmental > Terrestrial > Soil > Wetlands > Peat | place: Sweden: Norrbotten County, Stordalen Mire...
ATTAATACTATTATTACCCGTAATTACGTTGAGCGTGATGATAATAAAAAATTAAAACCAACCAGTATCGCTTTCGTAGTTACCGATCTTTTAATAAACCACTTTCCGAAGATTGTCGATTATGCCTTTACGGCTAAAATGGAAGACGATCTTGATGATATTGCTGAAGGAGAAAAAAAATGGCAACCGGTTATCAGTGAATTTTATAATGACTTTCATTCTAATTTAAAAAGGAAAGAAGAAGAAATTAAAAAAAGTGATATTATGCCTGAAGAAAAATCAACTGAAGTCTGCGATAAGTGCGGCGCGCCAATGATTATTAAAACCGGACGCTACGGTAAATTTTTGGCTTGTTCAGCTTATCCCGACTGCAAAAACATTAAGAAGTATGCCGGGGAAGGCGGCGCTTTTGAGAAAAAAGAGCCTGATCCAAAAGTTTTAGAACTCCAAAAAAAGTATGACGGAGAAGTATGTGATAAATGCGGTTCGCCAATGAAAGTTCGGGTCGGAAAGTTCGGACCATTTTTAGCTTGCTCCGCTTATCCAAAATGTAAGAATATAAAAAATATTGCTGATGGCAATACTAGCGGCAAAGAAGTTAAATGCCCGGTTTGCGGCGAAGGATCAATCGTCAAAAAATTCAGCCGTCGTGGCGCTTTCTGGGCCTGTAATAATTATCCTAAATGTAAAAATGCTTATTGGGGCGAACCAACTGGTGCTGATTGTCCGGAATGTGGGGGGTTAATGATAAATGACACCAAAAGCGGTAAAATAAAATGCAGTAATCGAGAATGCGGATATATTGAAAAAGAAAAGAAAGAGAAAAAACCTAAAAAAGAAAAAGTCGCCAAAGACGCAAAAGAATAAATTTTGCCATAAAAATAGTTACAAAAAAGTCCGATGTAGTATCGGACTTTTTTTATCTTTAAATTTTATCTAACTTATTTCTTCTTACTCTTACTAGTTTTTTCTTTTTTGTTCTCTTTCTTTGTTTTAACAAATTCCATAGCTTTTTTAGCGAGATCTCCCAGAACCGTAAAGTAAACAGAACTATTATTCAATTTCTGCCGTGCCATATCAACAACCTCTTCAGCTTTATTAATACCCATCTCCACTTTTTTAGTAATGCGTCTTATTGCACAGGCCAGGGAAATAAAATAATATATTGCCCAGCAAAGAAATATTGTCAAAAAGAAGATACAAATGGCAAGGACTAAGTTTAAAACATCTATTGAAGTTGAGAACATATTATTTATATTTAATTTATATCTAGTTAAAAATTAATCCCTCAGCCTGGCTTCAAATTTTTCTCCCAAATGTTTTATTAAGTCCTTAATTATTGAATCTACTTCTTCGGCCGTTAAAGTTCTTTCTTCCGATTGAAAACTAATATGCCAAGCTAAACTCTTTTCATCACCGGCTAATTTATTGCCGACATAGACATCAAACAGCTCAACATCTCTAATTAACGGATTAAATTTAATAAGCTCTTTCTTTACTTCATTATATAATATTTTTTCATTTATCACAAAAGCTAAATCACGGACAACAACCGGATATTTAGCCAATTCTTTAAAATTGGTTGTAGTTGAACTAATAACTAAACCAGCTAAAGCACTAAAATTTATTTCCGCGATAGCGGTTATTTTCTTAATGTTAATATTATTGATTGCTTCCTTGTCAACAATAGCTACAATTCCTATTTCTCTCCCAAAAATTATAATCTTAGCGGATAAATTTTTGTCAGCCCAACCGGGAATGGCAGATAAAGCGGAAAATTCTGTTTCTTTATCATAGCCCAATAAATTTTGTAAAAGATTATTTATTAATCCTTTAAGACGTCCAAATAAATTTTCCTCAGCCGAAGCCAATACTAAACCAAGGTGTTTTTCTTGGTAAGGAATTGTTCCGTCGATATCCGCTTCTTTTTTTAGACTGCCAGGAGCATTAAAGAAAACATTGCCAAACTCAAAGAATCCCAAAGAGTCTGCCTTGGCTTGATTTGTTTTTATATTACCAACTAATCCCGAGACTAATGATTGGCGCGGCATCGTGTGAATCTCCGACAAAGGATTAGTAATTCTTAAATAATTAAAGAAATCTATATTTAATTTTTTTAATTGATCTTCGCCGACAAAGGAATAATTATATACTTCATCCAAACTATATTTAAGAGCCAAGATATTTTTTATTTTTCTCTCCAAAAGCCTTTCTTGATTAACTTCCGGCAAACGTAAATCTTCTACCGGCAGGCGGGAAATAATATTGTCATAACCATAGATACGAAGAACTTCTTCGGCTAAATCTTCTTTAATTGAGACATCTTTAGTCGCTCGCCAAGAGGGAATAACAACATTTAGAATATCCGATTGATCATTGGTAACTATAAATCCCAAATTTTTTAAAATCTTAATAACCCTGTCTTTAGGGATTTCTTGCCCAATTTTATTTGTTAACCAATTAAAATCAAGCTCAACACTCTTAGCTATCGTTTCGGCGGAATTAATATCTACTAAACCACTATCTATTTTCATGTTCGGGCAAGTTTCCGCTAAAAGATTTAAAAACCGGAACAGAGCCGATTTAGTTAAATCCGGGTCAAGTGACTTTTCAAAACGAGTTGATGATTCAGTGCGCAAGCCTAATCTTTGTGAAGTTTTACGAACAACCGAGGCTTTAAAGTTGGCTGACTCGACAATTATAATTTTAGTTTCATTGGAGATACCGCTATCTTTCCCGCCCATAATACCGGCAATCGCTAAAGCATTTTTCCCGTCACTTATAATTATATCTTCTCCATTTAGATTTCTCTCTTTTTCATCTAGAGTTTCTAATATTTCTTCTTTGTGCGCATGACGGACATTTATTTTCTCAACTTTAGCGGCATCAAAAGCATGCATCGGCTGACCGCATTCAAACATGACATAATTAGTTAAATCAACAATATTGTTTATTGGATTTTGATTAACAGCAATCAATCTTTCTTTTAGCCAAGTGGGCGATTCTTTTACTTCAATTCCTTCAACCTTAACCGCCATATAACGAGGGCAAGCTTCTTTATCATCAATTTTAACTTCCAATTTACTGGTTTTATCATCTAAAAATTCAAATTTATTATCAGTTAATTTCTTATATGGTTTAAGCGCTAAGTCAAAGAGGACACCTAATTCACGAGCAATCCCATAATGGCTTAATAAATCCGGACGATTAGACAAAGATTTATTATCAACCTCAAGCACAATATCATCGGCTTTTAAATATTTGGCGAACGGTTCGCCTATTTTTGCTTTTTCATCTAAGACTAAAATCCCTTCATGATTTTTCCCAATTCCCAACTCATCTTCAGCACAAATCATACCATAAGATTTTTCACCGCGGATTTCCGATTCTTTAATTTCTAAACCATTCGGCATAATTGCTCCAATAAGAGCAACCGGGACAAGTTGCCCTTCGGCTAAATTAGGGGCGCCGCAAACAATGTGGAGTTTTTTCTTTTTAACATCAACAACGGCCAAACGCAAACGATCGGCATTGGGATGCTTTGTTACTTCCAGAACTTTGCCGACGACAATATTATTAAACTGTTCCGCCTGATTAATAAAACCTTCAACTTCAACCGTATGGTCAGTTAATTCTTTAGCAATATCAGCCGCTTCTAATTTAGCCGGAATCTTTACAAAATCTTTTAACCAATTAAGAGAAATATACATATAATTAAAATTGCTCTAAAAATTTAATATCACCGGTATTAAATAAACGAATATCATTAATACTATATTTAAGCATCGCTAAACGAGTTAAGCCAAAGCCAAAAGCAAAACCGGAATAAACATCGGGGTCGATTCCACCAGCGCGTAAAACATCAGGATGAATTAAACCGGCGCCCACAATTTCCAGCCAACCGGTATGTTTACAAACTCGACAACCCTTCCCGCGACAAAGGAAGCAAGTATATTCACCATTATTCCCCGGTTCAACAAATGGATAGAATTTTGGACGCATTCGCAGTTCAGTACTTGGCCCAAATAATCTTTTACCAACTATTTCTAAAAAACTCTTAAGATTGGAAAAATTTATATCACGACCAACCATAATCCCCTCAAACTGATAAAAAGTATGTTCATGACGAGCGTCAGTCGCTTCATTTCGAAAGCAACGTCCAGGAATAACGGCTTTAAGCGGCGCGCCATATTTTTGCATCATTCTAATTTGGACCGGCGAAGTCTGGGTACGCATAACGAGATCATATTGGCCTTCCTTATTTTTTGAATCAATATAAAAAGTGTCTTGCATGTCGCGAGCCGGGTGTAAAGGCGGAACATTTAAAGCGGTAAAATTATAATAATCGCTTTCTAGTTCCGGACCGTCGCCAATTATAAAACCCAGGGAAGTAAATAAATCTTCCAACTCATTCTGGACCAAAGTAATCGGATTTAAATGGCCATTAGCCAGTTTTTCTCCCGGAAGGGTAACATCGACAAATTCACTCTTTTTTCCATAACTTTCCATGGTCTGCCGAGCTTCTTCAAACTTTGCCTGCATTTCTAATTTAACTGAGTTAGCAAGCTCACCGAGTTCTTTTCTTAAATCAAGGTTTACGTCTTTTAAACCATGCATGATTTCACTAAATTCTCCTTTACGCGATAAATACTTCAATTCTAACTCACGCAAAGCCTCGTTATCTTTGGCCTGCGCTAATTGTTCAATAAATTCATTTCTTATCTGTTCTATTTTATTTTTCATATATTAATATTTAATATAATTTCATATATTCCTGCCATTAAAGACTTTTTTTATAACTAATCATAAATAATTCCAAAATACCAAAAATAATTACCAATAAAAACAAATTAAGCCAATTAAATAATTGCTGCGATTTTAAGATCAATAAAAAAATAATAAACAAGGCAAAGAGAAATGACTGTCTAAAAGCAATCTTTACCAAATTAAAGGCTAATTCCTTTTTTAACGCGACAAAGCGGAAAATAAAACCAACCAAAGCGGCCGTACCGCTTAGGGCCAAGAAAAGCGCCAGATAAAAAAGGATAAAACCAAGCCAATTAGTAGCCGTTGGGTCAACTAATCCGGCAACAAAAACAAAAATACCCCAACACACTGTTGTTAAAACAGACATGACAAATAAATAATTTTTTAGGGTCATAGGCTAATAATTATGTTAGCTATCTTAGCTAATTCTTGCTGATAATTACTTAGTTTTTCTTTTTCGGCGGCGACAATCTTTTCGGGAGCACGGGAAACGAAATCGGAATTATTCAATTTCTGTGTTTGCATTAAAATTAACTTTTCTAAATTAGCTTGTTCTTTGATTAAACGTTCCTTTTCCTTGGCTTCATCAATCGCTCCCACTAAATATATTATAGTTTCCCCTACTGGAACCATAATTGCTTTTTCAATATTTTCACCAGCTTCTTTAATTTCTAAACTAGCTAAACCGGTTTTTAAATTTTTAATTATTTCTTTTTGGCCATCAAGAAAAACGGTTAATTTATGACCATATATAATTGCCTCCAACTTTTTAGCCGGTTCAATCTTATTGGCACTGCGCGCATTACGGATAGCCACTATAATATCCTGGACTAAAGCCATTTCAATTTTTTTATCATCAAGCCCTTCAATTACTTTCGGCCAAACTGCTACCATTAAAATACTATCGTTAAAACTATCCCAAATAGTTTCTGTAACAAAAGGAATGAACGGATGCCAGAGGATTAAAATATTTTTTAATAAATAAATTAAAATTTCTTCTTTATCTTTTTCAACCTTGGCAATTTCCAAATACCAATCAGCTAATTTATTCCAGGTAAAATCATTCAGCTCTTCCGCGGCTAAAGAAAACTCAAAACTTTCAAACCTACCGGTAACACTTTTAATCAAATTATTCATTTCCCCCAAAATCCATTTATCGGCTAGCGTTTTTGCTTCTGGAATACTATCTGTCGGGGTAACAAAATATTTTTCATCAGTCGAACTTAAGATAAAGCGGGAAATGTTCCAAAGCTTATTAATAAAATTACGTTTAGATTCAATTTTTTCGGCACTATAACGGCTGTCATTTCCCGGAGTTGCGCCCATTAAAAGAGATAGGCGGAGAGCATCGGCGCCATATTCAGAAATAGCATCAAGCGGATCGACGCCATTACCCTTACTTTTACTCATCTTTTTTCCTTTGCCATCTAAAATAGTCCCATGTAAATAAACATGTTCAAAAGGAATTTCTCCCAAAGCAAAAAAGGACATCATAACCATGCGAGAAACCCATAAAGTTAATATCTCATAGCCGGTTTCTAATACTTGCGTCGGATGAAATTTAGCTAAGTCACCGGTTTTAACGCCATTTTTATAATTATCCGGCCAACCAAGAGTAGAAAATGTCCACATTCCCGAAGAAAACCAGGTATCAAGCGTATCTTCATCTTTTATCCAACCATCTCCTTCCGGAGCCTTCTCGCCGCAATAAGTTTCTTCTCCTTTATACCAAACTGGGATACTGTGGCCAAACCATATCTGGCGAGAAATACACCAATCATGTAAATTTTCCATCCAATCCTGATAACGCTTATCAAAACGTTCAGGAATAAAAGTAATTTGTTTTGTTTGGGCTGCTTCTAGGGCTTTTTCTTTTAGAGATTTATTACCCAAACGTTCTAGCTTCTTATCAACGCCAATAAACCATTGTTTGGAGGGTAATGGTTCAATTGGTGTATCACAGCGATAACAAACTGATAAGTTATTAGTTATATTTTCTTCTTTCTCCATTAAACCTCTAGCGGTTAATTCGTCAACGATTGCTTGGCGAGCCGCTATAGCCGTTAAACCGGAATATTTCCCAAAACCTTCATGAATTAATCCGTCTTCATTGATAACTTTGATTATTGGTAAATTGTTGGCAGCAGCCATTTGCCAATCAACCATGGAATGGGCCGGGGTAACGCCTAAGGCGCCAGTTCCAAAATCAGATTCTACATTACGATCGGCAATTATTTTAATATTTAACGCTTGGCCGCAAAAATCTACCTTATATTCCTGACCAATATATTTTTTATAACGCTCATCTTTAGGACTAACCGCTACGGCGGTATCACCTAATTTTGTTTCCGGACGAGTAGTAGAGATAGAAATCGGAAAATCAGGACTATATTTAAAAGTATATAATTTTGCTTGTTGCTCTTTATATTCCACTTCATCATCAGCTAATGTTGAATGGCAATGTGGACACCAGTTAACAATCCGCTCTCCGCGATAAATAACCCCTTCTCGGTACATATCGACAAACATACGATTAACGGCGCGTTGTCTTTCTTTATCAAAAGTAAAAGCCTCTCTTGACCAATTCAGAGATGAACCCATTCTTTTAGTTTGGTGTAAAATAGTCGCCTGCGTACTTCGTAAAAATTTCCAAATTTCTTCCAATAATTTTTCACGACCTAAATCATGGCGGGTTTTACCGGTCTCTTGAAAAATCTTCTTTTCAACCACCATTTGCGTGGCAATAGCGGCATGATCAGTGCCAGGCAACCATAAAGCTCTATAACCGGACATTCGGCGATAACGGATTAAAAGATCCTCAATCGCTAACATACAGCTATGCCCGATATGTAATTTGGCCGTAATATTAGGAGGGGGCAAGACAATAGTGTAGCTTGGGGCATCGGCTGGCAAGTTTAAATTATCTGGGTTAAAATAACCTGATTCTTCCCATTTTTGGTAGATTTTATCTTCATTTTCGCCGGAGTTATAGGTCTTTTCTAGTTCTTTTTTCATACATTAAAATTAACAAAAAAAGCGCTTAAAGTCAACTCAATTTTATCTTGACTTTAGCCATAATTAATTATATATTTATTAGTCGGCCCTAAGGGCCAACCCTGATTTTTAATTTTCCGTAATGCTTAATCTTGAACAACAAATTTTTAAACAAATTGAAAAATCAAAGAGTATTTTGATTGTCTTTTCGGCTAAACAAGGAGGGGATGCGATTGCTTCCTCTCTGGCCCTTTTTTTATTTTTAAAAAAACAAAATTACGAAGTATCCATCGTTGCCACCGATTTGGATATAGCTAAAAATTCTTTTTCTTTCTTGCCGGGTTATCCGGAGATTCAAGATAATCTGAACAATCTCCGCCGTTTTATTGTTTCCGTTGACATCAGCCAGGCCAAAGTTAACCAGATAAAATATTTAGTTGATAATAATACCTTAAATTTCATTATTTCTCCTTCCGAGGGCTGGTTTAAGCCGGAAGACGTTAGTGCCCGTGCCGGTGAATTTAAATACGATTTGATTATCACTGTTGGCTTAAGTGATTTAGAATCATTAGGGAGTCTTCATGATGAAAATGTTGAATTTTTTTATAAAACTTCCATTATAAATATTGATCACCAGGCCGGTAACGAAGAATTTGGCCAAATAAATTTTATTGATTTAAACGCCGTTGCTATTTCCGAAATTATCTTTTATCTTTTAAAGAATAATAGCCCGGAAGTAATCAGTGAGAACATTGCTACTTGTTTGCTGGCTGGCATTATCCAAAAAACTAAAAATTTTAAAACTTCTAATCTTACTCCGCGCACATTACTGACAACTTCGCAGTTAATTTCTAATGGGGCTAATCGAGAAGAAATCGTTAACCATCTTTATCGCTCTCGAGATTTATCTACACTTAAGCTCTGGGGCCGAGTCCTAAACAATCTTCATTCCGAACAAGGAGAAGAAATTATCTGGTCAAAGCTGAGCCTTAAAGATTTACAGGAAACCAGCTCGTCATTAGAAAGCTTGGATGAAATAATTGATGAATTAATAATGAATGTCCCTAATGCTAAATTAGCTATTATCTTCTGTGAGGAAACACCGGCCAGCAGCAAAATAATTATTTACTCTTTAAAAAATATAAATGCTTTGGAATTGTTAAATAACTACTCTTCTAAAGGAACTGCTAAGCTGGCAACAGCCAATATTTCCAAGGATGTAGAAACCGCCAGTATTGAGCTAATTACCGAACTAAAAAATAAACTTGAAAAATTAAGCGCTTAATGGTATAAAATAACTGCCCAACCATTATAAATATCTCTTGCAATCTTTTTTTCCGATCATTATAATGGGCATATAGCTCAGTTGGTTAGAGCACCGCTCTTATAAAGCGGGGGTCGATGGTTCAAGTCCATCTATGCCCACACAAAAAGAATAAAGGGCTCGTAGCTCAGTTGGTTAGAGCGCTACGTTGACATCGTAGAGGTCACAGATTCGAGTTCTGTCGGGCCCACCGAATATAAAAAATCTTCGTGAAAATACGAAGATTTTTTGTTATTGATGTTTACATTTCTTCTAAAAATTGGTAAATTATAAGAAAGAATAAAAATCATATGCTTTTCAACAAAAAAAAATCCCATACCGAATTGACACCAGCCAGTGAGGAATCATCTGTTACTGAGTGGCTCGACTATGAAGATGCGGAAAGTGAAGGACAATTGGCAATTGATGTTTTCCAAACTGATAATAAAATAATTATTAAATCGACAATCGCCGGTGTAAAACCGGAAGATTTGAATATTTCTCTCCATCATGATCTTTTGTCAATAAAGGGAAACCGCTCCATGAAAGAAGAAGTAATGGAGGAAGATTATCTTTTTCGTGAATGTTACTGGGGATCGTTCTCACGTTCAATAATCTTGCCGGCCGAAGTAGATAGCAAGCGCGTAGAAGCAGAACTCGAGAGTGGAGTTCTAACAATAACTTTATACAAAACCAATCCTGGCCAAATCGAAGTCACAGAAAAAGACTAAACAAGGCCTTAAGTTTTATGAAAACCAAAAAATGGGCAATAAAATCACTTCTTGTTTTAGTGGTTTTTTTATTACTAGGATTAATTCTGAAAAGTTTTTTCAATTGGCGTGATAATTATCAGGGAAAAATTTATCCGGGCGTAAAAATCGGCTCTCTAGATTTATCAGGAAAATCTGCCGCTGAAGCCCAAGAATTAATCAATGAAAAAACTTCAAATATCATTAATTCTGGCCTAATTTTTAGCTATAATCACAAATCTACAACCATCGATGCCTCTGTTAGCTCATTTGATGCAGATTTATCTTACCCGGCCCTAACTTTCGATGTCGACAATACTGTTAAACAAGCATTAGCCCTTAGCCAGAACATGAATTATTTTAATTATTTACTCTTTAGGCTTGAACCTCAAAATAAAAAAATAATTAAACCTATTTACACTCTTGATGAAGAGAGAATCAAGCCTTTGCTGGCCAATGCTTTTCCAGAATTAAACATCGCGCCAATTAATGCTTCTTTTACTCTTTCAGAAAAAACCGGCGAATTAGTGACCGATCCGGAAGAATTGGGCAAAGAAATAAATTATGATCTTGCTTTTTCGGAAATAAAGAATAATCTTGATTCTTTAAATAATTTGCCGGTTGATCTTAAAACCCATTCTAAATATCCCGAGGTTAAAGCCGGTGATTTAACTTCTTTGGAAGGCGAGGCTAAAAAAATTATTAATGACGAAAGTTTAAAATTAGAGTATAAAGATCCAAATCAGGATATTGCCACCACAACCTGGAAAATAAGACCGGAAAAATTAATTACCTGGTTAAGCATTAATAAAGACAATGGCAGTCTTAAACTTTCTCTTGATCAAACAAAAATAATCAGCTACCTTTCTCTGAATGCTTCACCAAAAATAGACGTGGAAGCCGTCCGTCCTCGTTTTGAAATAAGTAATGGCAAAGTTATTAATTGGCAAACGGGGACAAAAGGACATCAGCTTGATATTCCTTCTTCAGCCGCAAAAATTTCTGAAGCCTTTTTATCGGGACAAAAAGATATTAATTTGGTTGTAAAAGATGTTGTCGATGACACCTTTGTTTCTGAAGATAATTTAAATATTAAAGAAATTATCGGGACCGGCCACTCTAATTTTAAGGGCTCATCCGCTGATCGGATAAAAAATATTAAAGCCGGAGCTAAAGCTGTCGACGGCATGCTTATCGCTCCCGGAGAAGAATTTTCTTTAGTAAAAGCTCTTGGCAATGTTGATGCTGAAAACGGTTATTATCCAGAATTAGTCATTAAAGGAGACAAAACCGTAAAAGAATATGGAGGCGGTCTATGCCAAATAGGAACAACTCTATTTCGTTCCGCTCTCTACTCCGGTTTACCAATAACTTACCGCCAAAACCACTCCTATCGCGTTTCTTATTATGAGCCGGCCGGCATGGATGCCGCCGTTTATATACCGCAACCAGATGTCCGTTTTATAAACGACACGGCCAACTATATTCTTATTCAGTCTAGATTTTCGGGAAATGATATTTACTTTGATTTTTGGGGGACAAAAGACGGACGTGAAGTCACAATCACTGACCCAACTGTTTATAATATTGTAAAACCTAAACCAACTAAATATATCGAGACACCCGAGCTCGCTCCAGGTAAAGAAAAGTGCACCGAGAGCGCTCATAATGGGGCCGATGCTTATTTCGACTATAAAGTAGTCTATCCTTCAACCGCCACCACTACCCCTGTTCATGAAAGAAGATTTTCTTCTCATTATGTTCCTTGGCAAAAAGTTTGTCTTATTGGCGCAAACACTGCTTCGAGTACATCAGTAATCGGAACAACTGGTTCTAGCACAACTACAACCTCAAAAACAAATTAAAAATTTTCAATAAAAACACTCTCCAAATGGAGAGTGTTTTTTTGTGTTATATAGAAATTTTTATTTTACTATTTGTCCCTCAATAATTTCGTTACTAGAGATAGGAGACTTTTTCTTAAAAACTATCAGTTGCTGAAGAGCGGTTAAAACAGTAAGAATAAACCAATAGAAGGTCAGACCACCAGGCAAAGAAATACCAATGAATATTGTAATGGCTGGCATGAAATAAAGCATCTGCTTATTCATAATAGCCGCCATATCCTCGTCCTTGGCGCCCTCTGTCTTTATCGGCGCCCTCTTGGTCATCATCATTTTAGCCTGCCAAAATTGAGCCAAACCGGCCATAACCGCTAAATAAATATTTGGCTTATTAAGATTCAAAAATCCAAAAGAAAGACTGTTAATTACTTCCGGTTTAGTGATAAAGGGGTAAACTAAATCTAATTTATTATTTAACCCATCGCGAAAAACTCGATAAACAGCAATTAAAAAGGGGAACTGAATTAAAAGTGGCAAGCAGGAAGAAAAAGGATTAATTTTATTATCCTTATATAAATTCATTGTTGCTTGACTGAGAGCAACTTTATCGTCGGCAAATTTTTTCTTTAACTCTTCCATTTTTGGCTGCAAGTCTTGAAGCTCCTTTTGAGATTTAATTGATTTTTGACCAAGTGGCCAGAGAATTAATTTAATTATTACTGTTAGTAGAATAATTGCAACCCCTAAATCCTTAAAGGACACCGTATTATACAAGAAGACCAAAAGATTTAAAATTGGCTGATAAAAAATAATTGTAAAAATGTGCCCCATAATTTAATAATTTAAGTTAATCTTATTTAACCGGGTCATAACCGCCCTTACTCCACGGGTTACAACGTAAAACGCGCCAAGAGGCCATGAGCCCACCTTTTATAATACCATATTTTGTTATTGCTTGGGCACCATACTCCGAACAGCTAGGGGTAAATTTGCAAAAACCATGAGGATAAAAGATTTTTAAAAATCCATGATCAAAAGAAATAGTCTTTTGATAAAATCTTATCGCCCCAACTAGAAGACGGCGAGGCAAATTATAGATAAAATCAAACATATTTGGCTAATTTTAGTCTATTTATACAGATTTAATTTCTTAAATCCAGATATTAGGGTTTTTTCTATCTCTTCAAAATTTTTCTCTAATATTAAAGGAAGAACAATAATAACGATATCTTTTCCTGTTTTTAAGTTCGGTAATTCTTGGCTAATAATAGCCCTTATTTGTCTTCTAACCTTATTTCTTGTGACGGCCTTTTTACTTACTTTTAAACCAACCAATATACCAAATCTGGCATACTCTAAATCATTAAAGATCGTCTTAACCCCTATTACCTTAGCATAAAAAGATTGGCCGGTTTTAAATACGCGGTCAAACTCTTTATTAAGACTTATTCGATTTTCTTTGGCTAGCATGTATAGGCCCGCTTAAATACTATTTTGAAAGCTTTTCACGACCTTTATCACGGCGTCTTTTCAAGACTACTCGACCATCTTCAGTCTGCATTCTCTTTAAAAATCCGTGCTTCTTGCTGGCCCGATGTTTATCTGGCTGGTAGGTTCTTTTCGGCATAATATAAAACTTAAATAATTGATTTGTTCCTATAAGATAACATCTTTATTTGCTAAAGTCAATTGAATTAGTTTGATCCATTAAATCACTTATCCCCTTTTTATTAACATATTTTTAACAACTGTCATCCTTGTTATTACCAGCCTTATCGAATATAATAAATTTGATAGTTATTAATCCTTATTATTATGACCAATGAACAAGTCTGGCAGGCCGTCTTAGGCGAAATTGAAGTGAGTTTATCACGAGCCAATTTTATTACTTGGTTTAAAGATACTTTTATCTCTTCGTTTGAAAATGAACGGGTTGTTATTTGTGTTCCAAATGCTTTTGTAAAGAAATGGCTTGAAGAAAAATATCATAAAAACACCCTCAGTGCGTTAGAAAATGTAACTAAACAAAATATTAAAGAAATTATTTATAAAATTGAATTAAAAAAAGGCAACGCTACTACTTTTCAAATCAACAGTCCGGAAATAAAGTCTAAAGAAGATAATTCGGAAATAAAATCCACCCCTTCAGCTCAGCCAATTATAAATAATTCAAATACCGTTCACAGTAATAATGGAAACGGATCAAATCGCTATGGTTTAAACCCTCGTTATATTTTTGACAATTTTATTGTTGGCAAAGGAAATGAATTAGCCAACGCTGCCTGCTTGGCAGTTGTTAATAACTTAGGAAAAGCTTATAACCCTCTCTTTATATATGGCGGAGTCGGTTTAGGAAAAACTCATCTCTTACAAGCAATCGGAAATGAGGTCGCTAAAAAAACCGATAAGATTCTTTATACCACTAGTGAAAAATTCACTAATAATTATATTCAAGCTGTTACTACCGGCAAGGCTAAGGAGTTTAAAAATTTATATCGTAATGTTGATTTATTACTTGTCGATGATGTTCAATTTATGGGTGGTAAAGACGGAACCCAAGAAGAATTTTTTCACACCTTTAATGAATTATTACAAAATGATAAACAAATAGTTCTAACTTCCGATCGCGCGCCAAAATCTATCCCAGCCATTGAAAAACGCTTAGTTTCCCGTTTTGAAGCCGGAATGGTTGCTGATGTCGGCAAACAAGATATTGAAACAAAAATTGCTATCTTAGAAAAAAAAGCTAATGAAAAAAACTTCACCCTAGACCGCGAGATGCTTACTTATATTGCCGACCATGTTCAAAACAATATTAGGGAATTAGAAGGCGCTCTTATTAAAGTTATTGCTTATCATCAGTTTAAAGATATCCCACCAACCTTAAAAACCGTCAAAGACGTCTTAGGCGATTATATCTCTAATATCCAAACTAAATCATTAACCCCAAAAGAAATAATTGAGGCCGTCGCTAAATTTTATAATATTACCTATAAAGAATTAATCAGCGCCAGCCGTAAAAAAGAGTTAGTTTGGCCTAGACAGATATCTATCTTTTTAATCCGTGAAGAATTAAACACCTCCTACCCAACGATAGGAAATGAACTTGGAGGAAGAGATCACACCACCGCTATGCATGCTTATAATAAGATATACCAAGAAGTAAAGGAAAAGGGTAATGAAAAAATAAAACAAGAAATTGAGTCAATCCGTCAACTGTTTGGCCACTCCTATTAGGACTTTTCAACAGCCAACAGTAAATTTTTGTGGATTAGTTTGTTAATATCTTGTTTACACCACCAGAATATCTTTTTATAACTTGTGTATAAAAACCACACATCTCCACTTAGTCACAAATAGCGAAAACTTTTACTCTAACTATTGACTGTGTTTTCAACAAAAAAATCTTAATTTTTTCCAACAAAATATTCCAAAATCTCTAAAACAAAAAGTTGTCCACTCCCTTATTACTATTATTAAATATTTATATATAATTAATATATAATAAACAATTTAAATATATGCGCTTCATAAGCTTGCAAGAAAATCTTAAGAGAGGGTTAAATATAGTTGGGCATGTAAGTTTTAAAAATATTAACTTGCCAATACTTAACAATATTTTAATTAAAGCTGAAGAAGGAAATATTGAGCTTATTAGTACAAATTTGGAAATAGGAATAACCCATCAAGTTAGGGGTAAAATAGAAACTGATGGCCAATTTACAGTTGATTCAAAGTTGATTAGTGAATATGTTAATTTGCTTAGTAATGGAGAAAAAGTAAAGATTGAAGAAAAGGACAACGAGTTAAAGATTGAGTGTGGAAACTACAAAACAAAAATTAAAGGGGAATCTGCTAAGGAGTTTCCTTTAATACCAACATTACCCAGACAAGGATACTATAGCTGTAAAAGCGGAGAACTAAAGAAAGCTTTAAACAGTGTTGGATTTGCCGTTTCTAGTAGTGAAAATAGAGTGGAATTAACCGGTGTTCTGTTTTCTTTTAGTAATAATAAATTAAGTTTAGCGGCAACCGACAGCTATCGTTTGGCGGAAAGAGAGTTGGATATAAATTCCGAGGGCATGACCGGTGAACAAAAAGTTATTGTTCCAGGAAAAACAGTTCAGGAAGTTCTTCGGGTTTTAAATAACCTTGAGAGTGGAGAATTAAGGGAAGATCAAGAGCTTAAATTTTATTTAGCTGAGAATCAAATATTATTTGCAGTTGATTCAGTAGAACTTATCTCAAGGCTTATTAATGGTCATTATCCGGATTATAAACAGATAATTCCCGCTAAGAGCCAAACCGATGTCTTGGTTGAAAAATCGGAAATTGTTAGGGCGGTAAAAGCAGCGGCCTTATTTTCTAAGACTGGAATTAATGACATTACCTTGTTATTTTTTAAAGACAAAATAACGATTTCCGCCTTTTCGGGAGCTAGCGGAGAAAGTCAGATTGAATTAGAAGCGGAAGTAAAAGGAGAAGATAATGAGGTAACAATAAACTACCGTTATTTATTAGATGGTTTAAATAATATTGATGGCGATAGAATTCGTTTTAATATTTTAAATAATAGTACACCTTGTGTGCTTAAACCTGAAAAGGAAGAAAATTATTTATATATAGTAATGCCAATTAGACAATAATAAGATTTATAATAAAAATAAAAAATCGTCCGATTATTGGACGATTTTTTATTTGGGCAAATGTAATTTATTTTGGAATTTAATTTATGGTTATCTTTGTTTCGTTGCTACTTATTACATCTCCATTCCAGTCATGTAGCTCTCCGTAGATTGTATAATCGCCGGCAGTTGGGGCTGGGCTCCAAGAAAAGTTAAGAGCACCTATACCGCTTTCAGTGCCGCTTCTAGCAATAGATATTTTTCCGTCTTTGTCGCGCATCATTAAATTTATTTGAGCAATTCTTTCTGGGTGTTTAGAGGTGAAACTTACCGGTAAAGGAAAGTTAATGGAATTAATAGCGGCGCCGGATGTTGGCGAAGTTAAATTAAGAGTATTTTTACTAGCTGAGATAGTATTATTTTTTATCAAGACATTGAAGTTCACATTTGCCTCATTACAATTTTCTATATCATCACAGGCGCGTACTTTTAAAGTATGATAGCCATTGTTTAAGAAATTAATTGAACCGGTAAAAGGACTAGCCTCTCCTAACTTTGTCTGCCAAATATTATTATTGATATAATATTCAATTTTATTTACTAAGCGAGGTGCAGAAGCTTCAACTTGAACGTCTAAATTTGTTGAGTCAATTGTTTGATTGTTTTGCGGAGAAATAATCTTTATAACAGGTTTATTTGCTTCACTGTGGAGGCTATCATAACCAACCGGGAGGGTTGACGTTGACGAAGAGGCATTCTTACTGGCCCAAGCTTTAACAGCATCTTCCCAAAGATTGAACTGAGGATCACTTGCAGGATTAGTTGGAATTGGTCCGCGAGGATTATCCTTATCAACATAAAATAAAATATCATGATGAACTAGTGCGCTCTTTTGTTCAATTAAATCTGGTGGAGTAGAGCTAGTAGCCAAGAGTCCAGAGCTTTTATCAATATTAATAATTTGTTGCGGAATTTGACCATCTAAAATTGCCTTGCCAGTTGTGTAATCATCTGGAGCCTTAAAGTTTTCGACAGGCGTGCCACTTAGAACTTGAGCCATATAGTCGTGCCAGATAGGAGCAGCAACAATACTGCCGTCAGATTTAAGGCTCATGGCTTTATTGTCGCTATTTCCCACCCAGACGCCGGTAACTAAAGAAGGGGTGTAACCTATTGTCCAAGCATCATGATAATCATTAGTTGTACCAGTTTTCGCCGCTACTGGGCGGTCGCTTAGCGTCATATAATTTTTTGCTCCAAAAATATAAGTACGAGCGGCATTATCACTTAAAATACTATTTATCATTCTGGCGATTTGAGAATCTAAAACTTTCTTTTCACTTGGAGTATATTCTTCAATAACATTTCCATTTTTATCTTCCACTTTTAAGATACTGACAAGAGGGCTCATTTGCCCGTCACGAGCAAAAGCGCTATAAGCGTTAGTGTGTTCCAAC
>Ga0224525_1000517_pt1 | contig 17736 bp, 14 predicted proteins | sample CFST100metaG_FD_179874 | JGI IMG/M metagenome (GOLD analysis project Ga0224525, IMG submission 179874) | Peat soil microbial communities from Stordalen Mire, Sweden - C.F.S.T100 | ecosystem: Environmental > Terrestrial > Soil > Wetlands > Peat | place: Sweden: Norrbotten County, Stordalen Mire...
ATTCAGGTGGGTCATCTGGATCAGGTCAAATACTGCAGAAGCCGGGATTCCGGATGCAGCTTCTTCCACCATCCAGAACCGGTCGTCCAGGTGTTTTTCATAGGTCCGGAGAACAGATTTCGGTTTTGTTTTGACAGTCATTTTTAGGAATTTCTCACAAAGATATGGAAATTTGTCCGTATTGTCAAGACAATTGTCCTATTATTATGCATTCGGCCCTCCTGAAATATTTTAATACCTTTGCCTTCCTTTAGATAATAAGCAGTATGAAAAAGATCCTTGGAATGGGCAATGCCCTGGTAGATATCATGATCCGGCTTGAAGACGATCAATTTCTTAACCATCTTGAACTTCCCAAAGGGAGTATGCAGCTGGTAGATGCGCTGAGGAGCAAGGCTGTTCTGGACAAGTTTGAAAAACATCCGAAAAGTTTTTCTGCCGGAGGTTCTGCCGCCAATACGATCCACGGGCTGGCCATGCTTGGTGTTCCTACCGGGTACATAGGTGTGATCGGAGAGGATGAACTGGGTGGGTCGTTTGTGAAGGACATGATCGATGCCGGCGTTGAACCGCATATGATCCATAGCCTGCAGGAAACCGGACGTGCCATTGCACTGGTGACGCCCGACTCGGAACGCACCTTCGCCACTTATCTTGGAGCTGCCATCGAACTCGCAGCCGATCACCTGACGACATTTAATTTTAAGCAATACGATTACCTTCACATCGAAGGATACCTTGTACAGAACCATGATCTTGTAAGATCGGCAGTATCGCTGGCAAAAGAAAATGGATTAACCGTTTCGCTTGACCTGGCGAGTTATAATGTCGTGGAAGCCAACCTGAATTTCCTGCGTGAGATTGTTGAGAAGTATGTAGATATTGTTTTTGCCAACGAAGAAGAAGCCAAATCCTTCACCGGCAAAGAACCCAGAGAAGCTCTGGATGAGATAGCCGGTATGGCCCGGATTGCTGTGGTGAAAACCGGTTCAAAAGGATCTTTGATAAAAAGCGGAAATGAAGTTGTTGAAATAGGTGTCATCATAGTAACCCCGGTTGATACCACAGGGGCTGGTGATCTTTATGCTTCTGGATTCCTGTATGGACAATCCCTGGATCTTTCGCTTGAAAAATGCGGAGAGATGGGAGCACTCCTGGCTGGACATGTGATCGAAGTGATCGGATCGAAAATGGGAGCAAAAAAATGGATGGAGATCACCAGGAAGATGGCAAAGTGACGTCGCAGTCGTTAAACCCTAAAAGTTTTGATAATTAACTGGCATTATTTAACTTTGCAGCCCTTTTCAAACAATCCTACTTCCAATCATAATAAGAAACTTTAGAAAATGAAAGTATTTCAAACGAGTGAAATCAGGAACATCGCCCTCATCGGGGGTGCGAAATCAGGAAAAACCACGTTAGGCGAAGCGATGCTCTTTGATGGTGGCATGATCAGCCGCCGGGGCAGTGTGGAAGATAAAAATACGGTTTCCGACTATCGTCCGATTGAACTCGAACGCCAGAATTCAGTAGTTGCATCGGTTCTTTGTACATTGTATGATAACCGGAAAATCAATATCATTGATACTCCGGGATTCGATGATTTCATCGGGGAAGTCGTAGCAGCGCTTAAAGTTGCCGATACTGCCCTGATGGTTGTCAATGCCCAGAACGGTGTGGAGGTAGGAACAGAAATCACCTGGAGGTATACCACAAAAAATCAGACACCGGTTATTTTCGTGATCAATCACCTCGACCAGGAACATGCCAATTTTGACGAGACCATCCGCCAGCTGCACCAGCAATTCGGAAAAAATGTCACTTTAATGCAATACCCGGTCAATGCAGGTAATGGTTTCAACAGCATCATCGACCTCCTGAAAAAAAAGATGTACAGATATCCACAAGGTGGAGGGAACCCGGAAATCACAGATGTACCTGACGGAGAAAAAGCAAAGACGGAAGAACTGCACAATGCGCTGATCGAAGAACTCGCCTCCAAGGATGAATCGCTGATGGAAGTCTTCTTTGAAAAAGGGACTTTGACCGAAGAGGAGATTGCAAAAGCCCTCCGGACAGGCATCATTCACCGTACCATTTTCCCGGTAATGTGTGTTTGTTCAAAGCAGGATATGGGCATAGGCCGGCTCCTCGAATTCATCGTAAATAGTGTACCCTCTCCCGACATCATGCCGGCCATAAAGACAAAAGATGGAAAAGAACTGAAATGCAATCCATCGGCGCCTGCTTCTGCTTTTGTTTTCAAAACCACCATTGAACAGCACCTCGGGGAAGTTTCGTTCTTCAAGGTTTATGCCGGCGAGATTACTGAAACCATGGACATGATCAACTCCAGCCGGAACAGTTCAAAGGAACGGCTTTCGCAGCTATTTGTCATTAGCGGGAAAAACCGTGACAAAGTGGAAAAATTAGTTGCCGGTGATATCGGCGCCACCATCAGGCTGAAAAACACCTATACAAATAATACCCTGAATTCCCCCAAGAATGCGGATATCATCATTGAACCCATGGTTTACCCCGAACCCAAATTCAGAACCGCGGTAAAAGCAAAAAATCAGGGGGATGATGAGAAACTGGGCAGTTTGCTGAGCGAATTGACCAAGATGGACCCGACCCTGGTGTTGTTGTATTCGAAAGAACTCAAACAGGTAATCCTGATGGGACAGGGAGAACTTCATCTCAACATTGCAAAATGGCAACTGGAGAACCTCGAAAAGATCGGCATCGAATTCCTCGCGCCAAAGATCCCTTATCGCGAAACTATTACCAAACCGGCTAAATCCATGTATCGTCATAAGAAACAATCGGGTGGCGCAGGACAGTTTGGTGAAGTTTATATGATGATTGAACCTTTCCGGGAAGGGATGAAAGACCAGAATGAATTCCCGATTCGCGGGAAAGATGTGATTGAACTGGATTGGGGTGGAAAGCTGGTGATGCAGAACTGTATCGTTGGTGGCGCCATTGATGCTCGTTTCATCCCGGCCATCCTGAAAGGGATCATGGAAAAAATCGAAGAAGGGCCACTCACGGGTTCCTATGCACGTGATATCGTTGTCAGCGTTTACGACGGCAAGATGCACCCGGTAGATTCCAATGAAATATCCTTCAAACTTGCCGGCCGTGCTGCATTCAAAGAAGCCTTCAAGAATGCCGGACCGAAGATCCTCGAACCCATCTATGATGTAGAAGTTATTGTGCCGGAAGAAAAAATGGGTGACGTCATGACCGACCTCCAGGGCCGCCGTGCCATCATCATGGGGATGGACAGCGAAGGAAATTACCAGAAGATCCTTGCCAAGGTTCCACTGGCCGAAATGAACCGTTATTCTACCGCATTAAGTTCGCTTACCAGCGGACGTGCAACCTATAATATGAAATTTGGCGAATATACCCAGGTACCGGGTGACGTTCAGGATAAGCTGCTAAAAGCTTATGAAGAGCAGGAAAAAGACGAAGAATAATCCTTACCTTGTTGACTAAGTCAAACCCGGCAATTTGACCGGGTTTTTTTATACCAGCTGAACAGAGGAAGAATGCAAACGGAAGAACAAACAGGAAAACATGATGCTTACGCGGTTCTGAAATTGAAAGACTTCCGGTTATTCCTTTCCTTTCGGTTTTTCATGACCATTGCGGCCCAGATGCAGAGCGTCATCGTTGGCTGGCAGGTATATGAATTGACACACGACCCGCTTTCACTCGGGTTGATCGGGCTGGCTGAAGCTCTTCCATTTATCTCCATTGCGCTTTATGCAGGGCATATTGCCGACCGGTTTAACCGAAAAAAAATTATTCTATGGTTTGACTTTCTCTTCATTTTTGCAAGCGGATTACTTTTACTGATTACATATAATAAGACCGGCATCTTCGGGAAGTTTGGAGTTTTACCCATCTACCTTTGTGTTGCCATTTCGGGGCTTGCGAGGGCTTTTCTTTATCCTGCCACGATCGCGCTGATGGCACAGGTCGTTCCCCGCTCGTTGTATACAAATTCCTCTACCTGGAACAGCACCATCTGGCAAATTGCTGCAATCACCGGCCCTGCTATCGGGGGGTTGGTTTATGGCTTTTTCGGGGTGAAGGTTGCCTATATGACGGTGATCGTGTCAATGCTGGTTTCCGTCCTTTTATTATTTAATATCCAAAGCCGGCCCGTACATGTAATAGATGAAAAAGAGACCCTGATGCAAAGACTTGCCAACGGGATCCGGTTTGTATTCAGTAACCAGTTGTTGCTGGGAGCCATGGCACTCGATATGTTTGCAGTGCTGTTTGGAGGTGCGGTCGCAATGCTGCCGGTATTTGCTGTTGAAGTTTTAAAAGTGGGACCCGAAGGATTGGGACTTTTACGCGCTTCACCCATGGTAGGGGCTGTTCTGATGTCAGTTGTCCTGGCTTATCGTCCTCCCGTGGTGAGAGCCGGGCGATTATTGATGATCGGGGTAGCCGGGTTCGGATTAAGTATCATTTGTTTCGCCCTTTCTAAAAACTTTTTTCTTTCAATGGGATTGTTGGCGCTGAGCGGAATGTTCGACAACATCAGCGTGGTGATTCGGTTGGCGACAATGCAGCTGGTGGCGCCCGATGAAATGAGGGGAAGGGTTGCTTCCGTGAACAGCATCTTTGTCGGATCTTCCAATGAAATTGGTTCCTTTGAATCAGGGGTGGCGGCTAAATTGATGGGATTAATCCCCTCGGTCATTTTTGGAGGAATCATGACGCTTGGAATTGTTGGCGCAACTGCTAAATGGGCGCCGAAACTCAGGAAGCTGAATCTGAGAACGTTTTCATAAAACAGTTAACCGATGACAACTAACAGATAACAGGAGCTGTAAACTGTTTGTTGTTAATTTTTCAGTATTAACTTAACCCATATCCCCCATCTTATCATTCACTAATCTTTTGCCCTCAGGCCGGGCGGGACAGTATTTACTTTCTTTTGCTCCACCAAAAGAAAGTAACAAAGAAAAGTCACCGCTGCATGAAAATTGCTAAAAATCTTCGTCATTCGCTAAACTGCGGAAACTCGTCGCTCCGCTCCTCAAACACTCCGCAGTTTTTAACGCTCATTCCTCGATTTTCTTAACGCAATTTTCATGAGGCGGAATAAAAAAAATTAGTGAGATTATCACGGTCAAGGCTGCTTATGCGATGACTAGTATGTTTTTTTGTTCTTTTTGATTTTTAGACTTTTATTATTCTTTTTTTTTGCCTTTGGGTTTTCAGCGGGGTACCCACTCGGCGAAGATTCCGTTAAAAGCCAGACGGAGAAGTGAGTCCCGGAATAAAGAAAGAGAATATTTATAAGAAGTGTAATACCGGGACAAACGGCTTGTCTGGCTTAGGAATCGAACCGATAGTGGGTCGCTGAAAACCCGAGGCTGTCTTTTTCTTTTGGTACTTTTCTTTTGGAACAAGCAAAAGAAAAGTACAGATAAAACAATTTTATTTGCGTGATTGTTTTTTAGAGAGCTATCGGAGAACATTTGATAAATGTCCTTGTTTCTTCGAGGATTACCCAGCATCCCGAATTCAGAACTTTTTCCTTAGTCAATGATCTTGGTTGATGGCCGTCCTCAAGAAAAAGGATACCGCCAGGTTTTATTATTCTGTTCAGTTCCTGTAAAAAAGGCTGCGTGTTCTTAACCATATGAAACATATCCAACGCATAGATGATATCCGCAGTTTGCGATGGAATGTCTACAGTTTTGCCATCAGTACGGATCGGTTTGACATTATTCAGATTGTGTTTTTTGATCGTGCGAAAGGCTGATTTGACAGCGAGTTCGTGAATATCAACAGCATAAACCAAACCTTCATCTCCAACCAATCCGGACGCCTGTGGTATGTACCTGCCGGTTCCTGAGCCATAATCCACAACGGTCTGACCCTTCTGAAGGTGAAAAGGATCCAATTTCTTATCATTCAATTTAATAAGATCAACCACATTAAACATGAAGGCCATGATCCTGAATGCCCAACCCGGCATTTTATCCATTTCATTGCCACAGAAAATTTTTTTCATTTTCGAGATGTTTAGCGGTCAAAGTTAGGAATAACTTCTTTCTTTTACCCTCAGGCTGGGCGGGACAGTATTTACTTTCTTTTGCTCCACCAAAAGAAAGTAATCCCGAGAAATCGGGACATGCGCCGAAAAGTCACCGCTGCATTAAAATTGCTAAAAATCTTCGTTATTCGCTAAACTGCGGAAACTCGTCGCTCCGCTCATCAAACACTCCGCAGTTTTTAACGCTCATTCCTCGATTTTCTTAACGCAATTTTCATGAGGCGGAATAAAAAAAATTAGTGAGATTATCCCAGTCAAGGCTGCTTATGCGGTGACTAGTATGTTTTTTTGTTCTTTTTGATTTTTAGACTTTTATTATTCTTTTTTTTTGCCTTTGGGTTTTCAGCGGGGCACCCACTCGGTGAAGATTCCGTTAAAAGCCAGACGGAGAAGTGAGTCCCGGAATAAAGAAAGAGAATATTTATAAGAAGTGTAATACCGGGACAAACGGCTAGTCTGGCTTAGGAATCGAACCGATAGTGGGTCGCTGAAGACCCGAGGTCGTCCTTTTCTTTGGTTCATTTCTTTTGGACGAGCAAAAGAAATGAACAGATAAAACACTTCAAAATTCGCGTCATATTGAGCTTTAACGAACTTTAAACGAATCTTATACTCAAAATAGTAGGGAAATAGGAATTTTTATTGGGACTTTTCAAGGTCGAAGATGGAAGTTTGGGAAGAAATAGATAAAATAAACCAGGTTTTAAAATCAGCCAACCCAAAATGGTGTAACATTTATTTGTAAGAATATATGATGTAAAAAAAATCTTTAATTTTACTGATCAGGGATATGAGGACAACATAATGTTTATGTGACAGAGAGAAAAGAGAATATTAGGATTATTTGTTTTCCTCTTTTCAAGCGAAAAAATATAAAATTGTACGCTAATTTGTAGCGCATATAAGTGAGGTGGCAACAATTATAACAAATGGATAGAAGACGAACAGATGGTGATGAAACCTGGAACCGACTTTTGACTTGGACAAAAGGACAAAAGGCAAGTGAAAGGCTGTCTGCACATATAATAAGAGTTGATGGCTTTAAATCTGTTGACCCATCTCATCCACTTGGCGGAAGGGATGGGCTAAAAGATATTGTAGCGATCAAAGACAACATTACTTGGATTGGTGCAGCATATTTTCCTCGAGGAACAAAGAATTACCAAGAAATAAAGGACAAATTTCTAAACGATTTAAAAGGAATTAAAACAAATAAAGTCAGCGGACTGGCTTTTGTGACAAATCAAGAATTGACATTAAAAGAAAGAATGGAACTAAAAAAGCTTGGGAAACCAAACACGATAGAAATTTATCATCTTGAAAGAATCTCTAGTATACTTGACACTCCTGAAAATTATGGCATTCGTCTTGAGTTCTTGGATATTCAGTTGACAAAAGAAGAACAACTATCATACTTTGCAAAACGAGACGAGAAGATATTTGGAATGAGTGAGAAACTAGAAAACTTAATGATGGATTATTCTTCTTTCAAAAGATCTTTTGAGTTAAACATGGAGAATGAAATCTTCAAAGAAAGAACTGAAGAGGAAGTATCCGCTGCAATGAATGAATTTACTGATAAAATCTGGTACGACAGACATCAAATCTTTAAATACAGAGTAAAAAATAAATTAACCACCGTAGACCCAAAAATATGGAAAGGTGCTTTAAAAGCAGCAAAGGAGGTCGAAAAAAAATATGGTATTGAAAATTTAGGCCCACACAGCGACTTTGATTGGGGAATGCTTAATGGAAAATTGTCTGCATTAAGATGGGTTTTCGGAGATGAATGGGATATGCTGGATACATAATAAATAACTGTTGCCAACGAACCATCAGCCGAGCAATGCGGGCGGTTTCCGGAGGTTGGCATTCACCAAACCTGCAAGCGATAAAGGTAAGCAAATATAAGAACAAGTAAACCCCGTACTGCGGCTGCCGACCGGTTGTTATGTATGATGCATTTTAAATCACAAAATATTTCAATTATGTACAGAAAAAAATATTTTCTTGACATTATTAGATTGGATTTACTCTTTCCTTCTTTACTAATTCTACTCTTCACAAATTCTTGTTATAGACCACCAACCATAAAAAAAGTCACAAAATCTCCAGTTTATTCTTTCCAACCTCAAAGCATACGTAAGGAAATTGAACCTGGATTTAAAGTTGAGATTAGCAAATGTGATCCTGATGAGTTAAATCGTGATACATATTTAGCAGCTAGACGCATTTCAAGTGAAAATGAAATGGAAACATTTGTTTCCTTTGAAAGTAATGATCAAAAAAACAATAAAGGTTCAAAATCTTCAAATGCCAATGCATTTAAAAACATTGACTGGCTGAATGAAAAAAACATTATTGATACTCGTTTGGTAAGGGAATTAAAATTAAGTTACTCACCAGGCTATCCATCATATAATGATATTGGTTCGATTAGCTCACCTAAAACAATCCCAGAAATAAATTACCCAAGTATTGATAATCCCTATAAATTAAATAGGTTCACGATGTTCCGGATACTTATGATAAATGAAAGTACTGAACTAAAAAAAATTCAGCTTTCTAATCTTATAATATCAAGTGGTTTAGAACAATTGTATCCCTTATCAATTAAGTATTTCGATACTATTTTTTCACCAACAACAAACGAATATCAAAATATTCTTCGTTTTAATTTGCCAAATGAACTTCAGATACCTGCTGGAAAGAGTGTCCTAAAATTCATTGCTTTTCCAATAATCAATGAATTAAACGAAGACCTTTCTCTGACAATAAATAAATCAAATCAAACAAATTCATTCGACTTCAAACGAGAGACGATTTTTATTGGAGGAACATATAATTTTAGGTTCTATTCGATTAATCCAAAGACATTTTTCACTAACCCGGAAATTACAGTCATTATAGAATTAGAAAACAAATTTTATGTTCTAAAAAACTCAAAACAAATGTTTTTTTATGAAAAAGATTTGGGCAAACCTATAAATATATTTTGTTTTACTCATATTGGTCATGAATTCGAATTTGGGAAAATTGAAAATTTAGTTTTATCTGAATTTAAGGGGAATAATATTAATATTAAACTCAAAAACTATAAAAATTAATATGCTATTTATTGATTAATAAATAATTTTAAAATGCACCACACAAAACAAGCCGGCAGCCAGCAATGCATTACTACCTACGCCAAACACTTTCAAAAAAACAGCTCCAAAGATTTTTAGCGATCTCCTACAGAAATAACTCCACAATCTTCCTCAAATCTTCTTCCTTCAATTTATAATTGGCTCCGCTCACCTTATTGAGCATCAGTGTTTCAAGGATTTTTAGTTTATTGACACCCACGATCCCTGTTTCCGACAAGCGTACCGGACATTCCAGTGAACGAAACAGATCTTCGATCTGCCAGATGGATTCATGGGCAGTGAGAGATTCATTGAAGATGCCTGAACCCAATAATCCGATCCGGTCGGGGTACTTTCTTTCAATGTACTTCATCCATGCAGGGTAAACAATCGTAAGCGAGGCGCCATGCGGAATATCATAGAGCAGGGAAAGAATATGCCCGATACCATGAACACCCCAGTCGCCCGATTTTTTTCCCTGCATGGTAAGTCCGTTCAGCGCCATGGTGGCCGCATACATGATCTTTTCACGGAGTTCATAATTGCCTAAATCCTTCAGTAAGGAGGGCCCGTATTTAATGGCTTCCTGAACGATAGAAATAATGAACCGGTCGCTGAGTGTGGCTTCACCGGCACCGAACCAACCCTCAAAACAATGCGCGATCAGGTCGGCGATCCCATAGGCTGTATAATTCCGGGGCACCGTAACCGTCAATTGCGGATCGAGGAAAGAATGAGCGGGATACATCAGCGGAGACCCATATCCGTCTTTAAATTTGGCAGCAGGATTAGATATCACGGCAAAAGGATTCATCTCGGTTCCGGTAGCGGCAAGGGTCAGAATGCAAATCAAGGGCACAGCTTTTTCCGGTTTTGCTTTCCTTGTGATGAAATCCCAGGCGGGATGATGAACAGGAATCGTAATGGAAATAAATTTTGCAGAATCGATCACACTCCCTCCTCCGACTGCGAGAATGACATCTACTTTGTGCTTACGTCCGAGTGCAGCAGCTGCATCCACATCCTCAAATACCGGATTTGGCCGGATCCCTTCATATTCAAAAACTTCAGCATATAACTCCTTCAAACAATCCATCACCTTGTCATAAATCCCGGTTTTTTTTATCGAACCTTTACCATATACCAGAAGGACCTTCTTGCCATAATGTTGAAGTTCATTGTTCAACCCGTCGAGGGAATTCTTCCCGAAATGAAGTGTTGTTGGGTTGCAAAAAACAAAATTTTCCATATCCGAAGTATTAATTTTTTGTAAAATTAAGAAGTTAATCTGCAAATATCTTGCTCTGCAGCGGAGAATTTCATTCCCGGATCATAAAAATTAGTTGAAGAATCCGGCATAAGTGTAGCTAAATTTTTCAACAGTTAACGGTAAATATTTACCTTTGTTTCCTGGTTAACAATCCTCTTCATCTGCACTATGTACGGCAAATTCAAAGATCACCTGCAAAAACAGCTCGATAACATCATCTCGGAAGGACTTTACAAGAACGAACGTATCCTGACCACACCCCAGGGTGTTGAAATCAAAACAGACAAAGGGCAAAAGGTTCTGAATTTTTGTGCGAACAATTACCTCGGGTTATGCAATGATCCGAGAACAATGGCAGGCGCCAATATGACATTTTTCCGTTATGGCTTCGGGATGTCATCAGTAAGATTTATCTGCGGGACGCAGAAGATCCACAAAGACCTTGAAGCAAAGCTGAGTGAATTTCTCGGGACGGAAGATACCATCCTGTATTCCTCAGCATTTGATGCTAACGGAGGGGTTTTTGAACCGCTGTTGAGTGAACAGGATGCCATTATTTCCGATGAACTGAATCATGCATCCATCATCGATGGTGTCAGATTGTGCAAAGCCCAGCGTTTCAGGTATAAGAATAATGACATGGAGGACCTGGAGGAAGTGTTGCAGGATGCCAGTGAGGCGCGTTACAAGCTGATTGTGACAGATGGTGTTTTTTCAATGGACGGTATCATTGCGCAGGTTGACAAGATCTGCGACCTGGCCGAAAAATACAATGCCCTGGTCATGGTGGACGATTCACATGCAACCGGATTTGTCGGAAAGACAGGAAGAGGAACGATTGAGCATTGCAATGCCCAGGGACGGGTGGATATTATCTCAACAACCTTTGGAAAGGCACTTGGCGGTGCATCCGGCGGTTGTATTTCGGGCCGAAAGGAAATCGTGGAGCTACTTCGCCAGCGATCAAGACCCTATTTGTTTTCAAATACACTGACGCCTTCTATCGCCGGTGCCACCCTCGAAGTTCTGAACCTGCTATCTGAGAACACAATTCTCAGGGATAAACTGTTCGAAAACACAGGCTTTTTCCGCAAAGGAATGGAAGCAGCCGGTTTCAGGATTGTTCCGGGGATCCATCCCATCGTGCCTGTCTTATTCGGACATCTTCCCAATGACGCTCAGCTCTCCCAGAACTTTGCCAATTTGCTGCTCGATGAAGGCATTTATGTGATCGGGTTTTATTACCCGGTTGTTCCCAAAGGAAAATCGAGGATTAGGGTACAGATCAGCGCTGCTCACTCAACTGAGCAGATTGAATTTGCTATTGAGAAGTTTAAGAAAGTAGGAAAAAAGCTGGGTGCTATATAAAAAATCGTGACGCGTGACGCGTCACGCGTCACGATTTTAAAACATACTTATGATTTACGGGATAGGTACTGATATTATTGAAGTGTCCAGGATCCACGCAGTGATGGAAAAGGATATTGGTTTCCGGGAGAAGATTTTCACTTCAGGAGAGATCGCCTATTGCGAAACGAAAAGGCATAAATATGAAAATTATGCTGCCCGGTTTTCTGCCAAGGAAGCGTTTATGAAAGCTATTGGCACCGGGTGGAGATTCGGGATCCGGTTTGCAGATATCGAGGTGTACCATGATGAATTTGGCAAACCCCTGATCCGTCTTTATGGGAAAGCAGAAGAACTGGGGAAGATCGAAAGAATTTCGAAAATTCATGTATCTTTATCGCATCTAAAAGAGATCGCTACTGCAGTTGTGATCGTGGAGAAGGAGTGAAATCAGAGGTCAGAGAACGGAGATCAGAGAATAGAGGATCGAGAATTGAGGATAGCGAAACGCGACCAGCGAAATGCGAATGGCGAAAGGCGAATAGCAAACAACCAAAGGAAACAACCAACCTGACCATACGAATATTAACTAAACAACAAATTTCACTATGCCGAATATCGGATCTTATGACGAAAGAATAAAAAACTTCAATTGGAACATTGCAGAACAGGAGCTGGATTATAAGCCCGGGGATGTCATCAACATTGGCTGGTATTGTTCCGACCGCATTTGCCAGATGGGAAAAGCAGATAAGCTGGGACTGATCTGGGAAGGGAATGCAGGTGTTGAAAAAAAATACACTTACAACGACATCCGCCTTGCCACCAATACAATCGGTCAATTCCTGAGGGACCTCGGGATCAAGCCGGAGGACCGTGTTTGCTTGTTCATGGATAAAATTCCTGAGCTGTACCTCGGTTTTCTTGGTATCCTGAAGACCGGCGCCATCGCACAACCCCTTTTCTCAGCCTTTGGAGACGAATCCCTCTTTATCCGGCTTGAAAATGCTCAAACCCGGGCCATCATCACACAGAAAAAACATGCTCCCAAGGTGCGTAAAATCATCGAAAAAATGCCTTGGCTGGAATACCTGATCATCGTGGATCAGGATCCTGCCAAGCCTTTGCAGCAAAGGGAGGTGGCATTAAACCTGGAAGAATTACCGAAAGTAGAAACATTTGAGATTCATCCAACTTATGCTGAATCTCCTTCTGTTTTGCATTATACTTCCGGGACTACCGGTCAGCCGAAAGGTGTAAAACACGTTCATTATTCCCTGATCTCGCAATACCTTACTTCGAAATGGGTGCTCGACCTCCGGGATGATGATATCTACTGGTGTACTGCCGACCCGGGCTGGGTTACGGGAACGTCTTATGGGATTATCGGCGCCTTCAGCAACGGGGTGACACAATGTGTGCTTGACTCCGGGTTTTCTGCCGAGAGCTGGTACCGGTTTATCGAAAAGCACCGCATCACGATGTGGTATTCGGCGCCTACGGCCATCCGTTCATTGATGAAAGCAGGGGATGAAATCATTAAAAAGTTCGATCTTTCCAGCCTGCGTCACCTGGCAAGCGTGGGGGAACCTTTGAATTCGGAAGCCGTGATCTGGTCGGAAAAAGTTTTCGGGAAGCCGTTTCTTGATACCTATTGGCAGACCGAAACCGGTTCGATCATGATTTCCAATTACCCCGGAATGAAAATCAAACCCGGCTCGATGGGCAAGCCCTTCCCCGGTATCACTGCTACCGTGGTAAATGCCGATACCTTTGAACCCTTTGGCGAAGCAGGGAAGATCGGGCTCATTGCAATCAAACCCGGCTGGCCTTCTATGATGCGAATGTACTGGAACAATGAAGAAACCTATAAGAACAAATTCAAGAATGGCTGGTACCTTCCCGGCGACCGTTCCAGCATCGACAATGAAGGTTATTTCTGGTTTGTCGGCCGCGACGATGACGTAATCAATACCGGAGGGCACCTGGTCAGCCCGTTTGAAGTAGAATCAGCCTTGCTGGAACATCCTGCCGTAGCAGAATCTGCGGTAGTGGCAAAACCGGATTTCGTAAACATGGAAGTAGTAAAAGCTTTTGTTACCCTGAAACCTGGTTTTATGGCCAGCAAAGACCTGGATCTTGATATCATGAACTTCGTCCGGAAAAAACTCTCGCCCTTAGCCATGCCGCAGGAGATCGAATTCATTGATTCATTGCCCAAAACACGAAGCGGTAAGATCATGCGAAGGATCCTTCATGCAAAAGAATGGGGCGAGGAAATAGGTGATACGAGTACGCTGGAGAACGATTAATAAATAGCGAATTAGCGAAAAGCGAAATTTTTTTTTAAACACCTTAGTTGTTCCAATCTTGTAAGAGAAACCAATTAATTATAAACAAAAACAAAAAGGAGAATACACCATGGAAGACATGCAAGAAATAATAAAAACTTACGTCATCAATGAATATGTTGAAGACGACAGCGAAGTAACGTATGATACCCCCTTGATATCTGGCGGTATCGTCGATTCTTTTTCGATGGTATCCCTCAAACGGTTCCTCGAAAACAAATACAAGATCTCCATTCCCGATGATAAGGCAACTCCGGAAGCTTTCGACTCGGTTAACAAGATCTGTACATTGGTCAATGAATATTTAAAATAACGGAGGTAACCTATGGCATACAGCGACAAAGTACGTGGAACTTACCAGGAAATCCTGACCGGGATGAAAGACGCCGGCCTCTTAAAAGTTGAACGCTACATCCATTCTGCACAGGCTGCAGATATTGTAGTGGAATTTCCAGCCGGGGCTGCCCTGAAAAAGGTGATCAACATTTGTGCAAACAACTACCTCGGCTTATCCAGTCATCCGGAAGTTGTAAAGGCAGCTCATGCTGGCCTTGATTCTCACGGGTATGGCATGTCTTCCGTTCGTTTTATCTGCGGAACGCAGGATATCCACAGACAACTCGAAAAGATGGTTACGGAATTCCTTGGCACCGAAGATACCATCCTGTTTCCTTCATGCATGGATGCAAATGCCGGTGTTTTCGAAGCGGTGCTGACCAAGGATGATGTGATGATCTCCGACCGTCTCGTTCATGCTTCCATCATTGACGGAATCCGTCTTTGCAGCGCCATGCATGATACCTACAAACATTCCGACATGGCTCACCTGGAAGAAAAGCTTCAGCTTCACCATGACAAGCGTTTGAAAATGGTCATCACCGATGGTGTTTTCTCCATGGATGGCGATACGGCTAAGTTGGACCAGATGGCCGACCTCTGCGAAAAATACGATGCCTTGTTGTTCTGCGATGATTCGCATGCCAGCGGATTCATTGGCAAAACCGGTCGCGGAACCCATGAAAAATGCGGGGTCATGGGACGCATGGATATCATCACCACCACCTTCGGAAAAGGCTTAGGCGGAGCATCCGGCGGTTGCGTTTCCGGACGGAAGGAACTCGTTGAAATGTGCCGTCAGAAAGCCCGTCCCTATCTTTTCTCAAATACCATTGCACCTCCTGTCGTTGCCGGCGTGATCAAGGTTCTGGAGATTCTTTCTGCTACCACCGAACGCCGCGATAAACTCGAAAAAAACACCCTTTTCTGGCGTAAGGGCCTTCTCGAAATGGGTCTCGTTATCAAGGAAGGTGATACCCCCATCGTGCCGGTGATGCTTTTCAATGCCAAGCTTGCACAGGATGTTTCCCGCGACCTCTATGAAGAGGGCATTTATGCCATCGGGTTCTTCTTCCCGGTTGTACCCCAGAGTCAGGCAAGGATCCGTACACAGATCTCCGCAGGCCACGAGATCCATCATCTCGAAAAAGCCCTTGATGCCTTCAGGAAAGTTGGGAAAAAGTATAAAATCCTCGGAAAATCGAAGCAGGAGATCATTGAGATGTATGGGATGTAAATTAAATAGCAAGATAGCGAGATAGCGAAATAAAACAATATTCGCCATTTCCTGATGCTTATTGACATAATTTAATAGAAGTTCTTTCGTTTGTCAAACCACTTGATAATTCAGATTCTTTAAAAATGAAAATAACCCTTATTTCAATAATTTTTCTGCTGTCCTCTGTCCTTGTTTTCTCACAGGACCAGGCAAAACCTTATAATATAAATGCCGATGCAAAAGCCGAACTTCAAAAAGCAATCCTGTCGGCGAACGCCATGAATAAGCATGTTTTGATCCAGGTGGGAGGGAACTGGTGCTCCTGGTGCCTCCGGTTTCATGCTATAGCAGTTGGTCCGACGAAAGTGGATTCACTCATCAAAGCTGATTATGTTTATCTGATGATAAATTACAGCAAGGAGAACAAGAATATGGATGTGATGAAGCAACTGGAATATCCCAACCGTTTTGGGTTTCCTGTGTTCGTTGTCCTCGATGGAAAAGGAAAACGGCTTCATACCCAGGATTCGGGGCTTCTGGAACATGCTACGGTGAAGGGGTACGATACGACGAAGGTTGTTACTTTCCTGAAGCAATGGAATGTTAAAGCAGTAAATCCCGCGTCTTATACTGAGAAGTAATTTTTAGTCTGGAGGTATTGGACAACGTTTCTCCTCAGATTTGATATCCGATCTTTTTTCTTGGCAGGTTTTCTTTCCTGATTAGTTCCTTTATTGCCTCGAAGACGAGACTGAACTTCTTGTCATATTTTTCTTCGAGTGAATCGATACGCCTTACCAGATCTTTATTTGCATCAATTAATTGACGGAGGTTTACAAAAGCACGCATAATCGCGATGTTTACGATAATTGCTCTTTTTGATCGTAATACGCTGGAAAGCATGGCCACTCTTTGTTCGGTAAATGCAAGTGGTAATGCTGGATAGTGTTGTATATTCTCCGGTAACTTATCACAAACTGTGATAAGTTCCGCCCATTCAGTTCTTGTTAACTGGAAGATAAAATCCGGGGGAAACCGTTCCGGATTTCTTTTCACCTGTTGTTTCAGAGATCGTGTTTCAACCCCATACAATGTCGCAAGGTCAAAATCCAGCATTACTTTTTGGTTTCGGACAAGATAAATGCTCTGAACCAGCAATTCCTCTGAAACAGATAGTTCCTTTACCATATTCCTTTTTTCTTCTTAATCGGGGAAAGCCCTAAAAGGTAATACAGAAGATTGCTTTTTTTTACATAAAAATTAGAAGAAATAATAAACTCCAATTAGCGCCCTGAGGTTCCCAACTTCACTTGACTGGTAAACAAATCCCTTTTCATTTGTCTTTCCGTAAGCTGCTACCGTATACTCCAGCTCTGCGGCAATCCTGAATTTGTAGATGTTCAGGATTAACCTTGGTGAAACCCGGTATAGGTAGTCGATATTGCTTCCCCTTGAATAAAATGGACCAGTAACCTTTTCACCGGCACCGAGGTTCCTGCTGAAAGCACCGAAAATACCGGTTTGCCATCTTTTTCCATTGGTCATGAATTCACCCCAGGCTGCAAAGGTGCGTATACCGGCATAGCTTTCGGTACCCCGCATGGTATCGGAAATATTCTTTACTGCATATCCGCCTAGCATGGTAAAGGCATAGGTGTTTGATCCATAGAATCCACCGGCTTTCAACGTTATTTTGGATAAGCGAAGTTTCGAAAAGATATTGTAACAAAGTCCAGTAGTGGTTGAAGTCGATTTGTACGTTTTGGTTACAGCATTATGATGAACAACGATACCGCTGACAACAGTATCATAAGCTTTTGCAACCACAACATCCGTAGAAAGCCGGGGTGTGAGCACAATGTAATCGATCCCGGCACCGATCAGGAATTCTGTACCTTTCGCCTCATTCTTTATCCCGTATTGAACCTGAAAATCCATTTCCGGGAGCACGGAATTCCGGAGGTACTTCGGACTGGCGCCATCGGATCCGGTGG
>Ga0224525_1000518_pt1 | contig 17723 bp, 18 predicted proteins | sample CFST100metaG_FD_179874 | JGI IMG/M metagenome (GOLD analysis project Ga0224525, IMG submission 179874) | Peat soil microbial communities from Stordalen Mire, Sweden - C.F.S.T100 | ecosystem: Environmental > Terrestrial > Soil > Wetlands > Peat | place: Sweden: Norrbotten County, Stordalen Mire...
GGCTCCCGTCGATCCGGGTCAAAGAAAGAAGATTCTCGACGAGTTTGACCGTCCAATCGGATTTCTGGGTGATCTCGGAAAGGATTTCCTGCCGCTCTTCGAGGGGAAGATCGGGGTTGTCATGCAAGGTCTGAGCCCCGCTTTTGATCGTCGTGAGCGGGGTCCTCAGATCATGGGAGATGGATTGCAGCAGGGTCGCCTTCTCCTGCTTCTTCTCGGAGTCGATTTTGAGGATCTCTTTCTCGGCTTGGAGGGCTCCGATCTCGGCCATCCGCTTTTTGAGCTGAAAGGTCAGCCAACTGACGGAAAGACCGACCGCCAGCATCAAAAAGAAAGCCAGGAAATAGGTGCGGTCGCTGACATTGAAAGTGAAGCGGGGATCGGTGAAAAAGAAATTAAGGGAAAGGACGGAAACGAGGGAAAGGACGGAGGAATAAAGGAATCCGTCCGTGAAGACCGCCACGCAGGTGACCCCCAGCACGTAGATAATCGGGAAGTTCAGGATATTCACTTTGAGATAATCGAGCAAAAAACATAACCCCGTGCAGACGCCGAAAGAAGCCAGTCCGATGCCGGCATTCCAGACGACCCGGAGCCAGCGGGGCCAAGCGCGATAGTTTTTGGGGCTGATCTGCAGGCTGATCATGGGATTAGTCTATCGCGCGGGGGCCGGAAAAGAAAATCGCCCCGATTTTCAGCCCTTCCCTTTTCTCTTGGGTTCCAAGCGCTTTGCCAAATTAGCTTTCCGTCTTAAAAACAAACCCGCTTTGAGGAATTGCGTTTTTTTAAACCACTTAGGTTTAATCGAACTTTTTAGCAATTCAAAAGGTGAAACGCGGCAACGGATTCAGGAATTATCCTAGAGGATCTCCGGAAAATGAATTGATTGGTTCAAAATTTCACCGCTTCTATCGGCTTTTTTCTCCAAGAAGTTTGCCGAATAAAAAGGTTATTCCGCCGCTCAAGGAGAAGGGGAAAAACAGCATCCATTGACATTCATCTATATGTCGCCTAACATGGTTGCATTGATAAACATCTATGCGAGGAAGGCAAATGAATGAAAAAGAATTAGCCCAAGTCTGCAAATCCCTCGGCGATCCGACTCGGCTCAAAATCGTCAACCTGCTGCGGGGAGGGACGAAATGCGCCTGCGTTCTTCTCAAGGAGTTCAAAATTACGCAACCCACCCTCAGCTATCACATGAAATGCCTGCTGGCCTCGGGGGTCGTTACCTGCGAACGCGCGGGCAAATGGCGCAATTACTCCCTCGATGAAAAAAAGCTGTCCGCGCTTCTATCCTATTTATCCGCCGCCCCTATCCCCGAAACGGAATCGGGGCGATGCCTAGCCTTGGAAAGGAAATAAAAAGATGAAACAAATGGAATTCTTCGAGCCGGCGATGTGCTGCGAATCGGGGACCTGCGGGCCTACCGTCGATCCGGAGCTCTTGCGAATCAAAGGGATCGTGGGCTTATTGGCCGATAATGGCCTAACCATCAAACGCCACAACCTGGCCAAAGACCCTCAGGCCTTTCTGAAAAACGAAGACGTTCAGAAGCTCATCACCCAATACGGAGCCGAAGCGCTCCCGATCATCGTCGTCGAGGGCAAGGCCCTCTGGGCTTACGGCTATCCTTCCGACCAGGATTTCGTTGACGTCTTCGGCCTCAAAGGCCCTCTCGCCAAAAAAGTTTTGGCTTTCAAAGAGAAGAAATCCTGTTGCTGCGGGGATGACACTCCCTGCGGCTGCAAGTAAAGGAGGCTTTATGGAAATCTACACGACAAGCTTGGCTCAAACCAAGTTCCTTTTCTTCGAAGGCAAGGGCGGGGTGGGCAAAACCTCGCTGGCGGCCGCGACCGCCGTCGGTTTGGCCGATGCGGGCGAGCGCATCCTTATCGTCTCGACGGACCCCGCCAGCAATCTTCAGGATGTTTTTGAGCGGCCCATCGGAATGAGACCGACGCCGATCAAGGGCGTTAAAGGGCTTGACGCCGTGAATCTCGATCCGCTCAAAGCCGCCCAAGAATATCGGGATTCGGTGGTCGCCCCCTATCAAGGGAAACTGCCCGAATCCGCTCTCGACAACATGCGCGAGCAGCTGAGCGGAAGCTGCACCGTCGAGATCGCCGCTTTCGATGCCTTCGCGGCCTTTTTGTCCGACAAGGCCTACGCCGAAAAATACGACCACATCCTTTTCGACACCGCCCCGACCGGGCACACCCTCCGCCTCCTCGAGCTGCCCTCCGCCTGGAGCGGGTTCATCGCCACTAACGATCTGGGAGCCAGCTGTCTGGGCCAATTGAGCGGCCTTTCCGAAAAGCGGGCCAGCTATGAGAAAGCCATGAACGTCCTGAAAGACGGGACGCTGACCACGATGATTTACGTGGCCCGGGCCGATGATTCCTTAAAGGAAGCCGCGCGAGCGGCCCAAGAACTCGAAACCATTGGCATCCACAGCCATCTTCTGGTGGTGAATGCCTTGCTTGAAGAGAACGCTGACCTCAGGCTGAAACCGCTATTGGAGAAGCAAAGAAAAGCCTGCGAAGCCATCGATCCGCTGTTTAAAAGGGTCGCTTATCTTCCGTTACGCAACTATGACGTCACGGGGCTAAAGGGCTTACGGCTCTTTCTTGAAAAAGACGAAGACGAAAATACCGAAAAAGGAGAGACTTTGCTTCCCTATGACGATCTCTCCGCTTTGGTCGATGACCTGATTTCATCAAAGAAGAAAATCCTCCTGATGATGGGCAAGGGCGGGGTGGGTAAAACCTCTCTGGCCATCAGCCTTTCCCTAGAACTTCTGCATCGCGGGGAGAAGGTCACCCTGACCTCAACGGATCCGGCGGATCATATCTCCGAGCTTTTCAAGGAAAAGAAGGGCTTATCGATACGGCACATCGACGAGAAAAAAGAGCTCGCGGATTACCAAGGGGAAGTCCTCGCCAAGGCCAAAAAGGCCAACGTCGGAGAGGGCGAATTGGCTTATATCGCCGAGGATCTCAGAAGCCCCTGCACCCAGGAGATTGCGACCTTCCGGGCCTTCGCCAACATCGTTGAGGGGGCCAAGGGATCGATCTGCGTCATCGACACCGCCCCGACCGGCCACACCCTTTTGCTTTTGAACTCGGCGGAAGCCTACAACCGCGAGATCCAACACAGCGGGGGGGAGACCACCGCCGCATTAAGGGATCTTTTGCCGCGCCTTCAATCCTCGGAAACCAGCATCGTGATCGTCGCCTTGCCCGAGCAGACCCCGATTTTGGAGGCCAAGCGTCTTCAGGATGATCTCGATAGGGCTGCTCTGCCCCACCGATGGTGGGTCATCAACCGCTCCTATCTCTTGGCCGATTTCGAAAGCGGCCTTCTCAGGCAAAAAGGAAAACAGGAAGCCCATTGGATCAATGAGGCCAATCGCCTATCCCAAGGAAACCTCGTAATCATTCCCTTTGCGGAATGATGGATGCTTTCGGTCCCACGCCTAAGGCGGGCCGTCGACAGGTTTGCCAAGTTTGACCGGAGATTCTCATTTTAAGCCTAGAGGGTGCTAAAAAAATAAAACCCCCGATTTCTCGAGGGTTTCTTTCATCTGGTGGCCCAAGGCAGAATAAAAAGTCCTGTTCTACCGCATACCGGATCCCCACAAAACCTGGTATTGCATATTTCCGGGTTCCATCAATCAAGGGGTCTTTTGACCCTCGCAGAGATTTTTTATGCCCAAAGTCTTTACAATTTAGAACCTTATTTTTCCTTATCCGAAAAAGCCATTTTAGGCTTTCATAAAAAACTTGTTCTCTCCCAGCCCAGAAAAACGTCTTTAGAGGACAAAGAAATGCATTTTTTTGAGTCATTTGTCAAATAAATCTTCCCTTTAGTTTGCTTCAGTAGAAGAATTCCATTGCGACCATTACCAAGGAAACAAGTTTTTCCACCGAGGAGCCATTCATCGCTTGTCTAATACCACAAGAGCTGGTTAGTCAGAACGGATTTTCATAGGTTGCAAGGAGACATTCACACGTCACCTTTATAGCCCTTGCCCTGTTTCCCCCTGATGATGTCCCTAAGCGCTTTATGGTTTATTCCCGTTATTCCAACCTCAGGGTAAAGATCCATTATTTCCACAATTTATTTGAATCCGCTCATTTCAAAAAAATCGAGCATAAAAAACCGGTCAATCAATTCGGCCGGTTTCGATTCATATTTTCAGGTAACGAATCAGTTAACTTGATCTTCCTTTTTTTGAAAAAACATCGGGGGGGTGATAATGGGAAAACCGGTAGAGCCGAAAGAAATGGCGCTTATGATCACGGAAGCTTTTGCTGGTATCCCTTGATCGTTGATTATCTCGACTTTACGTTTTTCCGCCCATTTCTTGAAGATTTCCACATCCTGGCTTTTTGAGAAAAAATCTTTGCTTTCGTTTATGAATTCTGCTTCCAAAGAATATTTTACGCCAATTTTGAAAATGGCTTCGGGATTTAAGGAAATGGAACGGGTGAAAGTGAGTTTGATTCCGTCTAAAGAGGCATTGTCGACGATTATCTCATCGCGAGTATTAACGCCTAAATCGCCATCTGTTGAAGAAGGGAGCGGAACAAAAGATACTTCATTAAGAGTGACTTTAAAATTATTGATCGTAATTTTATCGTTTTTTTCCGGCTCGCCCATTTTCTTTTCCCTCTCAAAGAGCGAAGGCCCTTTGGAAACTGATCTCATCAAGCTAATTTTGTCGTTTTCGAAGTCATGACTTTAACGTCAAACTAATTTTCGGATATTCCGGTAATGGCAAGTTTTCCGGTTTATATGGCGCTTTAAATGAAACAGCATCCGATTTCGCGTTGTAACCGAAGCCAATTTCTTCGGCATCCAAACTGCCGACAGTCTGCTTTAAGTCGGCGCCGATAATAACTTTCAGTTCTGAAAGGGCGACCTTCCCTTCATTCGAAGAAAAATAAGCCAAATTGTCCGCGTCCGCGATCAATGCCTTAATCCCCGAAGAGTATGCAAGCATGGGGCCCGAAGCTTCCGTTGCCTCATTTTTGAGGCAGTAATCAACAAACCTAAAGCCATATCGCGTCAGGAAAAAAGTCTTGCTTCGACCTGTCTGCTTTGATTCTACCAACCCGAAAGAAGAGGCTTTCTTAAGAGCGTTTGAAAGGTTGGATGGGCTTTTCCCCATGTCGTCCGCGATTTCGTTTTGACGAGAGAACGGATGCTCAAAAAGTTCTCGGCACGCTGCTTTGACATTTGAAAAAGAAGCGCTAATCTGTGAGAAAATGCTTTCTTCCGATTTTGTCCTGAAATCCTTTTTTGCTTCTCCATAAAGCCGATCAAGGCCGGCTTCCAAAACTTGATCGTGACTTTCGTTGTCCAAAAAAGAGACGATCTGTTGTGCTAAAACATCGAAATTCGGAAAAGTGTGCTCCTCGCTGAAATAATCGCCGAAGGTTTTGAGAAGAGAAGCCTTGATTTCCTCATCCCCTTCGGTCTTGCATTTGAACTCGCAAAGGAACTCAAGATTTTTGTTCATTTTTGTTCATTCCTTGCCAAGATTCTCGCATTAATCTTTGCCGTTTTCAATAAGAATCGGGTCAGAGAGAAGATCATTTCTCTCGCCAGGGCAGAAGACATTACATTCATTCTTTGATTTGGAACTGCAAAATAATGAAGTTCTTTCGACGTCTCGTTGGGCATTGCTAAAGAACGTTGCTCCCTGAGCCGTAATAAATTCTTCCTCTGAGGCGGTAAGCAAAAATCCTATTTCGCCATTGTCGCCTTCTTTTGCTCCGCATGCGTTCATCCAGATTCCGAAACCTGCATTATCATTCACGTATTCCGCTACCTTTTCACAAATGTCCATCGAAGAACTGAAAGAAACAGCGACGATCACATTAACAGAAATAAGAGATAAAATAGAAAGAAGCTTTGAATTGTCAGCATCGGAACAAATCAGCAAAGCAGCCCTTCCTGCCAATGGAATGTCAACGAAGTGGATGATATGCCCTCCCGGGTCATCAGCGATTGCTTCTGAAGGTCCATCGCCTTTTTCACAATCGGAGGTTTCTTTTGGGATTCGAAAACCGGGCAGTTTCCTTTGCGTGAAGGAAAAAAATCCATGATTATCGAAAACATGGGCTTCGTTTATTCCGTTTTCCCATTTGCTGCCTGCGATGATAAGACATGGAGGCTTCCCTGAAAAAAGAGGTTGTTTAAGAAACCCATCGATTCCAAGATCGACATCCGAGGTAAGAGCGAACTCCGGAAAAAGAACGAGAAAAGGGTCGCATGAAAAAGCGTTTTTAAGTGAAGCAAAGTATCTATTTTTATATGTTTCCGCGACATAATTTTCTGTTTTTTCTATTATGAATGAATTACTATCCTGAACTGCGACTTTTTTGAACTGTGAAAGAGACGAGTCGCTAATATTATCTTTAAGCAACGGGACAAGAACGACGTTTGCGGGTAGAGAAGATGGGATAATGTTTGAGGCGGGGTTTCCCCTGGCTCTCGCAAAGGACTTGGTGACCAACGGAAAATCAAAGTAATGTCCTACGATTTTGACCATTTCGCCATTCAGAAGAAGCTCCTCCCTCTCGATAATGTCAAAATGCTTGATGAGGCCAGATTCAGAAAAGAAAGTTCTTGTTTCCTCCTTTTTTCTTACCTTTCCGTTTTCACTCCAACGTAAAATGGGATTGCTTTCCGGCTTTTCTAAAACGAGGAAAAAATCAGAAAGGAAATTGTTTTGCATTGTGTGTCCTTTCGGCTCGGTCCCGGGCAGCTCATCGATTTCAGGTCTTGTCGCGGATGCCTGATCTATGGCTTCCATGAAACACATCAATTCAATCTCTCTATGAAAAGAGCCGGATAATAATGTTGAATAAAAAGAGTTAATCGATTCTTTGGCAAAATGGTCATCAAAAACCTTGTTTTCTTTAAAAAACGAATCAAATTTTTCAAAAAAAGAAAAACAAACAATGCTTGACGACTCCGCTTTGCTTCTTGCTGAAACTGTCTTTTCCCCGGAAATCTCTAGAATGGCTGAGCATATCGCCAATAGATCTGCAAAGTTAAGAACGGTGGTGTCAAGTCCACTCATTGTTATTTCAAGTGCTTTTTTCAGAGAATCGATTAATTTTTTATCCACAAATGCCCCATGAATCCAATTTTTATTATTATACTTCAATTCGTCCAATTCCTACTTTTCCGAAAATTTAATTTGATCTTTCAGGATTTTGCGACTTTCTCAATTGCACAATCTTCCAATTTCAAAAACCCTTTTTTGATGGATCAGCATTCAGATTGCTTTTTTTCTCGACCAAATGGAATGCGACCCCGTTTGCGCATGAGCCGCAGGCCCATCCTTCAAGCACTTTGCCCATTCGGAAATACAGGCCGACGACGTCGCGATCTGCCTCAGGCTGAAGGCGTCGAATATTCCGTCGCTGATCAGTATGGCCGTTTCCCGCATGCCATGATTATATAGGATTCGCGCTCCGCGCGTCATCAGTCGACTTGCGAATAATCAACGATTGAACTAATGGCATCTGATTTGTTATCCTTATAATAACGGATCGCAATGAACGAATGCAATAGGTTTAATGGCTGCGCGCCACGTGTTTTAATTTCTGTTTCTATCCTTTCCGAGAAGGAAAGGAAAACGCTGTTGTCCTGAGGAAACAATTACGGCTTAATTTCCCTGATCAGGTAAATTCTTTCCATCTGATAAAGCAGATCCCATAGAATGCACATCGAGCAGTAGACCTCAAAGCACTTGCAGGCGAACTCAGCGAGATACATCTCTTTCTTTTCGCTACTGTCTTTGAACGTCACCATTTGAGAAAGAACGTTGTATTTGCTCGAAAAGTGAGATTCAGAATTCCTAATCGTATTATCAAGGAGCGAAACGAAAGGAAAACTGAATGGCTCCATAAAAACTAGCGATTTCGCTTTAGCCGATTTGAAACCATATTTTCTCATTTTGTCCACAAAGCAATAATGTCCGTCGGTGAAAGACTGATAATCGTTTCTCACCGCGATGTTGTTGAGCCCGATGGCAACGTCTATCGAGTCGCATATCGTCTCGAAAGCGTCTTTGTAAAACTCATGAAGTGGCTTGAGCCCTACGGTCGTGATTCCGTCGGTTTCCAGATTTGTTTTCGTAAGATCCCAGTCAAGCAGATACAAAGGGAGAAGCCCACGATACATGGTGGCGAAACGGACGATAAGATCCTCCATCCTCCGGCGGTTTTCTTTCAGAAGGGCACCGCCGAGTGATGAAGCGAATGAGAAAAGGTTCCCCGGGAATTTGCCCAATAGAGATTCGAAAACGCTTGCCAAAGAGTTGATGGAGCTAAATGTTTCACTGCCCAGCGTTTTTTCGACCGAGAAAAGAATGTACTTATGGGACTGGGAAAGCGAATCAACCTCCGGATAGCCTGTTTCTACATTTGGTAGCCTCCGCAAAGCGGCGGCCATGTCATCGCTTTTGCCATCGAGCATCCTTTCTAGGTAATCGTATTTTCCGTTGTTATACAGATCGCGGACTATCTTGATCTCTTTGAGACGATTTTCGATTTCATCCGCGGTTTGAAGTATTCTTGCGGTCTTGTTTGTGTCTGTGAAATCGATGTTCCTCAGGAAAGGAGGGAGATGATGGGCATGATCGTCGGCGATCATCTTATGGGTGAGAAACTCCGAGGAAAGCTCAAGAACATAATCTGCCTGGCATTCGCCAACTTCGCTTACATTGTCGACTTTGAAGGAAAAATCAGGGGGCTTCTGATGGACCGAAATCAGCCCGCTGATCTCCGTCAGGCAATTGGGGCAGGCGAAGGCGATCGGGCAGTCGGAGTACCCCACCTGGAAGCGAAGCCTGAACACCGTCCCACAGACCTTGCACTTAAAGAAACTGTTGCTTGTCATCTGCCGTTCCCCTTTTCGCTTAGCGCCAATAATCGATCTAAAGATCTTAATTTCACTATAATCTTTCATCGGTCTTCCGCCAATCAGATTTCAAAGCAACTACACTTCGAAAGGCAAGAACCGATGGGTTATCTCATCAGCCGATCAGCGCTGCTGAAAGCATCAGCGTAAGCTCAAGCGCCATAATCGCTATTCGCTTCCATCGTGGTTCGCCAGAGACGAGCAAGTCGATGGCGACCATGACGAGGCAAAGGAAAATTGCGTGCATGTATGCTACCTCCTATATTCAAGACGTCCCGCTCAAGGGACCGATAATATATTGTTGGTTCTAGTTTCTTATTTGATTAAAACCGTTAAAAGGCCAGCTGCCCGGTTTGCGATGATAAACGATTTTCAAATATCTTGGCAATAACCCATCGCAATGACCGAATGCCATAGGCTTTATGGCTGCGCGCCACGTGTTTTTATTTCTATTACTTTCCTTTCCGAAAAGGAAAGCAAAACGTGTTTTGCCCTGAGACACCTTATGGCCTAGGCCATAAGGTGTCGAATTGCCACTTGTGGCAAAAAATATTTTACACTTTACAACAGTAAATTTTTATTTCAAAAATCAGATTTTAGTCATTTCTCTGACGAATTGATGCAAGCCCGCCCGCTGGAAGCAAATCTGTTTTTTTGTTTGAAATGAAATGGTTCTGAGCAATTCTTTTAGAAGAACAAGAAAACGATTCAGCTATGGCAACAAATATTCCCAATGCGTTCCTCGGAAAGTCGGTTTGGCGTTCTTACGTCGCATAAATGCGAGGCCTCCAACCGTATATAGTGGTGTAATGGGAGATTGAGAGTCCATCCCAATCTCGGCACAAAGCGCAAACTGAATCAATCGTTTTGATGCTTGCCCTAGCAATTTTGGAGGAATCCACCTTTTTATTCTTGTATAATTTTGAAGAAAGGAATCCATATGAGTAAACACGACGATGTCGTTCGGCTTGTGGACGTTGGAGAAACGCAGGCGATCGCAAGAATTTCTTCGGCCCTTTCGATTCCCGATCCGGAGTCGGAGGCGTTGCTCGGAAGCCTCGAGGAGCTGTCGATCTCAAACGCCAGGTTTTCGACGAAAAACGTTTTTCCCAGAATTCCCTCTGGCTCCTTTGGGCTCATGTGCCTTATACGCAACTACACCATCGACATAGGCGCGGTGGCCTTGACCTGCCTTTGCGCCATTCTGGGGTTCACCCCGCTTGGGCCGGCCGTCTCGCTCGTGAACGACGTTGAAAGTATTCGTGGCGCGGTGACTGAACTGACCGAGAGCGAGAAGGTTCTCTACTGCTTCTTGAGAGAGGTGACTGACGGCGGCCGAACGAAAATAGAAATCGCCCACCTTTACAGGGCCTTCCTGTCGCACGATGGCGAAAACCCGTTCTTCAAGAATGAAGAACAGATAATGAAAGCTCTTGACGGCCTTGCGGAAAAGAACGTGCTAAAGCTCACGGTCCACGAGATAGCAGTCAAACGATAACTGGATACGGCGTTCACGTTTGAAATTGGCAAAAACGAAAATCACATCAGTTTTAACAAACAAAAATTCATCGTTTTTTGATCATTAAAACGCATTTTAAAAAAAGTCATTGATTGGCCTCGGCCATAAGGTGTCGAATTGCCACTTGTGGCAAAAAAAATTACAAACTTGTTAAGATATTTCTTTTGAAATCAAAATTCCTTTCTCTTCCCGTTGTCTCCTGAATAACAAATTCCCTCGCTCGCTCGAAATCTGTTAAGTCCATCGCTCGCCCAAATCTCTCTAACACGGTTATCTGAATTTATTTGGCATTTTATGTTTTAATTAGGAATAAAAGAAGCACTGAGCAATAATAATTTTATGGGTTTTTTGGCAAGAAAAGAAATTATCGAATTCCCTCAAAAGATCAAAATTGATGGCAACAAACAGGTTCTTGGCCTTGAAAATTATCCTTTGGCTGTCCATCTTTCCGTCTTTTTCAGATTCGCCGGCGATGACGAAATCAAACCTTTGCTGGAAAACCGCATCCTTCGCTTTTACACGAATGCGCTTGGTCCCAGTGAAGAGGTTTTTTCCCGCAGGAATAAAAACGACTTATTCTGTGATTTCATAAAAGCATTCACTGATGGGGAAAAAGACAGCCTTGACGGGCTGAAAAAAAGATTTCCGGATCGCCATTTATTGATCTTTAGGGATTTTTCTAAAAAAGACGTCTCTTTTAGAGAAGGTGTTTCCTGCTTTGACGAATGCAAGAATAATCTCGGCATCCTTCCGTTTGCAGGTTATAATCTCCTTCCAGAAATCATCCCTTTCTGCAGCGACGTTTTCTTCCAGTTCGATTTCTTCAAAGTGAATTATGAGAAATCGGGTGGCAGACGTAAATCAGAAGAAAGAGATGAAGATCACCTAACCATCAAAAGCCGAGAAAGCGAAGTAATGTATCTAGTTGCCAATCGTTCTTCCACGGAAGTTAAAAAAGCATACGCTTATCAATCGGAGGTAAGAATGCGCCTTCATCTTTTGACAGCCCACCCAGTTGAAATCACCCCTCTTCGATATGTAGAAATAAGGGTCTTGCCTGATTCGTTGAGAAAAACATCTGAGATATTTTAGCTTTTTGGTCACAAATCGATATCGACCGTAAGCCAGCGAATGTCCAATAACTAAAGTGAATAGCGAAAAACCCGTAGAAAATATCATTAATCAAGAATTCCCAGGAATCAGTCAGGGAACACTTCGCTTGGGATGGGCATCATTCCTTCCCGAATAACGTACATAGCCCATTTCTGCCGAATATGAGTTATATAAGGGGGAAGGATCCTTCCAACGAAACAACCATTAATCTCGCTTCTTCGGATGGTAACGATTTTTTTCAGCGAAAACCTTATTGCGGTCTCACCGTTAATGCAAGCGATACATGCTTCATTCTTTTTCTCAAGTATCTCGTTATCCTTAAGGTAAGTGGTTTCCTCGTATTCCCCCAAGTTTGCAATCTGATCAAGTTTTGCCAGGGTAGTTTCGTTAATATCTTTCAGCAAATCTTGAAGCTCGTTAACAGCGATAGTTTTCCCGTTTTGTAATTTAATTTTTCCGTCGCTCAAAGTGTTTTTTGCGTCTTTGCAGACCTTTTTAAAAGGCATGCCGATGAGACAGTAAAGAATCGGATCATCGGGTCTTTGAATATCGCACTGGGCCTGAATGTTGACAAGATAAGCACCATTTACGCATTGATCTTTGATATCTTGCCCAGCGATCTCAATTATTTTTTTGCAGGTCAAATCATCCGTTAATTTAAAAAAATTGAAACGTTCTTCGAAACCTGCCATCGAAACGGTTCCTGTGAATTTAACCATATTTTCCTTGATTATATTACAAGTTAAGATTGCTTTCCGAGTTGGTAACAACCAAATCTTCGCCTTTAAAGATTTTTAAATGCCGTTTCTCGAAGGGTTCTTGGCATTTAATTCGGCTGTTTGAAGAAAGACGGAAAACAATCTCGGAGGCCATCGAATGGATATAGAGGAACTTGCTTTATACCCAAATTATAACCATTTCATACCCAAAAAAATAAAACCCCCGATTTCTCGAGGGTTTCGTTCATCTGGTGGCCCAAGGCAGAATCGAACTGCCGACACAAGGATTTTCAGTCCTTTGCTCTACCGACTGAGCTATCGGGCCGCGTGGCGGACCATGTGAGATTCGAACTCACGATCTTCTCCGTGACAGGGAGACATGTTAGGCCGCTACACCAATGGTCCATTGGCACGCCTAACTATTATCCACAGGGGAATACCCCTTTGCAAGAGGATTATTAGGGGCAATAGCCCCTTAATGCTTCAATGAAAAGGGAGCCTCTCATCGGGGCTCCCTTCGTTTTCTGGGGTCAGTTCAATAATTGGTGGCTTTGAGTTCGAAGAAGCTTTGCGGATGGCCGCAGACGGGGCATTTGAGCGGGGCGTATTTCCCGATCACGATATGGCCGCAGACGCGGCATTTCCATACCGAGAGGTCAGTCCCGATGAAGACCACGCCGCTCCTGACGTTGGCCAAAAGCTTCCGATAGCGCTCTTCGTGGGTTTTCTCGATCTTGGCCACGAGCTCGAACTTGAAGGCGATTTCCTCGAAGCCTTCCTCGTGGGCGATCTTGGCGAAGCCCGGGTACATGTCGGTCCACTCGTAATATTCGCCTTCGGCCGCGGCAAGAAGATTCTCAGGCGTGCCCTTGATCTCCCCGCCATTGAGATATTTGAACCACTGTTCGGCATGCTCTTTCTCGTTGCCGGCGGTTTCTTCGAAGATGGCGCTGATTTGCTCATAGCCGTCTTTCCGCGCCTGGGCCGCGAAATAAGTGTACTTGTTGCGGGCTTGGCTCTCCCCGGCGAAAGCGGCCTGAAGATTCTTCTCGGTCTTGGATCCTTTGAATTCCATGAAATAGGATTCCTCCTCTTTTCATTAATTATAACCAAGGCTTAACCGCGAAAACAGGAAATGCTCAAGACGGTGGCGTTTCGGCCGTTTCCTTTTTCGGAAGATAACGATAGTACTCGACGTTGTCGAGGCTGCTCGACGTGTCCACCAAAAAGGCATAAACGGCTTCGCGGAGCAGATGAGCCCTTTCGCCCAAAGGCTTGGCCATGTCGGGATAAAAGGGATCGGAGACATGAAGGACGGCCCGCGGGGCCCGGGCCTTGAAGAACCGATGCTCCTCATAGGTCGTGCAGACAGCGATGACGGGAGCGTTCAATTGGGCCGGATAGGTAAAGGATTGATCGGGGAAGGGACGGATCCGGGCAGAATAAGGCCAGATGTGGGCTTCCGGAAAGATCAAAATGGCATCCCCGTGGCGGATGTGCTTCTCCACCGCTTCCAAAAACCCTTCGGTATTCTCGGCCGAATCCGGGAGCGGCAAGGCCCCCGCCATCATCTCAAGCCAGCGGATCCCGCGAATCGAGACGGCTTCGTCCGAGCAGACGACATAAGTCCGGCGCGGGGTGATGAGGCCCGTGGGGATGAACATCGCATCCCCGTTCGAGGTATGGTTTCCGTAAACGAAAAAGCCATGGGTTCCGAAATGGGCTTTTCGAAGACGCCTTTTGCCCACGATCCGAAAGGAAAAAAAGATTTTGGCGTAAATCCAAAGCGCCGGAATGGCGATGACGTAATAAATCAACGAAGAAAAGATAAACCAAATCAGATTCGAGTGGTAGAATCGGAATTTTTTCGGGAGCGGTTTTTTCGAGATGCCGTTTCCCGCGAAATCATCGCGGAGGGGATCCGAATAATAAATCGTCTTCTTCACTTTCATGGGCGATTCTCGGCTTTTTTATCGATTTTGGACGTCGCGACGATCATCTGTTCCATCTGATCCATGCAGCGGTCGAAATCGAATTGGCCGCAATAGCTTGAATAGCGAAGGGCCAATTTGGCTTTCTCGTCAGGATGCTCAACCCAGTAATCGATTTTTTTGGAGAGATCCCGGTCGTCGTTCATCTTGAAAAGATTGTTGGGGGTCAAGGCGAAATAGCGGGTGGCCGAATCGGGCGAATCGTTGATGACGGGGACGAGGCCGCAGTTCAGGGCTTCGAGGCAGCCGATGGCTTCGATCTCGACCGAGGAGGTGTGCACATAGAGGTCGCTCATGTTGATGATCTTGACGAGCTTATCCCGATCGAAAAACCGGAAAAGGGGCGTGATCTCGTATTTCGCCGCGCATCTCTGGAGTTTTTTGAGGCGGGGCCCTTCGCCGGCGAAGATGATTTTCAGGTCGTCTTTGTGGGGGGAGGCAGCGACCGCCTTGATGAGCAGATTTTGCTCTTTTTCCTTGGAATAGCGGCCCGTGCAGAGAATCACGAATTTGCCGCGAAGCTCGGGAAGGCGGGTGACGCTCAAATGGTGAAAGGCGCTGTTCACCCCGTTCGAGATCACATAACCGTTGGTGCTCTGCCCAATCGCATGCTCGAATTCCTCGCGGATGAATTGGGTCGGATAATGAATCGCGTCGACGTAGCGATAGAAATGCTTCCAAAAATTCAGGTAAACCAAATGATTGGCGGTCCGATTGTTCATGAAATTGAAAAAATGGGCGGTCAGATTCTCGGCTTGGGCATGGAAACCGGCCGAAACCGGAATGCCCATGTGATTGGCGATCTTGATGGTCTCCCGCCCCACCGCGAAGGGCAGCATGATGTGAACCTCATCGGCGTCGTGGATGGCCCGCCCAATCGTCATGGCATCGCCTTTGGCCAAGACCACGCCGTTATGGTCGACGATGGGCTGAAAAGGCCCGAATTGAAGGGTTGGGACGATATAAAAGCCTTGGCGGCCTTTCTTCTCTTTGTCGGGGCAGACAACGCGGACGGTATGGCCTTTTTCAGTCAGGGATTTGATCAGGTTGAGCGCGGCGATCGTCGTGCCGTTATTGGGCGCGCCGAGGACATCGGCCACCACCGTGATGATCATGGCTTCCCCTCACTCATCGGCCGGACCGTTTTCGAAACGGGTTTGGAAGGAGGATCGCAAAGGAAAACGATTTCGGCGGAGGCCAGCTGGGCCGCCCGCAGCGTTTCGCGCGTCTCCAGGGATTTATTGAAGAAAAGACGATCGAAAGCCTCCCACAAAAAGACCCAAGAAGCGATGGAAAGGATCTGATCCCAGATCGTCATCCAATTGCTTAAAGTGGCATCGGAAGAAGCCAGATTGGAGGAATAAACCGACAAGGCCCCGTAAAAAACAAGAAGGATAATCCCGGCGAAAATAAAGAAAAAGACCAAACGATCGTCGCGTTTCCGTTCCTCGCGCTTGCGCTTGAAATCGAAAGAAAAATAACCGATGAACTGCGATTTAATCCGTTTTTCCAGCTCCTCGTCATCCTCGGCCAAAAGAAAATCGATGACGAGCTGGCTCTTGAGGGGGATGTATTGGACGACGGATTCGATGTACTCAATCAAATCCGGCGCCAGCGAACGACAGGAAGAATAGGTCTGGAAAATCTGATTGCCGTTCTTAAGGTCCACGGTGATATGAGGTTTCTCGTCCCCGTGGGGCGTGCCTGCCATGTAATCGGCGAAATAAGCTTCGCCGTTGGTGGCGAGGCGGTGCATATCCTCATTGATTTTCTTGATTTCGTTCTTTTTTGCCATCTTGGGGTATTTTACAACTTATGCGAGGCCTGCAAAGAAGAAGGGAGGCCCAAAACTCTACTCTCAAAAGACCAAAGAGGAGAATTCAGAGCTTGACCCAGTCAGGGAGAAGCAGGCTCATGGCGAGGAACTCCGCGCTTCTTTCGAGGATCAGACCCAGGAAAAGCAAAAAGATGACGGGGGCTTCCCCATAAAGATAAAAGGAAAAGACGAAAAGCGCGCACCAAAGCGAGGTCTCGAAAAAGTAAGCGAAGAAAAAGGCCACGAGACTGACCGATTTATGAATGATCTTGAAAAGAGGGAGCAAGGACGAAACGATGACCCCCAAACCCGCGCAGGCGATAAGCGACAGCATCAAAGGCTCATAGTAGCCCCCCGTTTCTGGAAGGGCGATGACGAGAAGGGCGATGACGAACAAGAAAGCGATGGCGAAAAGGCTGGTCAGAAAAAAGGACCAAAAAGCGAAGGTCCGATCTTTTTTGGCCAAAAGAACCAGCGCGAAGGCCGAGGTCAGCACAAAGACCGTCCCCAAGACGATAAAGCCAGTCAGTGACAGAGGATCCTGGCCGATAAAGCCGCGCAGATAGTAATAACTCCCCAGACCGAGATAGACTACGCCGGTGATGGCGGCCAAAGAGATGAAAACGAGCGAAAGGATTTTCAGGGCTTTGGGGAGATAATCTTCTTCAAACGATTTTTCCATGCCCATATTATCCTTGCATTGATAACCTCAGGCAAGAGAGTCCTATGATTTTCGATAAAAGGATTCAGGGTGGGGTTTGAACAGTTCACAATGTCAAAATAATTTTGTATTTATTCGATAGATACTTGATAAATAGTTATTGTTATTTCTCTTTATTTTCCCGCAAAAAAAAGCCTCGGATCGATCCAAGGCTTGTCTGTCGATTAGTTGCGGGGGTGAAATTTTTATCGGCACATCCGGATATGCCTCAAAAGCGGTTATCTACCAGATAGAATCTGACCGCATCATGTAATATCGTTTCGCTTCTGAAATGCATCGATATGACATTTAAACGTATTTTTCATACATTCTGCTCCGATGGATAAAATCTCAAAGTTTCGCGGTCAAGTCCCGGCGTTGGCGCGCGGTTGGTTTGCGGCATCGTTAAACCTCCCGGGATAACATCCATGGGACCCGCAAGGACTATCAGGTGCAGCCTCGCCACTCGCGGCGAGAAATCCGTTGCATCCCGTTTTTCTCCTTTCCTTCTTTCTTTCCGGGCTGCGGTCTTTCCCCCTTCTTCGCGGGCGTCGGCCAGGCGTCCGACGCCGGCCCTCTTCCGGCCTTGCGCCTTAATCCTTTTGAATCCCTCGCCGCCGGCTGAGTCGTATAATTGTTTTCCGATGAGCAACATCGACGGAAACGCGAACAACTCTCGGGGCTACGCCTTCTATGGGCCGGTCGGCTGGTCGCTCGAGGGCGCCGACCCCGGCGTCGGCTTCGACGAGGCCAACGCCTGCTCCAAAGGGGACCTGGCCCTTTTCGTCACCACCTTCCTCTTCTCCGGCGTCACCATGATGCTCGGGTTCGATTACACGCCCTTCAAGTCGTGGGGCGTCTACCCGCTCCTGGGTGTTCTGTTTGGCTTGTTCGCCTGGGCGATGGCGGCCAGGACCAGGA
>Ga0224525_1000519_pt1 | contig 17711 bp, 20 predicted proteins | sample CFST100metaG_FD_179874 | JGI IMG/M metagenome (GOLD analysis project Ga0224525, IMG submission 179874) | Peat soil microbial communities from Stordalen Mire, Sweden - C.F.S.T100 | ecosystem: Environmental > Terrestrial > Soil > Wetlands > Peat | place: Sweden: Norrbotten County, Stordalen Mire...
GTATTTTAATCACCAGAACAAAATGTGTCGGACTCCTTAAGACTATCGCGGTCATATATCGAAATTGGATTTTTGTAATAGCGGTTGAGCAACGTAGTCGAAGGCAATGCGGCTCCCGAACCCAAAGGGCTTATAACCGTACACCTCGTCAAGATCGAAAAAAATCGTCGTTCCACTCACATTTTGTGCGTTGCAACTCTCGTTCAGCGGTTAGTGCTACCGCCTCTCAGTCGCCGAATCGCCTGAACGCAAACTCGGCAATCACGATTCCCGCCACGGCCCACGCGCCAAGTACAATCAGTCCGACCCCAATCGCATTCCAGTCGTAGCCAGTAAGGAAGAGCGGCCGTACCGCCAGTACCGCGTAGTTGACAGGATTAAACTTCATGGCAGTCTGCACCCAGTCAGGTGTCAGATATGCTGGGATCAGCGCGCTCGACAGAAAGATGAGCGGCAGCGTTATCAGATTGGAGACGAATATCAACGGCTCGACCCGCTTCGCACGCAATGCTAGCGCGCCGAGTAGACTGGTTAAACCGATTCCTAGCAGACTCACTATCACGATCGTTACAAGGATGCCACCAACGCCGGTCACCAACGTCGCACCGAGGGCAAAAGAGATGATCAGCACGACCGCTATCTGCAGCACTCCCGTCACCGCTACGTAGAGCACGGTGCCTAAAATCAAGGAGTACCTGTTAACAGGCGTAATGAGCACCTTCTCAAGGACGCCAAAATTGATGTCGTTCAGCAGCGCAAAGCCCGTAAAGTTCGAGTTAAAAACCGCGAGCGTCACGATGAGGCCTGGCGCGAAAAACTGCAAGTAGCTACTTGTGGGAAAATTAGGCAGGGCCGTCAAACTTTTGAAAATCTGCGTGAAGAGCAAGAGCCATATCAGAGGCTGGACCAGGTAAATAAAGGCATAAAACGGAGAGCGCGTGAAGGTGCGCAGGAGCCTCAGTAGAGAGGTCCACGTGTCCCGGATAAATGGCATTCTTGTCACCTCCCGCCTCGCGGTTTTACGCCGCCAAGCGCGCCGCGCGCCGTCCCCTTCTCCTCGCGGAGCGTTCGGCCCGTGTACTTGATGAAGACGTCGTCCAATGACGGGCGCGTGAGGGTAATGCCCTCCACCGTCACACCCGCTCCTTCGAGCGTGTGCAGGATCGGAGGCACCGCGGAGCTCCCTTCGTCGACGTAGACGTTGAGTCCGTCGCTCGTCGCACGGACATCCTTGACAAACGATTGCGGCGTAAGGAGCTGTTTCGCTTGCTCGATGGTCTTTGCCTGTTGATCCGGCTCCTGAAGGGGTAAGGTAAGGGCGACCACGTCGCCGCGTATTTCTCCCTTCAGTTCGTCGGGCGTTCCCAGAGCGACGATCTGCCCGTGATCGATAATTGCAAGACGGTCGCAGAGCTTGTCGGTCTCCTCTAGGTAGTGGGTGGTCATGAGAATGGTCGTGTCCTCTTTTTTGAGCTGGCGGATGTAATCCCAAACTCGAAGGCGCGTCTGGACGTCTAACCCGAGCGTCGGTTCATCGAAAACAAGCAGCTTCGGCTGGTTGATGAGCGCGGTCGCAATTTCCAGACGTTTTCGCATGCCGCCCGAGTAGGTGCCGATTAACCGGTCGGCCGCATCCGATAACTCCATCAGCTCGAGCACCTCATCGCTCCGGCGCTTGATAGTTTGGGCATCGAGGTGATAGTAGCTCCCAAAGAGCCCCAGGTACTCGCGGCCCGTGGCGTTCTCGTCGACCCCTGCTTCTTGGGAAGAGTAACCGATGATCTCGCGCACCTTACGTGCGTCTTTGGCCAAGTCCAGCCCATCGATGACAGCACGACCTGAGGTGGGCTTCGTTAAGGTCACCAGCATGCGGATGGTGGTGGTCTTTCCCGCGCCGTTTGGCCCGAGCAGCCCAAATATTTCGCCTTCCTTGATCGCGATGCTGAGGTTATCCACCGCGCGGATCTTACCCTTGTAGACCTTCGTGAGATTGAACGTTTCAATAATGTTCTTCATGGGCCCCATTCCTTCGAGGTCTTTTTTTCAGCCACCCGAAGGCGTTCTGTGGCAGAATCGCGGCTCTTCGTTCTTCAACGGGCCACCTCCATCTGGGCACGTTGGCACGTAATGTATGCCTTGGGAATTCGCATGCTGGATGAAATCTTCCCCCTACCCTTCGGCAAGCATGAATGCAAAATGAAAACGCTCACTAATTAGTTTTTCCCTTGATAATGGTCACAAGCAGGAATGACATATTATCAGGATGAGTAAGCACGCGCATATTCAGTGTCAACGAAAAGGAACTTATGAATGCAAAGAGCAGTGGCGACGAACCCGAAAAATGTTATGCCTTACTTCACGTGTACGTGACACCTTGGGTGAGACATTAATCTGGGCCAGCAGTGCGTAAAAAACCTGTGGTTGTGTGGTTAATCTAGATTGCTCTAGTATCTTTGCGTTCAGTCGCCTACGTTTTTCACGTCTAGCGTTGTTTCGCGTCATCACGCCTAATTGTGGCCCGTATGGTTTCTCCAGGATGCCATGCCGAATCCGCATCTATATCTACACGCAATTTATGATAGCGGCAAAAATCAACAATCTCGCATAAATCCTCGAACGATGCGCCGTACGGTTCCGTTGTTATCACATACTCGCCGTCGGGATGCTTATGCGTAGTCGAGTGGTCAAATATGCCGAGAAAATTGCCCACATCGTCCGCGTCTACCTCTTCTTCGCGCCCAGGTATCCGCACGCGGCGCTTATGCAGTAGTTTACCTAGTTGAGCGCCGTTCGGGAATTTACCGCCCGGGTTCCGTTTTACGCTCATAACTTCGGCATATACATTCTCTAAATCGTCTAATTCTTCGAGCGTTTGAACCGCCTCAATATAGCCTGGTGAGGGATTAAGATTATATTGCGTTCTGCGCTCGCGTTTAATATCTTCGGACTTCATGTTTTCATACCTTTTATCACCTAAAATGAGTGGCTTGCCGCTGTTAGTTTGAAAAAAAATGTGGGCCACCCCGCCGATCAAGGATGCTCGAAGATCGCGCCTGTCGTGTCCGCCCCCGTCATGTCGGCCTCGGTAAGGTCAGCGCTTATACAGGTCGGAGCGAGGGGACGATGACACGATCAGTTGCCACAGGCGGCGATTTACGATCACTTTCGGAAGAATCATTTTTCCACGGCCCTTTTTATCGCTATGCGCTCTATGACGTTCTCGTACGCGTCTCTAAGCCCGCGGCGAGTGTTACGACTGTCATAACCGCTTGGTTCTTCAACGTTTGTCTTATCCTCTAGCTCTTCGATCTCCTTCTTACAGAAAGCTATAACATCCTCTAATATCTCTTCGCAATTCATTTTTAATCCTTTCCTCCGGTTTGAATTCGCGCTAGAGCAAGACGGGCTGTCTGGAGTTCAAGGCCACAACTAGCCTCGCAGCACGATAATCAGCCGCGCTCCAATGAACACGATGGACTATTTTATGGGTACCTTGACGCCCTCAAGTCGTTCTGCGAGCGGTATGGTCACTTTCAGAAGGCCGTTTTCGAACGCGGCCGTTGCCCCTGCCGGGTTTACGGTGTGAGAAAGTGGCCAGCAGCCGGCATACTCGATATCGTCTCGAGGCGCCGAGAGACAAAACCCGTTCTCACCAGCTTCAACTTTGATGTCCTTCTTATCTGCGCCGGGAAGTTCTACTTCGATTGTGTAGTTTTTCTTGTCGTGATACAAAAATGCATTCGGTGCGACAAAGATGCGTTCTTTTTCAGCCAATCATATCACCGCTTAGAATTCTTTCTAAATGAATAAGTAGCTTTGCTGGGCCTAACACTAGAGAATCTCATTTTGCAGTGGGTGAACGGCTCTTTTATTTTTTTTTCGTATCGTTCTGTTATGCAATGATCATCGGATTCTGCGGCATCTTGAAAAAGAGGGGCTATATGAGCGTAGATCATCAAAAAGAAACACCTGCTGCTCGATGGAAAGCCCCGAAACGAACCATCTTGCCCATATGTAGGAATCTAATTACATTATTTGCCCGTCGAACTGCCGGACGCCTGTATATGCGTCAGACGTCAAAAAAGAGCCGTGAAAAACGAAGCGCCTTCCAAAGGTTGCTGCAGGGCCAATAGTGACGTTCAGACCTCGTAAGCACACACTTGATTCCTAGTTACGCGGCGCTTTTCCCGGTGCTCCACGTGCGAAGCTGTCGTCGCTGTGTCGCATCTTCGTTATCCAGCTCGCGAGCTCTTCAGGACGCTCATATCGGTATCCCTCCAGCTGGAAACCGAGAGTGTTGTCGTCGCCGACAGCGCGTGGCGGCAAAGCGTCCGGGTAAAAGAAGACGTGATGCCCTGCCTTACGGTACTCGCGGTTGATCGCCCATCCAAGAAACGCGAGCATGCGCCACCCCTGCTCTTTTTGTGCAATCTCTAACGTAACGTACCATGTTCCTTCTGGCCACTTCCCGAGGTCACGTTCGCCGGAATGTCCACCACAGCAGCACACCGTGGTAACGCACGGAAGGCTGTTGAGCACTTTAACGAGGGGCACAAGGTTCGCATCTATTTCCTCTTCTGGCACGGCATCGTCCTCAGTAGTAGTACGAGTCATGCTTAAGGTGTCTAATCTTTATCTAGATTACAGCGAGTGACCCGCTTTATGCATTGAATATGGGGTTGCACAATAAGCATCTCTGCAAAGGCCGTTGGTTACGTGTTTCAAAAATCCTACCTATGTCCGCACCCTTTGCAAGCTTAACAGCGGGTTTCTTGCATCACGTTAAAAACGCCAGGAACCGCACCCGTAAGCTTCTTGTGTAGCTGTGCCCTGGCCCTCCTTTGTGCTTTGCTCTCTAAAATGCGGTTTCGTTCTTCTTCCGAGTAGGTCGCGAGTGGCCTGTGATAATCCTGATAGTCCCTCCGTGTTGATTGCATACTTATTATTGACCTTTGAAACTTGTCGGCAAGCATTCGCTAGCCTTTTTGACTCGTTACCTGAAAATAATATACTCCGTCTCTGTTCTCAAGATTTGCGGCTAGCAATTTCTTTTCGATCAAGCCTACTTGACTATATACTTCTCACGACTTTCGTCTTCCCGAGGAGGGTTCAAATTTTTCTGGCTAATTTTCCAAGGATTTCCTGCCATAATCAGCGTCATCTAAGCATTGTGTCAGCCCAATATCGCATGTACACATCATACACGTGCTTAGGCAGCGGACATCGATAATTGCTGATTCAAGGGACTCGCGCAACGCTTCCCCGCGTCCGTCTCGCCGATCAAGGAAGCTCGAAGATCGCGCCCGTCGTGTCCGCCCCCGTCATGTCGGCCCCGGTGAGGTCGGCGCCGACACAGGTCGCCTCACTGAGGTCGGCGTTGACAAGTTTAGCGCCTCGCAACACAGCATTAGTGAGGTTCGCCTTGGTGAGATTCACGCCAGAAAGGTCGGCCTCGTTGAATTCAGCCCGGTAAGATCCGCCTTGATAAGGGTTGCTCGAGTAAGGTCAGCTTCTTCGAGGTCAGCCTCGGTGACGTTAGCCTCGGTGAGGTCAGCTGCGTGAAGGCTCGCTTGGGTGAGGTCAGCCCCTCTAAGGTTAGCTTCGATAAGATTCGCCTGGGTGAGGTCGGCCCCGGTAAGGTACGCCCCACTGAGATCTGGCCGTATCTCCGGATGCGCCGCTCTCCATTGGTTCCAGACTGATACTCCCTGCAGGAGCAGCTGGACGTGTGATTGATTTGCCATGGTAAGTCTTGCCTCTGCGTCTTCTGCACTCGTCTGCGCTTCTCAACTACTTCTTCGAGAGCTGTAGGTAACATTTGCCACAATCGTTCGCACGTAGTTCTGTCTTCGAGCAGCTTAAAGTAAAAAGATTTCTGCTTTTCTGATCTCAATGCGACCGGACAGCGTCCCAGCCAAGAAACGTAGAATGTGAGATGTTGCAGCAACTCTTGCCTAAAAAGTGTATGTCGCGAAGGATTTGAGCCAATCAAAAGTCAATTCGAGATTAACTCTTTGGCGGATAGTATTCATGGACAGCTTCGTTGAGGTGCGCCTGACTATCTTGCGGCCTGTATTTGCCTTCTTCGTCAAAGTTCATGGATTTTGGGTAGCCACAAGCATTCCAAATTGAATCAAAACACGGTTTCATCGCCATCGCAGACTCCACACCGAATTCTGGAATGAGAGTTTCAGCGACTTCTAAAACATTAGTGTCTATTGTTGCTCCGAACGCGTCTGGGTAACAAGTCCATGATTTTGAAAGATCATATCCTTCCACACCAGTTAGCGTCAAAAACGTGAAGATCGGAGGGGTCACGCCTAAGTGTTGGAGGCAATCTAGGTAATCTCTCACACAATCAATCACCCCGCTCTCCAAAAAATCGATATTAAGATGCTTGGTGCCGTTCTCGTTCAACATCATTCCCTCAGAAGCTTCAATAATGCCGTTAGTGTGCAGCTGAACTTTGGTATATTGAGCCCATTTGGTCTCTATGTTGCGATTATCTACTGGGTCCGGAGTTCTATAAACATAATAACAAAACTTAAGAATTCCATTGAGATTGAATCTACGAGTTATTTTTGAATGTGGGCCTACATTGCTAAAGCCGCCCGCTCGACGGAACATCGGCTTTAGTGCTTCTGAGTCTTTGAATAAAGCGTTGAGTTCATACCGCTTGCCAGCAACGAACGCATCAGCGGGTATTAAGTGAAGTAATATTTTTGCGTCAGTTTTAAAGGGCAAGACACTATCGGCATCGTAAGGAGCATACGACACACTGCTATTCTTAAAACTCCTGATCATCTGTGTTCTAGCTTCGCTCAGTGTAAATGCTGCGCGCATATCGTCGACATTCATCGGGTACACACCGTTCGACCTTCTCCCATAAAACACGTCGCTGTCTTTGAGCTTGATTCGATGAGGCGCGTTAACGCTCTTACGGATTCTAAAAACAAAGGCAACTTTCGATTGCAAGACATCAATGTCACGAAAGTCTATTGAGTAAATCGGGGGTTCCAAATTGTATTTTACATAATCGCTGATTTTGTCTCTAATGGCTGTGCTTTGCTCCTTGCTGAATGACAATCCTACGAGTGCTTTCGGTACTCCCTTTCTGTCTTCAATGCCGTATATCAAGAGGCCGCCATCTGTATTCGCAAAAGCCGAAATATCCTGCAATATCTCCTTTTTTTCAGTTTTGTTTAGCTGGGTCTCGCAGATCTTGCTGGGCAGTTCGCGTTTGTACTCCAAGTTGATATCTTCAAGCACCCCCTCATCAACTAAAGACTGCAAGAGCTTCTCATCTATCGCATCAAAGTCAATGCTCGCCATTTTTCGACTTCCTGTGATCTATGTCGCTCCTCTCCAGTTGCCATTCTCGTCAAAGTAAAAAGAGCCGTGCTTGCCTGCCGCTCGCCAAACGACGTCGAGCTGGCGTTTCAAGAAATGAGCAGCTTGTTCAGGCGTGCCGAGGTCACTCAAGTGTCGAAGAATCTTAGCTTTGGGTGTTAGTTCATTGCTAGCAATCCGATTCATACGAAAAGCCTCGAGGCTCCACTTTAGCGGGTCCAACCACATAGTGCAACCTTTGGTATTTTGAAAGCAGAGTGTGAGGTATATTGGAGGCTTCACACCGCGATCTGCAAGGAGAGACACATACTGAGGCAATTGAGCAACAAGTTCAGGTTCATATCCACCTAGTACCCGCTCTTGTCGTATTTCGGCTGATATCGTCTTTGTTGCCTCTAAAATCCCATCTTCAAACACTTCAACCAGATTCTGAGTTGTGTCCAAGCTTGTCCAAGGTTCAAAACTTAAGACAGAATAAGGTTTGGTCGCTAAGGCGTGACCACGTTTCAAGCGCTCTGTTAGGTTCTCACTCGATTTGCCTTGATTTGACGCAAGAGCTAACACAGCGCCAACTAAGGTCATTTGGAATCGATCTCTCAGATCGTGAGTATTAGTGAATTTGCCACACGTAACTTCATCTTTAATGTGAGCGATATGTTCAAGCAGTTCAGAATCGCGCTGCCGATCTTGTTTCAGAAACACTATGCGTGGCTTATTTGCGTTTTTCGCAGCTTCATATTCGTTCGCTACCGGGGTAGTTAGCGACTTATCAAGCAGCTGAACAAAAATATCACATTTTCGAACGTTGCTTGAACTCCAATCGTCTGGAGGTATTGGCTCAGGGAGCCCCGGTTTGTCAAAACAAATGGGCTTTGTGTATTCCGTGTCCGCTGCATCACATACAACTGCTCGTTCTTCAGCTAGTTCGTCTTTGCGAATAACAGAACTGATGAAAACTTTCAGCTTTTCGTGCATCTAGCTCTTCTTGCACTTTGGTAAGTTGCAGGGGTATCTGCCAAGATGGTGCGTGGTGCACAGTCAGTTATCGGTTGTTGAAGGTTTGAGCGCGAAGTATATCGAAGCGTACAGAGGCTGAAACTCTCGATATTCTTTTCTTACTGACGTGATAGCTTCTCTTAAGACATCCTCTCTTGATGCATTGCCACCTTTTTTGCCGAGGCTTCGCATCCGTCTCATTTGATATTGACTTCTCAACTCTGCTGGGGGGGATTTCCTCGATCTCGTCGTATGTATTGAAGCTCCCCGCTCACTTTCTGATTCATGTCTCTCAAGCGTTGGACGGCCTGTTTTGCCATTGTTTTTGATCCCGACTTATACGGGGTCACCTTCCTCATATGAAATAAGACTATAAAAAATCAAGCATAGTAGCCCAGACTGAATCGCAACGGTTAAACTCTCTGCGTGATCCCCCACCATTATGATAGCTACCGAGTCTTACCCCCCACTAGATTACGGTGCGCGGCCTGCGCCCAGAACGGGTCTACTCGAAATTCACCGAAGCAAGATCTCTCTCCATCACGCAAACTCAGAGTATTGTTATCCAATGGTGAGATTACCCCATTATCTCGCTGAATCGCTTGCGGGACTGTCAACGCGTATATATCAAACTGTGCAGGATGGTGCGCTTGCGTTCCTCGTCGTGGTTTCTTCTGGTGCGAGAGAGCAACCGCAGAATGCAGAGAAAGCAAAAAACGCTAAAAGGAGTTTCGATCGGCGTCTTGACATGGCGGAGGTCGCCGGTTCGAATCCGGCCGAGCCCACCTATTTTCGGGGCGCTTTGGTCGATCGGCGTCTCGAGTAGCTCTTGATCTTCAGGACTTGTCGCTTTATCAAATTTGGCTAAATTGTCTAATTTAGGCCAACAAAAAAAAGCAAGCGACCCTCTTTTTCTATCTGATATATGGGTACAGTTTCACCTGCAAGACGTCGTGGAGTTCGTGGCAAGCGAATGATTGGATAAGAGTAGGTCGGGTTAGAAGATTAAAGCGATATTTTCGTCGTAAAGATTTTCTTCATTGCAAGTTCTTCCTGAATTATCAAAAAACAACGACGGGTTCTTTCCTTAGCGACTTATGATGACGTTAGTTTTTGGCTTAGAATCCAGTTCAACAAGTCTTTTTTATTCCCAAATTCGTCAATGCGGCTAATCAGGATAGCCAAGAGATCTTGAGCGATTAAGCGAAGATCAGCAAGCTGTGACTTTTCAGACTCGATTGCGATACTTCCCCCCCGGTGAACAATCTTACTTCTCGTTTCATAGATGTCCGAGATTATCTCTCTCAGTTTAAGTCGGTCCTCTAACTCTTTTTTGAGAAGAATTGCACAACCTTCAGCGATCGAAGCTTTGATCGGGCTGTCGCCCGGCGTTAAGCAATTTTCCAAGCACGTGACCAAGTTGACAAATTCAATCTCGGGTGTATCTTATCTCTGGGATTCAGCAAACCAGCGAATGCCAGAAAGAACTGTTTTTTGAAACGGGGTTGGGTAGGCCTTTTCTATTATTGCAGATAAATCGAAAATGCCAAGCCTCTTCATAGCTATGATATCTTCTCTGGTAAACTCAACGGGCATGTAGGCTCCCGTAAGCTCAGTACCTAAGTGACAAGTTTTGGTTGAAGAAAGAAGAAATGTCGTGCGGCGACTTGCGGCCATCTCTCCTTGTAGTCGCACGGCTCCTTGGTAGTCTCTCAAATGTTTAAAAGATAAGAAGAATGTAAGCAAATCAAGAACGTCTTTTATCTGTTCTTCAGCGCTTTCTAAAGCTTTGTCTACTTCCCCAGCGATCTGATATATAGCGCAAATAGTATCTTTGAGCCTCCCGATACCAGCGCGCCATACCTCGAGTTAGCCGTTGATTTTGGCTCCCGGCCCATATTTTGCCAAAAAGATCGCTTCGACTTCATCGCTTAGGGCATCTGTGTCAGCACTGGTCATGTATCGTAAGCAAGCATGCCCGATTTTTAGCGAGTTTCCGCTTATTCGCGTGATTCCGGTAAGGGGGAGATATACTGTCCACACTTCCGACGCTTCACGATCGAAATCAGCAACTAAGGTATTTACTTGCTCTCTAGTATCATTGACATCAGCTGGGCTGACCGATAGCGGCAAATTGGATGAACCGGCCCCTTTTACGATATCCGAAAGTGATTTCCTATATAGATCATTCATCTGATTCTGAACGTATTTTTGCGAAAGACGGTTCCATGGCTTCATTCGCAGCGCAGCACCGGTCAGCTCTTTGTGTTGTTTGACTGCTTCTTCGGTCAGTCCGAAAAAAGTTCCGTCTTCAGTTCCAAACCAAATCTTGTCGGTTTTTAAAACGTATTCAAAATCTTTGGTGCATTCCGAAGCTCATACAACGTTTAAGAAATCAACGACCTTTGCCGTTATCAGCTTCGTCCTGTCTACATTTTGAGACATTTGACCCTCGTAAGTTATGGAAAAAATAGACTAAAAACGTGACTTTTGTTGATGGAGCTTAAGTCTGTCGTTTCAGTTGCAACGCACCTCATTATCAATATGAAAAGGATTATGCGCATCGAGTTTGGCCGCGGCAAGAGCCGACATATAGCAGTGCAAACAGATCATAAGAAAAAGCAAGTCAAGCAGGTGACAGAGTTGACTGAAGACGAAGAGAATTATCTAAATGAAATTGTGGATGACCTCCTCCGTAAAGACGGCCTTGAAGGTGTTGTCATGAAAATGGCCATACAGGCACGCTGGAAAAGCTTCACCGCGTACCACGGACGTTGGTGGTCTTTATAGATTGGTGAATTTCATTGCACGTAGGGAACTCCTGAAGATAGGGAATTTCCGACAGTCGTGCTGTAGATAGTAAATTTACCCCCTACATCAGTCAAGACTTAAGTCAATATCCAGTACGGGGAGCTCCGGATGATTAAATGCCGCCTCGATGTCTTCAAGTCTAAAGACCGACGAAACGACTTCCGCGAAGAAATTGAAATATTCCTGCCGAAAGAACCAATCCGGGAGCGTTTGCTTCTCCTCCCTAAGAAAAGCCTGGGTAAAACGCGGACATTGGTCGGCGTTAATTTCGATCTTAAGCCAATCTGCCGTATTCGCCCAAGTGTCCCAAAAAAAACCTCGGCGGCCAAGCGGGGTCGAGAGAAGGATGACTCTCCCGTCACTAACCGCGACCATGGGTCTAGCTGCGTGATATGATTCGTCCGGAACCCGCGCCGCTTCGTCAATAATTAGTAGAGAAACGTTGGAAAAGCCTCGAATACTTTCGGGGCGCTGTCCTGTCAACGTGACAATCCGAGAGCCGTTTTGCAGTTCCAGCCTATGTACTGACTCTGTGATTGAAAGAACCGGCTGGGCAATCTGTCGATAATAGTCACGGCATTTGCGGAACGTCTCGGCCGCTTGCTGGAGTGTGTGTGAGATAATTAAGACCATGGATTTATCCTGGCATAACGCATGGTGAAGGGCCAGAATTGCAACGATTGAACTTTTCCCGGTTTGTCTCGCGCAGTTCAGAATTATTCGCTTAGAATCTGTACGTAAGACTTCCGACTGCCAGGAGTCTGGCTCTATGCCGAGCGACCGCGCAAACACAACGGGACTTAGGGCGACAGCGAGGTCGTGATTAATACTATTGCTTCTTGCCATTGCCGTTATTGCCTACCTCATCATTGGCCGCGTCCGCCTCAAGCAGTGTTTGAGCCACCTCCTCTCGTAATTCAGGATAAGGCCCGAGCATCCGCATCATCTCCTGTCTGAACCGCACGTATTCCGGCGACAGGACTAAGTTTACTTGTGGTGCTTCGTTCAGCTCGCCCGTTAACTTGGCCTCGAACATGAGTTGCTTTAGCTCAACTACGAGCGTCTTGAGCGCCAATCGGTAATCTCCTTTGCTGAGCGCCCGGTCTAAGATCTGCAACGTCACTTGACGCGACTGTCTCAGCTGATCAAGAACGTTCAAGCTCTGGCGTTCCTTTGCCTCTGCCTGTACCCGCTCGAGTACGTTAGGCGCCACACAACTATGCATGTGAGGTGAAATCGTGCTGTTATGACATCCAACGATTTTGCCAGCTTCGACAGTTGTCAACGAGCGAGCTGCTATTTGCTGCTCGATTTCGGATCTTTTTGGGTGCTTACAGACTTTGCAGGGCATAGTAATATGGACTCGTTGATGCGAAAAGCTTGGCCGTGCTCTGGGCCCACTCGCAGGCCAGCTTAGCGTCACGCAATTTGTTAGGCCGCAAGAACCAGGTTGGCATCTTTACAGTTTGGTGCCTTCTGAGCGTTGAACTCAGTAAACAGTAGTCTACGCTGTTTAATCGGCCAGCTATATTGTCTCCCCCGATAGCAGTTGAAAGATAACCTGACGCTAGATTGTCATTCACTTCGATCGCCGCCATGGGATCATATCATTGGTGCAGATTTTGAACCCACTGCCTGTCAGATCAACGATAAGGATATCTTCCGTCCCCGGACGCTCAATGACGACCAATTGTTTGTCCAGATCGATCTGAATGCGATTCCAGTCAGTATCCTTGTCAATGATCTCTCCTCTGTGAAGGCCCATATGGTTTGCAGGCCACGTGGCACGCAGCGTGGCGAGAGCCTCACGAGTATGTCCGACGTGACGCCCGATCGCGTCTTCGTCTGATGATTCAAAGGTTACTCTATCGTACATGATTTTCAGATCTTCCCGTCCAAATTCACGCACCACATGCCAGTTCCAGCTGAACCGCACGGTCTTAGGTTCGAAAAGGGGTTGGTTGTGCCGAACTTTTTCCAGCGTAGCGATCCATGTAACGACTAGCGTGTTAAGGTCCCATCCACCGAAAACAACACCGCGCTTTCCGTCAGGCAACTCGACCTCTTTTTGCAGCGTGTCGAACTTGAGCAGCACTTGAGGGTCGCCCGTTCGATTAAACTCATCGACAAAGGCGTAAAACGCGTCAACGAGGCGCTTGGCTTCCTTAAGCATCGTGAGCTTCACTCGCTTTATCGTGGCAGTCTCAAGACTGTTTCGAGCCATGTGAATGGCAGCAGCCTGTTCCACAGTTTCGGGCGGCCATTCTCCGTAGCGTCCTGGACCCCCTTCGGGAGCGTGATAGATGCTTTCTGGCTTTGGCAGCAGTTTCGCGGCGGACCACCGGCGCACCGTGTTTATGGGAAGCTTAGCTTCTGTAATGCCAAGAGACCGCAGCCTTTTTTCTACTTCATCAATGCGCACGTCGCTTGCCTCCGAGGCGCAGACTTGCATTTCTCATACTAAACAGTAATGTATCTCCGATATAAAACAGTTCTCATTCTAAAAGAAAATGGATGTTATTCGAGCCAAACAGAGTTCAACTTGCTATCTCGCAGACATGCCCTGCTAGTTCAGTTGTGTATTTGGCCTCATCACACTACAAAAGAGTTGGTCATGCTTTTCAACGACTGAATTTCTCACTCAAACATCGGGACCGCCGCACATTCCCGCGGCAATTATTCCTTAGATTCCGGTACATTGTAAAGCCATTTCGCGAGTAATGTAGTGAGCCACGGTAACACGAAATATGTAAGCAGAGCAACCTGTATTCCCAAAGAGATTAACAACGCAAGAGGTTGTGGCAAGAGACCAAGACCAGGATTAAGGAGAGGCGTTATAATCTCAGCCAATATGAAGATACTCACGGTGAGCACTAGCACCATCTTCCAGCGTGAAGGAGATGTGGGATGCCGGGGAGTAAACCACAGCGACAATCCTGCGGATCTGCGGATGTTGGCCGGAGTCTCACTCATCGCATCAGCACGGTCGATCAAGGCCTTGCCGGCTGCGGAGTGCTCCCATTGTATCATGCTCTCGTAGCTGTCGAACCGAACGATTGTCACAAAGTCTCGGTCAGTGCCGCCTTCCGGACGCAAAAAAGTTGAACCAAGATACCCTGGTTGTGCAGCAGCATCGGTTGAGATCTCTTTTTCTAGCGCCTCATATGCCTGAGCAAATCCCGATTTAATTCTGCGCCTGATCACGACCGTTACAGGGCCGGACTCTGAATTCCCATCATTTCTTGTCGCATCGGTCATGGGGTGTTGTGTGCGCGTTTCACCGAGTGTTTTGGCCTTCTGCTTATGCAGTCCAACGATTCACTACTCATCCGCAGCCTCTCAGCAGCAACGGCACGGATTCGTCTGTTGACACGGCTGCGTGTCGGGTGTGCACCGCTATACGTGTGGTATTATAGCCTTCACGTACCGATCGACGACGTCATTGATAATGTCATCTTTTGAGATTGTGTTAGGCAGGAGGCTTTGCGTAAGGTCGTGCCGGGCGGTTTCGTAGTTGTCGAGCTGCACGCGCGTATTCAAGCTGTACCCCGTCGGAGAGATCATGGCATAAATCTCATAACCGAACCGGGTCAGCCCCCCGTCGATCTCAATTGCACTGGCCAATCGGGAACCGGCTGTGGCTGACGGATGCGCGAGAACGATGTTTGGTTCAGATCCGTGTTTCAGCAGTTCCGACCGTACCTCTTCAAATGCCGGATTGATCGTCGAATCGAAGAGAGCCGCAACGAGCGACAATTGTTGGGCATGTGCGCTAGCAGCTTTCTGTCTCTCTTCGACCAGTTTTTGTTCGTAGGCCGCCTTCTTTTGAAAGAGGTCTTCGAGTCTTTTTTTCCAGTCGTCCATAACTATCACCAACCAAGTTCGTCCATAGAAATGTGGCGAGCCGTCTATTTAAAGCGCACCTGCTTTCAACGCCCTCCGCTGCGTTGCGTTAGGATAACAAATGCCGTGCCATCGACATGGTGGAGACATGCCCAAATCAACAACCGCGCTATTTTGCCTCTAGCTCGGCGATCAGTGTGCTAACAGCGTTCGGATAATGAGGTAATATCAACGGCTACCGCGATGCGCTGCAACACACGCCTTCGGGTCACGCGTTATATCTGCGAGCCATTTCCAAGCTGAGCGTTGCTTCGAGCCACGCAAAGACCTCAGGCCCGCGACGTGGGCCAAAAAGCTCAGAGAACTTATCGCTGATCAGTTCCGCATCGTCGAGAGAGCTCAAATAGCAGATAAACCAGTACTTCCGGTCTCCAAAGCGGTAGCTAAAAAAGCGGTCCATGTAGATGATATCACTGCAGTAGTATTTGACAAAGCTTCGCCCTGTACAAACGCCGATGTCGAACCCCTTACTCAGTATGATCGACTTGATGTTGAGCTCTTCTCTCGCGTGGTCAAAGCGCTTCACGTACGTGCTGCAGTGAAGCACCGCAACCTCGTCCGCAGGGATCGTTTTCACCACGCTGAGCGTTCCTTGTGCGGCCGACCACGACGCTTCCAGCTCGGCATAGGCGGCCGACGGAGCGTAGTAGACGTCGCTTAAATCCGCCGACTGGTGGATGCTATCCTTAGTCAGCTGCTGGATTCCAGACAGCTGAGACTGACGGCGCTCGTGATCGCCCAACGTAATGCGAAACTCAGTTATGCCAGCTTCGGTCTCCGCCATACCCTGTACGGCAAAATGCCCGGCTCATACTTAAGGATGTGAGAAAAAAGGAGGAGGAGACGCTCAGTCCTCATCGAGTGAGGCGAGGTCTCCCATGGGCAGTCCGAGCTCTTGCGCCTTCAGCACCCGGCGCATGATCTTGCCGCTCCGTGTCTTTGGGAGGTTTTCCATAAACTCAATCTCGCGCGGAAACGCGTGCGCTGCCAAGTGCTTTTTGACAAACTGCGAGATGTCTTGCTTCAGATCTTCAGACGGCTTCTGTCCCACCCGGAGGCTCACGAACGCCTTGATAATCTCCCCCCGCAGCGCATCGGGCTTTCCGATAACGCCCGCTTCGGCGACAGCCGGGTGTTCGACGAGGGCGCTTTCCACCTCGAACGGGCCAACGCGTTCTCCTGAGGTCTTTATGACGTCGTCGACACGCCCCATGAACCAGAAGTAGCCGTCCTCGTCGCGAAACGCGCTGTCGCCCGTCTTAAACCATCCCGGAATCTCAAAGTAGCTCTTGTACTTCTCCTCATTTCTCCAGATGCCGCGCAAAAGCGCGGGCCACGGCGGCTTGATGACGAGATTCCCTGGCATGTTCGGGGGGAGCTCATTGCCTGCGTCATTGACGATCGACGCCGTGATGCTCGGAAACGGGCGTCCCATCGACCCCTCCCGAATAGGCATGCACGGATAGTTCGCGATGAGAATCTGACCGGTTTCAGTCATCCACCACGTGTCGTGGATGGGTAGCCCGAACGCTTTAAGTCCCCAGCGTATCACTTCCGGATTGAGCGGCTCACCGACGCTCGTGATGTAGCGCAAGCTGCCGAAATCGAACTTGTTTGCGACGTCAAGCCCATCTCTCATGAGGAGCCTGAGCGCCGTTGGTGCGGTGTACCAGATAGTAACCTGATAGTTGTCGATGATGCCATACCACGTAGCGGAGTCAAATCGGCCGCTGTATGAGATCTGCGACGTGCCGTTCAGCCACGGACCCCAACACGCGTACGACGTGCCCGTGACCCATCCCGGATCTGCCGTGCACCAGTAGATGTCAGACTCGGTGACGTCTTGCACGAAACGCGTTGTGATGTAGTGGCCGATCATCGCATTCTGGGCGTGTATAACCCCTTTGGCTTTGCCGGTCGTTCCTGAGGTGTAGTGCATCATCACAGGGTCTTCCCGGTCCATCCATTCCGTTTTATGCGTTGATGAGGCTCTCTTCATCTCCTTCTCGAAGCTGATGGTGCGGTCGCCGGAGAGTTCGACACCGTCTGATTTTGCAACGATCACGTACTCGAGCTCAGGAAGGCTATCCACGATCTCGTCAACGCTCGACGCTTTGAGATCAGGGGTGGTAACCAAGGCCTTAGCGCCGCTGTCTTCCAGCCGGTCCATGACGGCTTCTGCCCTGAACCCCCCAAACAGTGGCCCCCAAACGGAACCGTTCTTGACCGTGCCAATGGCCGCTATGTAGAGCTCAGGGTAACGCCCCATGTATGTGAAGACACGGTCACCCCGGGCTATGCCGAGACTCTTCAACACATTGGCGAATTGGTTCGACAACAGTTTTAACTCGAGAAATGTGTACTTGCGTGCGCCGTCAGGACCATCAGAGTAGAGAGCTACTTTGTTCTTCCTCCACCCTTCGGCGTGCCGGTCAATCGCTTCGTGCGCGAGGTTCACGCGGCCTGTCTCGTACCACGTAAACTCTTTTTCGACATCTTCGAAGCGAAATTCGGCACAGGCTTGCTCATAGCTCGGCATGTTGCCTGGCCACTGCTTTTCGATGATCTCTCGATCATTCACGGTCTTTATAGTCCATTCGTAATCCGCTCGGTTTGCCAATGTCCTACACTCCTTTTGAAGACCCCACCTT
>Ga0224525_1000523_pt1 | contig 17660 bp, 12 predicted proteins | sample CFST100metaG_FD_179874 | JGI IMG/M metagenome (GOLD analysis project Ga0224525, IMG submission 179874) | Peat soil microbial communities from Stordalen Mire, Sweden - C.F.S.T100 | ecosystem: Environmental > Terrestrial > Soil > Wetlands > Peat | place: Sweden: Norrbotten County, Stordalen Mire...
CAAATGGTCGGAACTGCGGGGTTCGAACCCGCGACCTCCTGGTCCCGAACCAGGCGCACTACCAAGCTGTGCTAAGTCCCGAAACGAGCCGAGGGCTCGCGAGCGTTAATATAGCACTTTAGAACTTGAAATCAAAGAGAGACATTTGGTTGGAATCCCCCAGTCCGGCGAGCGCTCCAACCTCGTCCAAAGCCTGAATGGCGGATTCGCCGATCGAGAAGCTTTGGCCGTTTTCGTCTTTGAGGTCGCGGACGCGGTCTTTGAGATCCTCTTTGGAAAGGAACGGACCGGCCTCTCTGGCCTTGACGATTCCTTGGGCGGCTTTGGCGCCGAAATTCGAAATGACGTTAAACGGCGGTATGATGGAATTCCTGGCGGGGCAGGGTTTCCAAAGGCTGGCATCGCTCTCCATGATGTTGATGTTTTCGATCTTATAACCGCGATCGACCATCTCGCAGGCCGCCAGGTCGCTTTTCAAGATCTCATCATCGGCATCCGAATAATCAATCTTCGAAACGGCTTTCATCTTGAGGGCGTTGATGGCCCCAAGGAGCTCGTCGAGATTGCCGGAAAGAGCTTTGATGTCAAAGCGGTCGCAGCGGGTCGAGAAATAAGTGGCATAGAACTCCAACGGATGATAGATTTTGAACCAGGCCACCCGGACGGCTCCCATCACATAGGCGGTGGCGTGCGCCCGCGGGAAAAGATAATGGATCTTGTTGCAGGATTCCAAGTACCATTCCGGAACGTTATGCTCCTTCATCGTCTTCGCGTAATCCGGTTTGAGCTTCTTGCCGTGCCGAACGTCTTCCATGATCTTGAAGGAAACGCTATTGGGGACGCCCATCTGGATGAGATAGTTCATGATATCGTCGCGGCATCCGATAACCGATCCGAGGGCCTGCCCTGACTTAATGAGATCCTCGGCGTTGTTGTTCCACACATCGGTGCCATGGCTGAGGCCGGAAATAATGAGCAAGTCATCGAAGGTCTTTGGCTTGGCTTCTTCAAGGAGGCCTTGCACGAAATTGGTCCCGAATTCAGGAAGGGCGATGGCCCCGGTCTTGAAATCCAAGGGATTGCTTTTCAACCCCAAGGCCGCCGGTGAAGAGAATAGCGAAAGGACTTTCGGATCGTTCATCGGGATATCGTAAATTCCGATTTTGGTCATGAGCGACATCATGCGCAAAGCCATCGGGTCGACGTGGCCGAGTTCGTCGAGTTTCAGCACCGAATCGTGCATGCTCGCAAATTCGTAATGGGTGGTAAGCCAGCCATCGCTGGGGTCATCAGCCGGGTATTGATAAGGGGTGAAATCGAAGATATCCATGTTGGCAGGAATGACGACGATGCCGCCAGGGTGCTGTCCGGTCGTCCGTTTGACCCCGGTGCAGCGGGCGGCGAGATAAGCGGCGTAGGCTTTATTGACTTTGGGCCAAGAATCTTCGCCTTGGGTCCGCTCGAAATAGCCTTTCACATACCCAAAGGCGTTTTTCTCTTCGGCGGTGGCGATGGTGCCAGCCCGGATGACGTGAGGATTGGAAATCGGTTCGCCTTTGGCGATTTTCTCATTCTCTTCCGGCGTGGAAAGAAGGGTTCGCGTGAAGTCGTGGGCCTTCGACTGATAATCCTGCGGGAAGTTCAGGTCGATATCCGGAACCTTCTCGGCGTTGAAGCCAAGGAAAGTCTCGAAAGGGATGCTTTGGCCATCCCGGATCATCTCGGTCCCGCATTCGGGGCATCTTTTGTCCGGAAGATCAAAACCCGAACGGATCTTGGGATCGGTCCCCCATTCGAAATGCTTGCACTTCGGGCATAGATAATGCGGGTGCAGGGGATTGACCTCGGTGATGCCCGCCATATTGGCGGCGAAAGATGATCCCACAGATCCGCGCGAGCCGACGAAATAACCATCTGAATTGGCTTTCTGAATCAGACAGTGGGCGATGTAATACGTCACCGAATAACCATGGGAGACGATCCCGTTCAGTTCCTTATCCAAACGTTCCACGATCTTGGGGTCGGGATGATCCCCATACGTTTTGTGAAGGTTGGTATAGCAGATCTCTTTGAGTTTGACATCCGATCCCGGGAGGTTGGCATCCGGCGTGTAGAGTTTGTCTTTCAAAATCGTGCAAGGTTCGATCTCATCGGCGATCTTCTGCGTGTTTTCGATGACGATCTCCTGGCACTTTTCTTCCGGCAGCCAACTCCGAAAAGAATCGAGCATCTCGCGGGTGGACCGGAAATGCTGATCGGGGTTTGGGAAGAGGGGAAGTTTGTTGCGCCCGAAGCCGTTCAAAGGATGGTTCCCGCCGCCCAAAGCCTTGGCGGAAATGTAAATGTCCCGGCAGATCTTGTCTTCAGGATTGACGTAATGGCAATCGCCGGTCGCGCAGATGGGTTTATGGACTTCGTCGGCGGTCTTGACGATGGATTTGAGAATCGTGGCCAGGCGCTCCTCATCCAGCATCTTCATGTTCACGAGCCAAGAATAATTCTCCTTGGGTTGGATTTCGATGTAATCATAAAAACCCATGGAATCCTTAAGCTCTTGCTCACTCTTATTCATCGCCAGCTCGAAAACCTCGCCGTTAAAGCAGGCCGAGCCAAAAAGAAGGTTGGCTCTTTCGCGTACGAGTTCTTCCCTTGGAATTTTGGGCGTGGAACCCGCGGCCATAAACGTCGTTTCGGAGTCGCTGACCAGCCGATAAAGGGATTTTATCCCCGCTTGGTTTTTGGCGAGAGCCACCAAATGGAAGGTTTTGAGATGGCGGTAGACGTTGGAATTTTTGCAAATCAGTTTCCCGAGATCTTCGAGCGTGAGATCTTTGGTGGTTTTCTCCAGAAGCGGAATGATGGTTTGCCAGACGCTATTGAGGGATTCGGCATCGAAATCGGCGCGGTGGGCTTCATCCTCGTTATAGACGGCCAAGCCAAGGTTGCGGCTTAAGGCCCCAAGGGTATGCCTTCCGGCTTCTGGGAAGAGATAATGGGAGAGCGCCAGCGTATCGACGACGGTGTTTGCGATTGGTGGCATTCCGGCCTGGGCCCGCATGGCATTAAGAAAGCCAACGTCGAAAGGGGCGTTGTGGCTGACGAGAACCGCGTCGCCGATGAACTCCGAAATGATTTTCGCCGCCGTTTTCTCGTCGGGGGCGTTTTTGATCATCGCATCGGTGATGTGGGTCTTCTCCGTGATCTTTTCCGGAATATGAACGCCTGCGTTAATGAACTGATCGAAGCGTTTGGTGACGAGCCCATTCTCGACGATAACCCCGCCGAATTCGGTTGGATGGTCGTAACGGGAACTAAGCCCCGTGGTTTCGAAATCGAAGACGCAATAACGGGCTTTGTTAAGCCGCACGGGGACGGGGTTATAGACGTATTTGGGGAAATCGAAAGCATAGAACTCAATCCCATAAAGGATCTTGAGGCCGGCTTTGGCGCCCGCGCTTTCGGCGGCCGGGAAGGATTGGATGACGCCGTGATCGGTGACGGCCAAGGCTTTCATGCCCATGGCTTTGGCCAAAGCCACATAATTCTCGATGTCCCCCAAGCCATCCATCGCGCTCATCTTGGTGTGAAGGTGGAGCTCGACTCTCTTTTCGGGTTCCGAATCGGTGCGTAGCTCTTTGGCTGGCAGTTTATCGATATAATGGGCGAAAATCTGGCGTTCCCCGTTTCTTTGATCGAATTCAATCGCCCCCCGGATGGCCACTTGATCGCCAACTTTAAGCCCGGTGAGGACGTCCGCCGTCATCCCGTTTTTGCTTTCCATGGCCCGCACATTGACCGCGCTGCCCGGAGCGCCCACCCCAAAACTCGCCATCAGCGTACCCCGCCGGGTCAGTCGCGTCACGACTTCAAAAACCTCGCCATGGAAGGACACGTTGCCCTGCGGCAGGGAAAAAATCTTTTCGATATCCGGGAGTTCCGCGTAATCGCCGCGAACGAAGGCCTTGTGGTTGTCTTTAACCGTTTGAGCGGCCTTGATATTTTCCAAGAAGCTCTGCTCGGCGGCTCGTAAATCCTCTTGCCGTGTGGCTTCTTCCGAGTCCTTGTCACCGTCTATGGCCGTCTCGTTTTTGTCCCCTTCGGCGAGAACTTCCGATTCGACCGGTTCTTTATCGCCTTCCTCGTCGGAATCATCTTCGGTATTGGCGATTTTGGGAGCTGCCATTTTTCCCTGGGGTTTTCCCTCGGATTTGGTATCTTTGACCGCGGCGGGTTCTTTTTTGGCTTTTTCTTGGGATTTGAACGTTTCGTCTTTTTTGGGAATGGTTTCCTCGGCCTGGTTTTTCGGCGCTGGGAGAGGCCCCTCCAGGACTTTCACCTCAAAGGGGTACGAAAGCCATTGGAGAAGGCCCGAGAAATCATGGGAGATCCCTTCGCCCGACGAATGGGAAGGGGCGTCCGCCAAAGAAATGAGGATCTCGTTGTTGTTCCCTAAAGCCAGATGGAAGGGCGGGACTCCGTGATATTGGGAGAGATACCATCCTTCAAACAAGGATTCGACAGAGGAAAAGCTAGGCTCCAAAGCATAAGAAAAACGAAGGGTGTAATCGTAGTGGATGCCACTCAGGGCGCTTTTGAATTCTTCTAGAGTCGAGGCATCCCAAGGCGTTTCTTTCCGGATCGTCATTTCGACTTTGTTGTGATTTTGGGGATCGCGCCCCACGATTTCGAAATCCAAGTCAAAACGCTCGGGGTCGCTAACCCCGAGAGAGGTCAAAAAACGGAGCATCTTTTTTTGCATACCCGTCTATTTTACCAAGGTCACGATATCTTTCACGATCAGGAAAATCGAAAGGAGGAATAAGAGGGCCAAACCGATAAAAGAAACGGCGTTTTTGATTTTTTCGGGGATCTTTCGGCGGAAAACTTTTTCCACGAAAGTCACAAAGAGCTGCCACCCATCCAGCCCAGGGAAAGGCAAAAGATTGAAAATCGATAGGTTAAGGGACAAGAAGCCTCCATAAAGAAAGAAAGTCTGGCCCGCACCGATGAAGGCCGTGGCCTGGTTGATCGCCGAGCCCATGGCCACAACCGAACCGAGGTTCGAAAGATTGCCGGTGAAAATGCTCGCGAGGCCGAGTCCGATCGACTGGAAGAAATAAGCGAAGTCTTGGCAGCCTTTGAGAAGCCGGGTCCCGAAAGGGGCCCAATAGGTATAAGTGGTCGTCACGAGATTCCCGCTGCCCGCCCAGGCGTAGACATCGCCGCTTGAAAGGGCGGCCGTCGACCAAGTCTTCTCGTTCCGGTTGTCATTGAGGAAAGAGGCGAAATCCTTCCGCGTGGGTTTGCTGTCCCGGCTCGCGGTGGTCAAGACATTCAAATGCAGGTTAAGGGTCGAAGAAGCGCTCAAGGTATATGCCGAGGTGGCGAAATCCGGCTTCGCTAGGAGGCCCAATTTCGTCTCGATGGCGCTCGGATAGAATCCGGAAAGGGGCTTATAGAAAGTCAGTCCGGAGAGAAGATCCGTGTCATTGATGGTGCTTTCGACCTCATAGAGCGCAACGTAACTTTCGCCGTCGACAGTGGCGGCGCAATCGACGATATAGCCACCTTTGGTCCCATCCGAATTGGCTTCATAGGAAGGGCTGTAAAGACGCTCGGCATTCTCATCGACGGCATAGGTCCCGATCGTGCCTTTGATCCAAAAGCAATAAGCCCGGGAGCCCGCTTCGCTGGCCTCCGTGATGACTTGACCTTGCGCGTCATAGCCCGTGTCGAAATAACTCGCGGTGTAATAAGTCGGGAAACACGTCGCATAGACGAAAGTGAAGAGAAGGGCCAGAAGAAGGTTGACCGCGATGCCGGCGACCAAGATGAGCGCTCGCTTCCAGGCCGAAACCCCATTGAGGCTCCGGCTTTCGGGGACGCTAACGCCATCCGGGAGTTCCACGCCTTCCCCGTACATCGAGACATAACCGCCCAAAGGAAAGGCCCTTAAGGAAAAAGCCGTTTCGCCGCCTTTGCGCTTATGGGAAAAAAGCTTGGGGCCGAAGCCAATCGAGTATTCGAGGCAGTAAACATGGAAGGTCTTGGCCATGACAAGATGGCCTAACTCGTGCGTGGAAATGAGGATGCCGAGCATCACGATCAGAATCAAGACGGTAAGCAAAAATGACATCGTTTATCTCCCTTTTCCGAATTTTCTCTCGACGTAAAGACGCGTCAGGGCGTCCGTGGAGCGGATCTCGCGTAAAGTGGGCCTGAGGATATTGGGGAAATTCTTGAGGGCTGCAGAGCAGATTTTCTCGATATCCAGGAATCGGACATCCCCGGCGAGGAAAAGCCTCACGGCCTCCTCATTCGCGGCGTTGAGCACCGTGGTCTCAACCCCCCGCTGGGCCAAAGCTTCCAGGCACATCGGGACGGCCGGATAGCGAATCGGATCGAAAGCCTTGAAGGTATAAGGCCCGAAATCATGGAGCCCTTTCTCATGGCAAACGACGAAAGGGACCTGCCCTTCGTACAAAGCGTAAGCGATCGGCCCATGCATGTCGGGTTTCCCGACATCGGCGTAGAAGGTGCCGTCTTTCATGAGCAGCAAGGAATGGACCTCGGATTCATCATGCAGCAGAATCTCGATATCCTCGACCGGCCAGTCAAAAAGATAATGGGCCTCGATGACCTCAAAGCCTTTATTCATCATGGTGTCGCTGTCGATCGTGATTTTGCTTCCCATCGTCCACGTCGGATGATGAAGCGCCATCTCCGGGGTGACCTCCGTCAGCTCGCTCCGGCTCAGCTTCCGAAAAGCCCCGCCCGAAGCGGTGATGATGAGTTTGGCCACATCCTCGCGCTGGACTTTGGACAGGCATTTGGCCAAGGCCACATGCTCCGAATCGATGGGATAAAGCTGGCCGTTTCCTTCTTTGAGCAGCCGTTCCACCATGACCCCGCCCACGACGAGGCTTTCTTTGTTGGCCAAGCACAAAATCTTTTTGGCCCTGAGAGCGGTCAAGGAAGGGACCAGGCCCACGAAACCCACCAAGGCGTTCTCCACGAGATCGGATTCGGTTTCCTCAATCAGGGCGACAAGCCCCTCCTCGCCCCAGTAAACCTTGAGCGAAGGGTGGGCCTTCTCGAGCGAGGAAACGTCCTCTTGCTCCTCCACGCAGACGGCTTTTATGGACGGAAAACGGGTCAGAATCGGTTCGATTTTTTCGACCTGAAGTCCAACGGAAATTCCGACCAAATCAAAAGATTTTCGGTCGCCATCCAAAATATCCAGGGATTGGCCCCCGATATTGCCAGAGGCCCCCAGCAAAATGACCTTTTTCATTTGAAGATGTTCCAGCTGTTGTTGATGAAGACGAGAAGGATCGTCACCCCGATGGCCGCGAACATATCGCTGCCAAGGCGATCAAGGATGCCGCCGTGGCCCTTAAGGATGTTGCCGTAATCTTTGATCCCGAAAAAGCGCTTGATGAAGCTGAGGGATAGATCGCCAAGATCGCCAAATAAAGGAATGGCGATGGAAAGAAGCACGATCCAATACCACTTGTCGATGGTCAAAGAAGGCAGAATCGGGAATCCGCTGGCGGCCAAAGCGAAACCGATGGCCAGGTTAATGCCCGTCGCGAATCCAAAACCCCACCAAAAGCCGCCCCAGGTTTTATGAGGGGAAACCCGCGGATTGAGTTTGTGCCGCCCAAAGAAAGTGCCTCCGAAATAAGCGAAGGTGTCGTTCATCGTGGCGCCGAAGGCCGTATAGAGGAGAAGCTCCGCCGAGACGAGATATTTGAAAAGATTGTCCTTGACCAGAGCCGACCCGCTGAGGCCATCGACCCAAACGAAACTGTTATAAGGCGACAGAGAGACAAGAAAAAAGGGGTGGTAACGGAGGAAGAAAAAGCTTTGGAAACCCAGCCCGAGGATCAGGGTAAAGGTAAAGAAATAAGCCATGTCGCTGAAGGTGAAATTCGAATCGAAAATGCCGACCAGAAAATAGAGAAAAAGGGCGACCGCGATCCCGATGACCGAGATGTCGAGATGGCTGTAATAGCTCTCCAGAGAAAAGGTTTCTCCCAGGTGAATGGCATCGTAATTGTCCTTGATGATGAACCAGAAAACATAGGAGTAAACGACGACATAGGTAATGACATAGACCCACCAGCCAAAGTGCTTATGGGGCGCCATGATGACCTCGAGAACCGCCAAAGCCAGAAAGGCCCCCACGATGGCAAGGAAAGCCCAGCCTCCGAGGATGATGGCGGGAGTCAACAGGCTGACGAGAATCACTCCGACGATGACGCGGCTCCTTAACGAAGCTTTGTATTGGGGCCCGGGGTCGTTGATGAGGATGCCGTTGGGTTGATTAATCATTGCGAAGGCCTCCGAAACGCCGCTTTCTCCCTTGGAATTCCTTCAGGCAGTCGATGAAAGCCTCCCGCTTGAAATCGGGCCATTTCACCGCGGTGAAGACGAATTCGGCATAGGCGTTTTGATAAAGAAGATAATTGCTGAGCCGCTGTTCCCCCGACGTTCGGATCATGAGATCGACATCCGGCAAGCCCGGAACCCAAAGATAATCCTTGAAGGTTTCTTCGCTGAGAGACGATAAATCCAGTTTCCCCTCGCGATAGGCGATGGCGATCTTTTCGGCGGCTCGCACGATTTCGTCCCTTCCGCCGTAATTGAGGCAAACGTTGATGACCCAGGTCGAATTGTTTTTCGTCCTCTCAATGGCTTGATGGCAGACCTCGCGGGTTTGGGGCCGGATTCGGGCGAGATCCCCCGACACGACGATCCTCGTCCCCACCGAATCGAGATAATCGATCTCCTTATGGAAAAAATCCTCGAGATAATCCATGAGATGATCGATCTCGTCTTGAGGACGGTTCCAGTTTTCGGTGCTGAACGCGTAAAAGCTCATGGTTTTGATTTTGAATTCGCGGCAAACCTCAAAAAGCTCGATGATGCGGTTGCAAGCCTCTTTGTGCCCCAGGTAGCGGGGTAATCCTCGGGCTAGCGCCCAGCGTCCGTTGCCGTCCATGATAAAGGCCACGTGGTCACATTTTTTCGTGAGCGTGAAGGTTTCGGTCATATCGAAGAGAATTATACCTTAAACAGGGGGTGAGGGGAACCCTCGTTAGCGACGGAGGGCCTCTCGAAAGAAGGATTGTCTTTTTTATGCCTCGCCCGGCGTATAAAATACAAGGGAACATGAGCGAAGAAATCCAATCCGAGAAGCCCCAAAGCGAAAAGACGGCTTCTTCCTCCCCCAAAGCGAAAAAAGCCTTGGACCCTCAAACGAAAAGGGCGATTCTCGGGGTTTCCCTCGCCGGGGGCGCTTTAGTGGCGTTATTGACGACCGCCCTCATCGTGGGATCGCTTCCGACGGCCGCCATCGATTATGGGCCCTCTTGGTCCTACACCCGGCCGGGATTTTACGGAACCGATGGCAACCTCATTTTGGATTCCTCCGGAAGTTCGTCGTCTTTTTTCACTTTTGGCCAAATCAGCGGATCTCCCGCTTATGGGATTTTGGGACTTGGCGCGCCCTCGGGTTCTAAGACTCTCGTGCTTCCTTCCGCTTACGAAGATGAGAAGGAAGTGACTTACGATATCTCCGCGGTTTCTGCTGCCGTCAGCGGTTCCAATGTTTTCGGAAAGACCGCCCATAGCGACGCCATCGAAAACCTCTATGCCCCCAGCCTCTTAAGCACCCTCGGAGACCACGCTTTCGCCAACATGGCTTCCCTCGCCAAGGTTTCGATGGCTTCGGGTTCCAGCGGAACCCTGGTTGTCGGCGATGGCGTTTTTGCCAATGACCCAAGTCTTCAGGTGGCCACCCTTCCGCGAAATCTCGCCGCCTTGGGCGATCAGGCTTTTTGCGACGATCCGGCGCTGGCTTCAGCCCTTTACGGCGATACCAGCCTCAAGACCATCGGGACCAAAGCCTTTTCGGGCTGTTCGGCTTTGGCGAAGGTCACCTTGCCAAGCACCCTCAGCACCCTCGGCGACGAGGCTTTTGCGGCAACGACGGGCCTAACCTCCCTAACCTATGGCGGAAGCGAAAAAAGCTGGTCGGCCATCGCGTTTGGCGATAACTGGCATGAAGGCACGGGCCTTCTTTCCGTCGTCTGCACCGACGGAATCATCACCTTATAAAAAAAGCCCGGTTTTTGCCCGGGCTTAAGACGTTCGATCACCGAAATCAGATCGTCATGATCTCTTTTTGCTTATAGGCCAAGATTTCGTCGATTTTCTTGTTGGCGCCTTCGATGGCTTTTTGGATCTCGTCCTCGACTCGTTCCTTGTAGTCGTCGCTCATGGTCTCGTCTTCTTTGAGGAGGTCGAGGTAATCGCGGCGGACGTTCCGGATCGAGACCTTGGCCTCATCCGCAAGGCCTTTGGCTTGCTTGGCGATCTCTTTGCGGGTGTCCTCGGTGAGAGGGGGCACCATAAGGCGGATGGCGTCCGCTTCGACCTGCGGGTTGATGCCCAGATTGGCCTGCGCAATCCCGGCGGCGATCGTTTTGAGGTCTTCGCGGGAATAAGGCTTCACCAGGAGCTGGCGTGGCTCGGGCAGGCTGACGGAGGCTAGGGAAGTGATCTCGATCTTGTCGCCGTAATAATCGCACTTGACCCCCTCTAGGATGGCTGGATTGGCTCTCCCGGAGCGAAGCTTGCCTAAGGCATTTTCAAAGGACTCGAGGGATTTCCCCACTTTGCCCTGCAGTTCGGTAACGATGGAATCCATGATTTTCACTCCTTGGAGATGACGCTCCCGATATCTTTTCCCAAAAGCACCTCATCGATGATCTCGGGATCTTCCATATTGAACACATGAATCTTGATCGGGCTTTCCTCGAGCATGGCCACCGCCGTCAGATCCATGACCGCGAGTTTTTTCTCGACGACATGCTGGAAAGTCAGCTTCTTGAGCAATTTGGCCTTCGGATTCACCTTCGGATCGGAATCATAGACCCCCGCGATGCCGTTTTTGCCCATGAGAATCGCATCGGCGTTGACTTCGAGCGCCCGAAGGGTCGCCGTCGTATCGGTCGTGAAATAAGGGTTGCCCGTGCCTCCGGCGAAGATCGTGATGCGGCCATAAGCCAAATGATGAATGGCCTTGCGCCGGATGTAAGGCTCACAGACGGCGGGGACGTTGATCGCGCTCATGACGCGGGTTTCGAGCCCCTTGGCCTCAAAGGCGCTTTGAAGGGCCAAGGCATTGATGATGGTGCCCAGCATCCCCATGTAATCGCCGGTCGAATGCTCGATGCCGACTTTCTCGGCGAGTTTGCCCCGCCAGATGTTGCCGGCCCCGACGACGACGCCGATGTGAACGCCCAGATCGTGGGCCTTCTTGATGGCTAAGGCGATCGCTTCGAGCTTCTGCTGATCCAGGATGGTCTTGTCCCCCGCGTCGCCGAGGGCTTCGCCCGAAATCTTGACGATGACGGTTTGGTAAATTGCTTTCATGGTGGTTATATTATACAAAAAACGCGCACGATTGGTGCGCGTTTCTCATCTTCGTTATTTTTGGCTCGGCTCCTTGACCAGGCCTTCGCCAACCTGATAGCGGATGAAGGACATGACCTTGTTGCCCTTTTCGGCGAGGACCTGACGGACGGTTTTGGTCTCGTCGAGAAGATAGATCTGATCATAGAGGCAGCTCACGCTCAAGACCTTTTCGACCTTGCGCTGAGTGATCTGCTCTTTGACCGCTTCCGGCTTGCTGAGGAGTTTCGGATCGGCGGCGACTTCGGCTTTGGCGACCCCGAGCTCGCGTTCGCGATCGGCCGAGGGAACGTCGCTCATCTCGATGTAAAGAGGGCTGTTGGCCGCGATGTGCATCGCGATCTGGTTGGCTAATTCGGGGTCGGCTTTCTCCAAGACGGCGAGGACGGAGATCTTGCCCCCCATGTGGATGTAAGAGCCAAAGCCCTGGTCGGCGGATTTGCGAAGAAGCGCGAAGCGGCGGAAATCGAGCTTCTCGCCGACGGCCAAAGCCGTGTCGTCAAGGAGCGACTTGTCCAAAGCGTGGGCCTCATCAAGCGTCTTCGGCTCGTGCTTCAGGACGGTCTCCATCGTTCCGGCCACTAAGGCCTTGAACTTATCGGAAGCGGCCACGAAGTCGGTTTCGCAGTTGACTTCGATGACGGCGCCTTTGTTGCCTTTTTCGCTGATTTTGACGAAGGTCGATCCTTCTTCAGCGGTGCGGCTGGCGCGCTGGGCGGCTTTGGCGATGCCTTTCTCGCGAAGCAAGTCGATGGCTTTCTCGATATCGCCGCCGGTCGCTTCGAGAGCGTGTTTGCAATCCATCATCCCGGCGCCGGTTCTCTCCCTTAGCGCCTTGATGAGCTCAATCATGTTTTTTTCGGCCATTAGTTATTCTCCCCCTCGCCTTTCTCGCTCTCTTCGGCCGCCGGAGCGGCGGCGGAGGCAGCGGGAGCTGTCCCATCTTGATGGGCATAGTGAGCCGACCGATCGGCCTGCATCTTGGCGAAGCGCTCTTCGCGCTCTTTGCGCTGCTGGCGCATGGCTGCTTTGCGGGCTTCATTGGCGATATCGGCAGCGCGGATGGCATCTTTCATGGTGGCTTCCTCGCCCGTATCTTTCACGTAAGCGAATTCGGTGATTCCGCCCTTGCTCTCGACGATGGCATCGGCCATGACGCCAAGGAGAAGCTTGACGGCGCTCGTGGCGTCGTTGTTGCTCGGAAGCGGATAAGCGATGACTTCCGGATCATCGGAGGTATCGCAGATGGCGAAGGTCGGGATGTGAAGCCGACGGGCTTCCGCCACGGCGTTATGCTCCAGCGCCGGATCATCGATGACCAAAGCCTGCGGGAGGCGTCTCATCTCTTTAATGCCTTCGAGGTTGCGCGAGAGCTTTTCGAGCTCTTTCTTCAGGACGGCGACTTCCTTCTTCGGGAGTTTGTCGAACGTTCCGTCGGCCTGCATGGTCTCAAGGTCTTTCAACCGCTTGATGCGGCCAAGGATGGTCCGGAAATTCGTCAAAGTGCCGCCGAGCCAGCGGTTGTTGATATAGAAGCTGCCCGAACGGATGGCTTCGTCAAAAACGACTTGCTTGGCGCTCAGCTTGGTGCCGACAAAGAGGACTTTTCCGCCCTCGTCAACGATGGTCTTAAGAGCCTTGTAGGCCCCATTGACCGCATTGCAGGTTTTGGTGAGATCGACGATGTAGATGCCATTGCGGGCCCCATAGATGAATTTGCCCATCTTCGGGTTCCAGCGCCTCGTCTGGTGTCCGAAATGGACGCCGGCTTCGAGAAGCTTCTTCATGGTCATGATGGGAGCGTTATGATCCCTCAGGACCTCAGCCATCGTGGGCTGAACGGCGGCGGCAGGTTGAACGGCAACAGCGGGCTGAACGGCCGGGGCAGCGCCCTGAACCGGGGCAGCAGCGGCGACTTTGACCGCGGCTACAACGACTTTTTCGTCACTCATTTGGTGACCTCCATTTGTTTATGCCTCCCCCGTTTCGAACAGCCGACCACCCAGAGCTCCAGATTTTTGGATCTCTAGGAACACGGCGCTGAATCCGCGGGGTGCGTATTTGGCGTTTTCTGTGAGGAAAAGAGCCGATAAAGATTATATACTCGACCCCGCCTTAAAGGAAGCGGGAATCCTCGTCGCCGGGTCGATCCGCCAAAAGGCCTTACTTGGCTTTGGGAGGTTTGCCGTTTCGCGGGAAGTACGTCTCGTATTGGTTTTTCATCGATTGGGAGGAGACATGGGTGTAAACCTGGGTCGTATTGAGCGAGGCGTGGCCGAGGAGTTCCTGGATCAGGCGCAGGTCCGCCCCGTTCTCCAGAAGATGGGTGGCGAAGGTGTGCCGGAGCTCGTGGGGATGAAGCCCCAGATGGATCCCGGTCTTCGCTTCGACCGCATTGAGGATGAATTCAAGGCCTCGGACCGTCAATTTGCTCCCCCGGTCATTGAGGAAGAAAACATCGCTTGGGTCCCCGGTTTTGTGCTTGGCCAAAAGGCGCGGCCTCAAAGATTTCCAGTAATCGAGCATGGCCACCGCGGCGGTTTTCGAAAAAGGCACGAGGCGTTCCTTCTTGCCTTTGCCGAAGACCCGGATCATGCGGGAGCGGAAATCGATTTGCTGATATTTGACGGAGACGAGCTCGGAGGCCCGCATCCCGGAAGCGTAAAGCAGCTCGAGGATGGCTTGGTCCCGGGCCGCCAAAAGATCCCCGCGCTTGGCGTTGGCGGAGAAAAGGGCTTCGACTTCCTCGATCGTGAGGGCCTTGGGATAGCGGACCGGTTTCTTGGGGGCCTGCACCATCTTGAAGGGGTTGACGGCGACGTAGCCCTGGGTTTTGAGGTAGGCGTAGAAACGGCGCAGGGCGCTGAGCCGCCGCTGGCAGCTTCTCGCCCCCACGCCTCGCCCCAGCTCCGTCGAAAGATAGTCGCGAATGAGCAGACGATCGACCTTGTCGAAAAGGACCCCTTCCTTGTCGATATAGGCGAAGAAATGATCGATATCCCCCTCGTAACTTTCGATGGTATGAGGAGAATATTCGCGGATTTTCTCTAGGTAATCGAGGTATTCCCTCTCCGGTTTATTCATTCGCCATCCCCCAATAGGATTCTATCGCCCGGAGGCTCCTGACGATAGTCTCCTCGCGGGTTTCCTTGGCGCTTTGGGACAGAAGGGCCCAATTGGCGTTCATCGGTTCGAAGTAGGCTTTGGAGGAGCACAAAAGATAATGGGTCAAAGCCCCTAAGACGGTTTCCAGCGGGACCGGAAGGAAGGTTTTGCCCTCCTTCTTGCGCCAAAGATTAAGAGCCGCCTCAAGCCCCATGGCGGCGCTTTCGACATAGCCCTCCACTCCTGAGAGTTGGCCAGCGATGTAAAGATGAGGCGCGGCTTTCAAGGAAAGATCGGGATTCAAAACGGAAGGCGAGTCGAGATAGGAATTCCGGTGCATCAGGCCATAGCGGAGGAATTCGGCGCGTTCGAGTCCGGGGATCAGCGAGAAGACCCGCTTCTGCTCAGGATACGTCAGGTTCGTCTGGAAACCCACGAGATTGTAGTAATCCCCCAAGACCGTGTCCTGGCGGAGCTGAGCCACCGCATAGGGCTTCGGATGCTCTAAGGTCTCGAGGCCAAACGGCTTGAGCGGTCCGTGGCGGAGGGTCTCTAGGCCCCGCGCCGCCATGACCTCCAGGGGGAGGCAGCCTTCGAAATAACGGGCGTCGAAGTCATGCACCACCGCTTTCTCGGCTTTAAGGAGCTCATCGACGAAATGCTGGTATTCCTCTTTGGAAAAAGGGCAATTGATATAGGCGCTGTCCCCTTGCTCAAAGCGGGATTTGAAATAGGCTTTCGTGAAATCGATGGAGTCTTTTCTGACGATCGGGGCGGAGGCGTCGAAGAAAGACAGGTTGCCTTTCCCCAAAAGCTCTTGAAGCGCGGCCAATAGGCCCTCCCCCGTCAAAGGCCCGGTCGCGAGGATGGCATCCGTTGCCGGAAGGGCGCTCACCTCTTCCTCGTGGACGATGAGGTTCGGGAAGGCCCTCAGCTTCGCGGTGATGGTCTTGGCGAATAAATCCCGGTCCACCGATAAGGCGTTGCCGGAGGGGACCGCGGAAAGGGCGGCCGCGGCCATCGTCAGCGAGCCCATCTTCCGCAGCTCCTCCTTCAAAAGCCCGCAGGCGTTGTCGAGCTTGGCGCTTTTGAGGGAATTCGAGCAAACCAGCTCGCCGAAATACGGCGTCACATGGGCTCCGTCCCCCACTTTGGGGCGCCTTTCGTAGAGATGGACCTCATAGCCTTTCTGGAGAAGGAAAAAGGCGGCCTCGCTTCCGGCGAGGCCTCCTCCGATGATGCTGATGCTCTTAGGGCTCATTTCGCCGCTGTTTTCCCTTTGTCTTCGATCCATTCGTGATAATGGCATTTCGGGAAGTTCGTGCAGCCCAGGAAGTCGACTTTGCGGCCGTGTTTGACCACCAGGTGGCCGGTCTTGCACTGGGGGCAGGGTTTGACCCAATCCGCTTCCGTGAAGGTCTTCTTGGCTTCGAGGCGGTTCTCGGCGCCTTTGATGTAGTGGCACTCCGGATAGCCGCTGCAGGCGACGAATTCCTTGCCTTTCCGGTCTTTCCGGACGACGAGAGGCTTCCCGCACTGCGGGCACATCTCCCCGGTGAAGACGGGCGCGGGCTTCGGTTTCTTCTGGATGTATTTGCACTTCGGGTAATTGGAGCAGGCGACGAAAGTCCCGAAGCGGCTCTTCTTGATGACGAGGGGCGCCCCGCAAAGCGGGCACATCTCCCCCGTGGGCTGGGCCGGGTCTTTATACATGATCTCCGCCACTTCCTGGAACTTCTTGATGAAAGGCTCATAGAAGCCTTGCATGGCCTCCAGGCGGGTCTCCTTGCCCTCCTCGATCTCGTCGAGGCCGGTTTCCATGTTCGCCGTGTATTCCGTCGAAACGATCTCCGGGAAATATTTCTCGAGGACCAGGGTCGTGCGGATCCCGGTTTCGGTCGGGGTCAGAACGCCGCCGACGCTTGTGACGTAAGCACGGGCCAATAAGGTTTTGATGGTGCTGGCGTAGGTCGAAGGGCGGCCGATGCCTTTCTCTTCCATCATCTTGACGACTTTGGCTTCGGTATAGCGGGCCGGGGCTTTGGTGAACTTCTGCTCCGAATCGACCTTGGCGGGGAGATACTTCTCCCCTTCCTTGATCTCCGGCAGGATTCTCGTGTCGTCATCCTCGAAATCGCCGTAAATGACCTCGTAGCCTTTGAAGAGGATGCGGGTCCCGACGGCCTTGAAGGCCAGTCCATCGGAGGTGAAAACGGCGGTCGTGAGCTCTTCGACCTTGTCGGTCATGAGACTCGCGAGAGCCCGGTCGTAAATGATTTTATAAAGCTTGGCTTCATCGGGGTCGACGTAGCGGGCGACGAGCTCCGGGGTCCGGTGGGTCCCCGTCGGGCGGATGGCCTCATGGGCGTCCTGGATTCTTTCCTTGCTCTTGTTGGCCTTGATAAAGCCCAGATACTCCTGGCCGAAGGTCTCCAAAATGAAGGGCTTGGCGTGCTTATAGTAGAAATCCTCGCTTAAGCGGGTGCTGTCGGTGCGCATATAGGTGATGAGACCGACGTGCTCCCCGTTGACCTCCAAGCCTTCATAAAGGCGTTGGGCGACCGACTGGGTCTTGCTGGTCGAGAATTTGTAGCGGTTATAGGCTTCCTGCTGCATCGTCGAGGTCGTGAAGGGAAGTTTGCTCCCGATGCTCTTTTTAGCGGAGGTCAGCGAGCTGACTTCCAACGTCTTGCCGATGCGCTTGACGAGCGCTTCGGCCTCTTCTTTCGTATGGATCTCCGCGCTCTTGCCGTCGATCTTGTCGAGGGTGGCCGCGATCTTCTTGCCGTCGAGCTCGAGGTCGACGTCGATCGTCCAATATTCCTCAGGCTTGAAGGCCTTGATCTCGGCGTCGTTGTCGACGATCATCCGGAGCGTGACGGACTGCACGCGCCCGGCCGATTGCGAGCCCATCTTCTTCTGAAGGAGCGAGGAGAGCTTGAAGCCGATGATGCGGTCATACATCCTCCGGGTCTCTTGGGAATTGACGAGGTTCATGTCGAGGTGCGACGGCGCTTTGATGGCGTCCGCGATGGCGGGCTCCGTGATTTCGTGGAACTGCAGCCGTTTGG
>Ga0224525_1000525_pt1 | contig 17545 bp, 15 predicted proteins | sample CFST100metaG_FD_179874 | JGI IMG/M metagenome (GOLD analysis project Ga0224525, IMG submission 179874) | Peat soil microbial communities from Stordalen Mire, Sweden - C.F.S.T100 | ecosystem: Environmental > Terrestrial > Soil > Wetlands > Peat | place: Sweden: Norrbotten County, Stordalen Mire...
CCGCCGGTAAGCTCGCCGCCTGGTATCGCGCCCGCAATCGCTCCGTGATCTTGTGCGCCGCCGACACCTTCCGCGCGGCTGCCATTGAGCAGCTCGACGTCTGGGCCACCCGTTCCGGCGTGGAAATGATCAAGACCCGCCACGGCGGCGACCCTTCGGCGGTTCTTTACGACGCCGTCACCGCCGCCAAGTCGCACAATATAGACGAGTTGATTGTGGACACCGCCGGCCGCCTGCACACCAAGTCCGGCCTGATGGACGAGTTGGACAAGATGCGCCGTACCGCCGCCAAATTGATTCCCGGCGCGCCCCACGAGGTTCTGCTGGTGATGGACGCCACCACCGGCCAGAACGGCCTCAACCAGGCCCGCCAGTTCACACAGACCGCTGGCGCAACCGGCATTATCCTCACCAAGCTGGACGGCACGGCCAAGGGCGGCATCGCCGTCGCCATCGCCCAGGAACTGAACCTGCCCGTCCTGTTTGCTGGCGTCGGCGAGCAGATGGCCGACCTGCTGGAATTCTCCCCGGAAGAGTTTGTCGATTCGCTGCTTCAATGACCACGCGCGGGCATGGTTCGCGGCCTCCCACCCTTCCGCAAAGAACGCGGAAGGATGGGGCACCCGGAGCTTCTTGCTCGGAAGCTGTGTAGCTAACTTTGCGGTTGACCAACCTTGATCAAACAATCTCTGTGGGTGCCCCATCCTTCGCTTTTTTCTAGCGAAGGGTGGGAGCGCACGAATCTCAACCTTCCTTTTCAGTGTAACGGAGATGTTCTGGCAGTTGATTGCCTCGCCGGAAGGCTATCCATTGCGATTCGATCTCGACCGCGCCAACTTCACCCGTCGCGTAGTGCCGAAAGCTAGACCACGGCCAGTCTTCAGGCTTCTCAGCCAGACCGCGCTTGACAGGATTGCGATGCAAGTACCTCAACTTCTCGATGCACTTCTCTTCGCTGTGCACGTTGAAGTCGTAGTACCGCCGCTGCCAGAACTGAACTGCTCCCCGCTCTTTCAGCTTGCGTGAAGTCTGCTGTTTCAACACCTGGAGCGCAACCGACAGCGACGAGCGGCCCGGCTCACCGACCAACAGATGAACGTGCTCCGGCATCAGAACATAACCTGTAACCACAAAGCCATATTGAATGCGCACAGCCTCAAGCTCACGCTCGAAGACACCGCATGCCGTTGAGTTATCCAACAACGGCTGCCTGCGATAACAACTGAAGGTGAGAAAGTGAAAGCATCCGCTTTGCTGGTAACGGAAAAGCCCTTTCGTCATGACAGAAAAATTCTACTCCCGATTCACCAGTCAAGGATCGTGGTCTCCCACCCTTCGCTAGAAAACAGCGAAGGATGGGGCACCCACTACATAGGCTAATCGAGGGTGACCACACGCCGGTCAAGGATTGTGGCCTCCCACCCTTCCGCACAAAACGCGGAAGGATGGGGCACCCACTTCATAGACTAGTCAAGGGTGCGCCGTCCGCCGCCGCGCCGCGTATACACTAAAAGGGGTCCGATGGGCATAGAAATGAATCAGCAAGAAGATCAAGACACATATTGGATGAGGCGCGCGCTCGAGTTGGCGCGGCGCGGGATTGGCGTCACCTCGCCGAACCCCGCCGTGGGCTGCGTGCTGCTGGACCACGCGGGACAAGTCATCGGCGAGGGCTGGCACGAATACGATCTGCGCGACCACGCCGAGATCGCCGCCCTCAAAGCCGCCCAGCACGCGGGCAAACGGCTGCGCGGCGGCACGGCTTACGTGACTCTTGAGCCGTGCAACCACACCGGCCGCACAGGACCCTGCACGGAAGCGCTGATCGCCGCCGGCCTCAGCCGCGTGGTGGCGGCCACCATCGACCCAAACTCCACGGTCGCCGGTCACGGCATGGAACGGCTGCGCGCGGCGGGCCTGGAAACCAGCGTTGGCGTCTGCCAAGCCGAGGCGCGCCGCCTGAACGAGGGCTTTGCCCGCTGGAGCCAGCATCAACGCCCGCTGGTGCTGATGAAGGTGGCCATGACACTCGACGGTCGCATTGCGCCGCCGCTTGGACGGCACACGCCGCGCGAGCCTTATTGGATCACCAATGAGGCCGCCCGCGCCGCCGTGCAGCCGCTGCGCTGGCAGGCCGACGCGGTCGTTACCGGCGTGGACACGGTTCTGGCCGACGATCCGCATCTGACCGACCGCAGCGGTCTGCGCCGCCGGCGGCCCCTGCTGCGCTTGGTGCTGGACTCGGCCCTGCGCATGCCGCTCGACTGCAAACTGGTGGCCACGGCCCACGACGATCTGGTTGTCTTCACCGTCTCCAAGGACGAAGCCCGCGCCGAGGCGCTGCGCCAGCGCGGTGCCCGCGTCGAAGTTCTGCCGACCGATACCCCCAGCGATAGCCCGACGGCGCTGCGCTGGGAAGCTGGCCGCGTTCCGCTGGGCAAGGTGCTGGATAAGCTCGGCGCGGAGGGCATCCTGACGCTGCTGACCGAAACCGGCACGCGCCTGAACACGGCTCTGTTGGCTGGCGGCCTGGTGGACCGCATCCATCTGTTCGTCTCGCCACAGATCATGGGCTCTGACGCCGTCCCCGCCTTCAAAGGCATGACCAACCCGATCCGCATGGCCGCAGTCGAGGTCGAGCGCTACGGTAACGATCTGGGACTCTGTTCGCTGCTCCGCGATCCCTGGCCGGAGAAGAAGGATTTGTAGTAAGTCAGTGGTTTGTTATCTTCTGAAAAGGCGCTACCGTCTCAGGTTTGCTGGGTCTGACGGCTCATGATCAGGCGTCTGCAAAGTCGTTCCCGCAGGCGTGCTCTGTCCGTCGTTCTGCCCACTTTTGGACGCACCGTCAACCGTTGCGTCCGCGTGGCCGATCACAATGCCCCCATTGGGAGCACTAAGAACCTTTTTCTGACTTGCCCGCACAACAAACTGCGCTTGCCCCGGCAACTGATCGGTTCCCGCCATTACCTCCGCGGACCCACTTACCTGCTCGTAGTAGTGGAAGCCTATCGGTCGCTCCAGCAGCAGTTGAATTTTATATAACTTCTTATGCGTAACGCGCAGGCTGTACGCGCCCGTTTCATCAGCATAAACCGTATCGTTCCCAATGCGGACCGGCACATCGGCCACGGGCTTTCCCGTATCCGCCAATACCACCTGTCCCGCGATCAAGAAGCTAGGAAAATCCATCGACGAGCCGGACGACGGAGCCTGAACAGCGCCGCTTGCGGTCGGATGGAAGTAAAAGCTCTTTACCTCATACGAATAAAGCAAGCTGCCATCCGGCTGGACATACGTGCGCATGCCGAACGACCATCGGCCAATATCCACATGGCCCTCCAGGTTCATGGACTGCTGAAAGCGGCCCCCGCCCGCCATCAGCGGGATGAAATCGGTCGAATAGCCAAGATTTACGCTAAAGCGGTCCCAGTGCAGATTGCCGCCGTAGTTTATGTTCCATTGCTTGTTTACGTGCGTAATGAATTCGGTCAACATCAAGCGACGATTCAGATTCTCCTCGACATTGAAAACAAGCATGGGCACGGGTTTGGCGGAGTGCAATGGCCGGTAATAGTTTTCGCTCAAATGCACTCTTTTGGTTGGCATTTCTGACGCATAAAACGAGGCCGCCGAGCCATATTGCCCCTCATACCGGCTTTCATATACGTCGCCGCCAACGCCCACCCCATGAATGAAGAGCGTTCCCCCGCCCATATCCGTCGACCCGCGCGTAGATGCGGAAGAAGCCGAGGCGGGCGGAGACAAATATGCGTGACGGCTCATGCTAAGGATGGCTTCCTTCCAGGGATGCCATCTCACGTCAACATCCTCACCGTCTTCCTGCACCAGCCGGAGTTGCCGCATTGTCAGCAGTTGAAACCGGTTTCCAGAGTAGAGATACCCTTCGCGAACGTCCCATTGCTTGTCGAAATAGCGTAACGTCGCTTCGGCGTGCGGTTGATTGCTGCCGGTTCCTGCCGCAAATCCTGCATGCAGCCGGGTGCTCTGATACAAGAAACCGCCCAGGACGGTCTGCTGATTACTGAACATCGCGTGCGTAAACAGCAGGAACCGCTTCTTATGGTCGAGATAATGGTCGATGGATACAACGCCGAGGGGAATCTGGGGATCAAAGTAGAGGATGTTCGTCGAAGAATATCCGCCGCCAGCCATGCCTGCAAAGAAGGTAATCTGCGTGGCCGGGTTGGGGGAATAGTTCAATGCGCCACCGCGCGCCAATATCTGTGCGCTGAAGCTTGTTTCCGTGGGAATCCCTAACTCGATGTTCTGGTCGCCAGCTTTCAGGCTCCATCGGCGGCTGAGTTGCCCCTTAATAACACCGCCGCCCACCACGCTGCCGTTGTACATTCCCAGGGACCCGTCCACTTCCCAGTTACCGAAATTGACGCCGACAATTCCGCCGCTGGGTTCACCCGTCATGCCTTGTCCTGCGTCCACGGTTACCAGTTGACCGGCGGCAGGCACACAACAGCACAGCAGAAGAAGCAGCAGCAAACTTCTTTCCACATCTCTAATTAACAACAGCCTCCAGGCGGTTTTTGCCAATTTGAATTCTCACAGTCTCCGGTGGAGTCGTTTCTTTCCAGTCCGCTTTCACAAGCCGCTTCTGGTGCGGGTAGAGCAGGAAGGTTCCCAGATCCGCCTGTTTCCTATGGCCAATCACCGCGCCGGAATCCACGCGCGCCAATTCTGATCCATTGTTCTTTACCGTAACTTCCACCGCGGCTCCCACATGCCTTGCGCTCAGATCTACGTCTTGTGGATTCAGTTGCCCGCCATGGATGATGACAATCGAGGAAATCACCATGACTACCGTCATTCCCTTGCCTCGTTCGACCGGCGCAAACTGGCATGTCACCAGGAACCACGCGGGCACAATGGCCGGAGTCGCATCGAAGGAAATCTGCCGTGAACTCTGTGGCGGAAGCATTACGCGCTCACTGGCAATGCGAACATTCAGCGCCTTATCCAATGGATGAGACTGGGGCGCGCCATGCTCGTCCGGATCAAAGCCTTGCGCATGACAGGAAACAATCTTCGGAGTATCGCCATTATTGGCCACATGCACAGCGCCACGCGCCTTCTTATCGAACTCCATAATTACGGGACTCATCTGCTGTGCCCGCGCCTGCGCGCAAGCTACAGCGAGTGCAAGCGCGCAAAGAACCAGCAGCACATAGCTGCTTAACCGCGTGATGCGAAAATCAATCATTTCTGTTCCTGGGCTTGCAGCATCAGGATTCCCTGATAGTTGCCTGCCATTTGACTGGTTGGGACGTTTAACTGAATCTCTAGCAAAACGGTTGCGGAGACACGGTTAACAACAGCGATGCGAACGCCACGGCGGCCTTCGAGTTCAGCCAGCGGCTCCAATTCGGCCCACTCTCCCCGGTCGTTCCGGATGCGCAGGGTGGTAATTGCCAGGGTTAACGACTTACCGGCTGCCCGCATCCCTTCTTCGGTAGTCATACAGGCGTAGATCACAATGGGATACATGGAACTGGCCGTGGCGCCTGTCACCGTGACGTGTACAGACGTGCGCACCTGGCGCTGAGCATTACTTCTACCAGGCGAGTCTAGATCGATATAGCTCTGCTCCGGAGAAAGCTGAATAAACAGGACAGATGCAGCGGAAGATCGAGGAGCAACTGGCGCCGCCGCTGAATATCTACAGCTCACGCATAAGAAGAGCGCAAGAATGACAAGGCGGCTTGGCAACTGTGTTCGCATAATCTTTAGCCTGCATCAACCGAAAAGATAATCTGCGCAATTCGTGTCTGCTACGCATAATCATGCGACGCGTTCAACCGGCACAAACTGCCGTGAAAAGTAATGGCGGCGGCATAACAACCGACGCCATCAAGAAAGCACCTGAAGCGGAAACAGAGAACAGCGGTCTTAGTGGAACTTACTGGATCGCGATAACTCTGATTTCGCTCCAGGCATCAATGGGTTGCATTGTTCAAAGGAGACGGACAGACAAGTAGCTGCATCTCTGACCGCCCAATGTTATGCCAGCCGCATGTCCCTGGGCCAGGCGCGACTAATCGTATGCGCCTGACCTGGAATTGCGGACTGCACTAACCTAAATTGCAACGCGCGTAATCACGCGGCCAAAGACCTAGGTGGTAAGAGGCGTGATCATGACGTACAATGTTCCCGTATAGGTGTCCGCAGCTTGCGTTGCAGGAACATGCAGCGCAAGGCTGATAGTCTCGGCTGCGTCCACAATCGGCGTGCCGCCTGTACCAAGAGCCGCAATATCGACGCCGAATGCGCCCGTTAGTGCAGTGGACCCGGTAAACAGATCGGACAATGCCGTTACTGCGCCGGCGCTGGCACCTGCCGACAGGTCAGTTGCGGGGATGACATTGGTGGTCACCAAACCCGTAAGGGCATTGGTGCCCGGCACGTAAACGGACATTTCTACGCCGTACGTATCGTTACTTGATACGGTGCAGGAAACCGTTCCCGTAGGCGTAGCGCCATCTACGATGGCAGTGCCAAAGTTAACCGTCGTAGTGCTGCATGTGATGCTATCCGTTGTGGGAATAGTAGCGCTGAGAGTGATAGCGCTGCTTGTAGTTGCTGCATAAGCCGTCGTACCCATGAGCGCCAGGATGGCCGCTGTCATAAGTGACGCTTTGATTGTATTTCTCATATAAATCCCTCCTTAAGGGATGAATGGTTGATAGGCTATTAACAGAATTCATCATGCAACTATGAAGAAGTAGAGTACTCTCCAACTCAATGCAGAGTGACGTATCGAAGACGTTTGAGTACATTTACTTGCGGTTTTCGGTTGCCAGGTTTCTGCACAGCCGTTATAGTTGCGTTTAACCTATTTTTGTAACCGTGTCAGCTTTCTACTTACGACACCGCATCACTTCACATGGATGACTGACGCCTCAGTTCTATCCACCAAATTAGAATAGTTCTTGATATCTTGATGTTACTGAGCAAAACGACTCATTATATATTTCTGGATAAGTGTATAATAACATACTCGTATTCCTCTAACTTCTTATTAGTACACCGAAGGAGGAACGGCACTTGACAGGCGCGTATTTGAGATAGACCGATTCTGGTTTTTACTATAGGATACGCAGCGGAAACATCCACGCCACAAATTACCTGAGCCAAGATAACATCCTTAGTATGTTCAGTTGGGAAGTCGTGCGGCTGTTCGGCCGGCTTAACTTAGTACAACGCTTCATGAAAGATACAAAGATATAAGAATGGCAGGCTCATGGCGGTTCAATCTGCTCAATATCGAACATTATATAAACTGATGTAAAACCGAAAGCGCCACCTTCAAAACAGCTTTTTCTGGAGGGAAAAGCTGCTTTGAAAATGGCGCTTTCTAGATACGCATGCTCTGGTTTATGTCCTAGAGCATTTTTCCTTCAGGAATAGAGTTCGGGTGCCCCACCCTCGCCGCGTATTTGTTTTTGCGGCTAGGGTGGGATTTCTCTACACCTTCAGGAAAAACGCTCTAAGTCTCTGACCGCTTGATTTTGTACCATCGCTGGGTGCCCCACATCTCGATTTTGAGATGTGGGAAAGCACGAACTCAAGGTACTTCTTCATCCTGTCAGAGACCTAGTCGTTGTAGTTGAGGCTTTCCAGGCCAAGATAGACCGCGCCGCCGCCCAGTTCCTCTTCGATGCGGAGCAACTGATTGTATTTGCTGATGCGGTCAGTGCGGCTGGCCGAGCCGGTCTTGATCTGTCCCACGCCGGTGGCGACTGCAAGATCCGCAATGAAGGTGTCCTCGGATTCGCCCGAGCGGTGGCTGATGACCGAGGTGTAACCGTAGCGGCGGCCCAGGTCAATGGCCTCCAGCGACTCGGTAACGGTGCCAATCTGGTTGACCTTGATGAGAATGGAGTTGGCCACGCCCTCTTCAATGCCGCGCTGAATGCGCTTGGTGTTGGTAACGAACAGATCGTCGCCGACCAACTGAATGCGGCTGCCCAGCTTGTCGGTGAGCAGCTTCCAGCCAGCCCAGTCGTCCTCGGCCAAGCCATCTTCGAGTGAAACGATGGGATACTGGCGGGTCCAGTTGTCGTAGAAGGCCACCATTTCCTCGCTCGTCAGCTCACGCTTGTCGCTCTTCTTGAAGACGTACCTCTTCTTTTCCGTGTCATAGAACTCGCTGGAGGCGGGATCGAGGGCGATGGAAATCTGCTCGCCGGGCTTGTAACCGGCCGCCTCGATGGCTTCGATGATAAGTTCAATCGCTTCGGCGTTGGACTTGAGGGAGGGAGCAAAGCCGCCCTCATCGCCGACGGCGGTGTTGTAGCCCTTCTTCTTGAGCACGCTCTTGAGCGTGTGGAAGGTCTCGGAGGCCCAGCGCAGCGCCTCACTGAAGCTCTCGGCGCCCACCGGCATAATCATGAACTCCTGAAAGTCCACATTGCTGTCGGCGTGAGCTCCGCCGTTCAGCACATTCAACATGGGCGTGGGCAGAATCGAAGCGTTGACGCCGCCCAGGTAGCGGTAGAGCGGAATTTCAAGGGTTTGGGCCACGGCGCGCGTGGCGGCCATGGAGACGGCCAGAATGGCGTTGGCTCCCAGCTTGCTCTTGTTCGGCGTGCCGTCCAAGGCAATCATGGTCTGGTCGAGCAGCCGCTGATTGGCCGCGTCCATGCCTTCCAGTTCGGGTGCAATGACGGTTTCCACATTGGCCACGGCCTGCAGCGTGCCCTTGCCCAAATAGTGGGTTTTGTCGCCGTCGCGCAGTTCCACGGCCTCATGCTCGCCGGTGGAAGCGCCCGAGGGCACGATCGCGCGGCCCAATGCGCCGCTTTCCAGAATTACGTCCGCTTCCACGGTCGGATTGCCGCGCGAGTCCAAAACTTCGCGGGCATGGATGGAAACTATCTCAGTCATATCGTTCCTCACAATGCGATGCTGTAGCCGGTCATTCAGTTGCGGACGGCGATCCACGGCAAGAGCTTCTCCGGCGGCGCTTTGAATCGTATTCAGAAGCTCTTGCACGTTCGCAATTCCTCTCCGTCCAACGGCAAAAAAGTGATAACGTCCAATACGGATTCTAGCAAACCAGGCCGCCGCAAACCGTGTAATGGCGGTCACAAGAGCAGAATCGGTCCAGGCTTGAGCGGGTTGCCTTTGTTGATTCGTGCCGCCCAAGGCACCCGTCTTGCGCACGGGCCGCCATCGGATGCCGCAGTAGGCTAACCTTAAGTTGGGTGAGCTGGCGCGTGGCTCCCGCACGGCTTTCGATCGCGCGCAACACTTCCTCCCCTGGCGGGGTTTGAACTGGCAGCGGGATATTTCCCCGTGCAGGGAAAAAAGGAGACTTGGATGAACCGGCCAATGCTTGTGTGCGCCTTGCTGTTAACGGCCACTGCCGCTCTGGGAGCGCAGGAGGCAAGTCAATCCACGCCCTACGAGGGAACATCAGCGCCCCCCGCGGACGATACCGTCATGACCACCAACACGCCCCCGGCCAAGCCGTCAGCTGCTCGGCGCGCCGAGTCTGCGCAGGATCAGGTACAAACCCAGACACAGGAACAGCCCGATGCGTCGTCCGAGCCTGTTCCAGCCCCCGCCGCCGCGAACTCCGCTGACCCGGACGGGGGAATGGCCGCGGCTGAGCAGAACGCGTCCGCGCAGGATGAAACGAACCTGAAGAAACGCGCCTACGCCGCCGATCCGGACGGCGATATTGTGCATCCGCGGCCACCCCGTCCCGGTGAATTGGAAGAAGGAACGACGATTCGCGTCGAACTGCTGGATGGGCTTTCGACCGCAAGCAGCGAGAATGGCGAACGCTTCCGCAGCCGGGTGCGCGTGGATGTGTTGCAAGACGGCAAGGTGTTGATTCCCACCGGGACAGAGATTGATGGCCGGTTGGCAGCGGTTTCCAGCGGCTCTCTGGGAGGTCACGGCTCCATGCTGCTGCGACCGGAGACACTGATTTTGCCCAATGGCAAACGCTACCGGATTCATGCCGGACTGAGCAAAACCCCAGGCTCGAAAACCAGAATTGGCAACGAAGGAACGGTTCTGCCCGGCTCACGCGCGAAACGCGACAGCATCGAGTACGGCGGCGCGGTGGGAGCCGGCGCGGCAACCGGAGCAATCGTGGCTGGCCCGGTCGGCGCGCTGACCGGAAGCCTGATCGGAGCCGGCGTCGTAACGGCTCATCTGCTGGTCAGCCATCCGCAAGCCACGCTGGATCAGGGCACAGCGCTGGAATTCACGCTCTCCGAACCGCTGCAAATGTCTCCGGACGACATGGAGCAACCCTAACCTCTTGGTGATAAAACGAAGGGCACGACTAAAGCATTTTCACAGTTTCTGTAATGCAGGGATCGTGCTATCCCACCCTAGCCACAAGAACAAAAACGTGGCGAGGGTGGGGCACCCATGACATCACACTAACTGTGAAAATGCTCTAAAGTCGTGCCCTTTCAAAACTCTGCATTCACGACAACCGTAAACTTATTGATCCGGCGCAAAAATTTTGCTACATGCTCTCCCACCCTAGCGACAAGAACAAAAGCGTCGCGAGGGTGGGGCACCCAAATCGTGTTGCAATATGGATCAGTTCTACGTCACGTTCTGCTGTCTGCTGTTAGCTGTCTGCTGCTTTTTCTACACCGGCGGCAAGGCATTCACCACCGGCACGCCAGCGGGCGGCGTGAAGTGAAAGGTCTCCGCGGGCACGGCCACGTTGGGCTGTTCGCCGGTGAAGGTGAAGCGGGTAAGCGCGCCGTCGGCTTCCTCGATTTCCATGCCCGTGATAGCGCCATCGGCGGTCACGGTCAGTTTGAGACGCCGGACGCGTTTTTCCTGGCCTTTGGGCTGGCCTACCAGCGTGAAGCGGCCATTGGCGGCCATCGACATCGTCAGGTTGCTCAATTCCCTTTCCAGTTGCGTGTGGCCCAGCAGAAAACGCAGCGGCGAACGCAGGTCGTCCAGCTCCTTGGCTGGGATGCGTTGCACTTGAGAGTCGCCGCGGGCGTAGGACCAAGCATACTTGCCGTCAAGCAGGAAAAGCTTGCCGGCTGGCTGCGAGTATACCCACTTCATGCGGCCAGGCTTCAGCAGCAGCAGCGTTCCGCTCTCAGTGCGCCGCATGCCCAAGCCTTCATAGCTCTCGCTGAATCCGGCCCGGAGCGAATGCAACTGGTTGTAATGGCGATCAATACGCTGGGCCAGATCATGCGCCGCAAGGCTTTGCGCGAAAGCCGGGCGCTCCCGCGCACAGAGACAGGTTATGAGTAACGCGGCAGCCAAAATCCATCTGCCGCGCCGCAATTGTTTGCCAAGGCTCATTGGCCGACGCCTTGAACGCAGTTGCTGCCGCCCGCCGGGTCCGCCTTGATCGTACCGAACTCGTCACTGCAGAAGCCGCGGTTGCCGGTCTTGCCCACGGTCTGAGGAACCGCCGTAATCTGATAGCCGGTAATGCGGTCGGTGCCATTCAGATTCACCTTGGTGCAGTTGCCGATGCTGAAGATATAGCCGGACTTGATGCCGGCGGCAAGATCGCTCTGCAGCAACTGAGCCGCGGCGGGACTGGGCGCGCCGGACTTGGGATCGCCGCCCAGAGCGGCCAGCGAACAGGCATAGCCGTTGGACGGGAAGGTGGACTCGTACTGCATTTCCGCCTTCATGATGACCTGCACGGAGTTCTGCGCGGATACCTCGTTGGCCTGTTTTTTCAGGCCGCCGATGGTTGGAATCGCCATCAGCATGAGGATCAAGATGATGGCGATAACGATCAGCAACTCCATCAGCGTAAAGCCGTTGGGCTGCTGGCCGCGCTTGGCGCGGCGGTTACTTGTGTTCCTGTACTTGCAATTCATTAGTTTTGAGCGCCTCGTGAAGCGGCCGGATGACTTAAATCCATCCCAGAGAATCCTACAACGAACAGACGACAAAGGGAAATGAGACGCTCGAAACGACAGTGGACAGCAAACAGTTCACAGTTTCAAGGCCCTGACTGTTAGCTGTTTGCTGTGAGCTGTCTACTGTTTTAGAAGCCGTAGGAAACGCCGAAGGCCACGCGGGCGCGAATGTTCAGGTTGACCTTGCCGCCAGCCGTGGGACCGCTGAAGTTGTCGGCAATCACCTCGTTCAGCAGCGGGTTGTCGATGTAGCCACCCGCGTGCAGAACACCGGCGTCCACGTTCAGCTTGCGCTTGGCAAATGGCACAATGCGAACGGCGTAAACCTCGGAGGTGGGAATATCGAAGAGCGTTGCCGCCTTGGAGGAGCCCAGAGTGGCCGTGGGCGTGGCCAGGGAGATGTGCTGCGGCTGCTCGGCGATTTCAAAGGCCGGGATGATGGTGCTCTTGTAGGGTCCCTTGACAACGAAGGCCACCGAACCGAAGGCCTTGCCCTCGAAGCCGGGAGCGTTGCCGCCCAGTCCCCACAGCGAGCTGTTGGTGCCGCGCAAGCCAGCGCTGGCCAGGATCGGCAGATACTTGATCTGCGTGATCAGTTTGGTGACTACCACGTAGACATCGCCGTTGGCGGTCTTCTGCTTGCCCTTGACAGGAGTGATGCCATCATTGATGAGCAATGCCGTGGCTAGGTCGTTGATATTGCCGCCAATCTTGTCGCCGGAGCGGTAGATTCCGCCCACGGAAACCGCCGGAATCCACTTCTGCTTCTTGAAGCTGTCGGGAATGAGGTTCACCTTGGCATGCACGATGTCGATGCCGGAGTCCCACAACGGAGTCAGGGCCGGAGCAAGCGCGGCCTTGCTGCCGCCGTCCTCGTTATGAATTTCATGGGTATAGCCGAACTCGAAGCGGCTGGCAAAGCCTTCGGTGATGGAGACGGTGCTGAAGTCGCCGACGATGGGGCCGGCGGCCAGGAAGTGAAAGGCGACGGAGGGTTGACCCAGGCCCTTGGCGGGCGAGGCGGAAACCGAGGCCAACGGCGTGACGAAGACGCCCGTGGGGCCTTCATAGCCCAGGCTCTGCGCTTGCGCTGTGGGTGTGGCAAGGGAAACCGCGAGAAGCAAACCTAGCGTTGCGAAGAGGCTTTTAGACACTGGCGAGGCGAACATGGATGCAGAAATGCGCATAAGACTTTCTCCTTGGATGAAATTGGATTGGAAGGAAGAATCGTGCGGCGGAAGCGCCTCTCTGCAACAGCAACGCGCTAATAGCTTTGATGCCCCCGGTATTGCGCAGGCATAAAGCGCTATCGCCATAAAACTACCATGCAGAATGGATTTTCAGTCGCAGAGGAAGGCTGTTGCTTAACGGCAACAGAGACAACAATCGAAATGCCTGGCGGCATGGAGCGACTGATTCATGTAAGGAGTATAGGACAATTTGTCAAAATGTCAAAAGACAGGGATCAGTGGGCAGAGAACAGAGATCAGAGAACAGAGTAAACAGAACATTGTTTTCAGTGGTCAGTTCGTCCCGGCGCAGGCGTATTCTCTGTATCGTCCAGGAAAAGCAGAAAAAGCCTGTGAATTCTTTGCGCCAATGCAACTTACTGGTCCCTGTTCCCTGATCTCTGTTCCCTGATCCCTGCCTTTTTCAGCAGACCAGCCCGGAGCGTCTCAGCTTCACGCCGTCCAGGCGGCCCAGCAAGGTGACGGCGATGCGCTCGGAGACCAGCAGGCGCTGGGCCATGGCTTGCACCTGGCTGGCGTCCACCTCGGAAATGCGGGCGATAATCTCTTCCGCGGAAAAGAACCGGTGGAAGTACATCTCCTGATGCGCCAAGTTGGCCATGCGCGCGTTCGAGCTCTCCAGGCCGAGCAGGATATTGCCCTTGACCTGATTCTTGGCGCGGGTCAGCTCTTCCTCGCTCAGCGGCTCCTGCTTCAGCTTGCGGAACTCCTCCAAGGTCAGTTCCACCGCCTCCAGGCCCTTGCCCACCGAGGTACCCGCAAAGACGCACAAGGCTCCGGTGTCGCGGTAGGGACTCAGATCGGAGTAGATCGAGTAGGCCATGCCGCGCTCCTCGCGGATGGTTTGGAAGAGGCGCGAACTCATGCCGCCGCCCAAAACCGTATTCAAAATCAGCACGGCATAGCGGCTTTCGTCAGTGAGAGGCGGCGCGGGGACGCCCAGGCAGATCTGCACCTGTTCCAGGGCTTTCTTGTTGCGCAGAATGATGCGCGCGCTGGCCTCGGGCGCCGGTTGCTCATGGAGCGTCTCGCCAGCAGCCAGAGAGGAGAACTTTTGCGCCACCTCCTCGACAAAGCGGTCGTGATCCAGATTGCCCGCCGCGGAAAAGATGATGTTGCCGCCGTGAAAGCGGTCGCCGTGGTAGGCGAAAAGGCTCTGCTGGTCCAGCCGCGCCACCGTCTTCGAGGTGCCCAGAATCGGTTTGCCCAGCGGATGATCCTTCCAGAAGGCCTGGGTAAACAGCTCGTGGACCAGCACCTCCGGGGTATCCTCGTCGATCTTGATCTCTTCCAGGATTACCTTGCGCTCCCGCTCGATGTCGGACTCGGCGAAGATCGGGTTGAGCACCATGTCGGTCAAAACGTCCAAGGCGATGGGCACATGCTCGGCCAGCGACTTGACGTCGAAGCAGATGGTTTCCTTGCCCGTGAACGCGTCCAGATTGCCGCCGATTGAGTCCATCTCACGGGCAATTTGCTGCGCGGTGCGGCTGTGCGTGCCCTTGAAGAGCATGTGTTCCACAAAATGGGAGATGCCATTGGTTTCCGCCGGTTCGCAGCGGGAGCCGGATTTAATCCACACGCCCATGGCCACTGAACGCATATGCTCCATGCGCTCGGTCAGAACAATCAAGCCGTTCGGCAATACGGTGCGGCGGATGTCTCGCTCAGTGCTTATCGTCATACAATCCCTCGATTGTAGGCCAATGCGGGCCTCCGGGGCACGGATCGTCCTTTTCGGGAGGGCGCTTTGAGGAGCTGGACAGGCTGCGGAAAAAGGCCTGTTTTCAAGCTAAACGCCCGAAAAACATCCCGCAGCGCCTGAAGGCCATTGATTTTACGCAACTTACGGCACGACTGAAGTCGTGCCCTTTCAAAACATCGGGTTTTTCCGCAACCTATGGAACCGAACAAAATCGCCCACCAAGGCGGCAAATCGAGGGCAAATGCTCTATTCTGACCCAAGCCATGAGCATAAATTTGCGTCAACCCGTTCCTTTGGATGCCGGCAACCCGGCAAACGGCAGTCATTCCCCGGAGAAAAGCGAAAAATCTCTCCAAAAAGCGCTTTTTGGTCTGGATACGAAGGCTCTGTCGGCATTGATGGTGAATGCGGGCGAGCCGGGATGGCGCGGTCGACAACTAGCAGAAGCAATTTATCATCAACGAATTACAGGAATAAGTGAAACCACTACTTTATCTAAATCGCTTCGCCAGCGGCTTGCCGCCGAGGGCTGGGAGGTGGGCAGGCCGGAAATCGCCCAGGCCGTCCAGTCCGCGGACGGGACGGAGCGCTACCTGGTCCAGTGCGGCGACAACTCCGCCGCCGCTGGGGTTGTGGAAACCGTCTGGATGCCCGAAGACGACAGCAGTGAAACGGACGATGACGAAGCGGAAAAGATTTACGAGGAAACGAGACATCAGCGCGCCACGCTCTGCGTCTCCAGCCAGGTGGGCTGCCCGATCAACTGCCAATTCTGCCTGACGGCTCGGCTCGGCTTCCAGCGCAACCTGACGGCGGGCGAAATTGCCGGGCAGGTGTTGGCCGTGCTCGACCGCCACAACGTCGAGGTGGGCCGGGACCGGGTCAACCTGGTCTTCATGGGCATGGGCGAACCGTTTCTGAACTATGACAACTTCATGGCCGCCGTGCGACTGCTGGTACACGAGGTTGGCTTGAGTCCGCAGCGGATGACCGTCTCCACCGCTGGCGTTGTGCCCGGCATCGAGCGCTTTGCCCAGGAACCGGCGGAAGTGCGCCCCCGGCTGGCCATCAGCCTGAACGCGCCCAACGACGCTCTGCGCGACGAGCTGATGCCCATCAACCGCAAGTGGCCCATCGCGGCGGTCGTGGACGCGCTGCGGTCAATCCGGCTTCGCCCGCACGAGCGGATTACGTTTGAGTACGTGCTGCTGGGTGGGGTGAACGACCGCGTGGAAGACGCGCGGAAGGTCGCGCGGCTGCTGCGGAAAACCGGATTGCCGGTCAAGGTGAATCTGATTGCGTGGAACCCCGGCCCCGGAATCAGCTATTCCCTGCCCCAGCCCGAAGCCGTCGAGGCATTCCGGCAGGCGCTCGTGAACGCGGAGATTCCCGCCTACGTGCGCAACTCCCGCGGCAGTGACATCTATGCCGCCTGCGGGCAGTTGAAGCGGACGGTGGAGGAGTAAATATCCCCCGGCAGAGCCGGGGGCTTTACGGTGTGAGCCGCTCAAAGCGGCTTGTGCGGGGACGCTGACGCGGCCCCGGTTGAGTTGAGCCACCTTATCGGTGGCCGATCACTTCCACAGATTCAGTTGGTCCAATCGCTCGTCTTCCATTTCCTGATTGCGAATGTACTCTCGAATCACAGTCTCATCCCGGCCTACCGTGGACGCCAGATACCCGCGCGCCCAAAAGTGCTGACCGATGTAATTCTGTTTTCGTTCTCCATACGTCCGCGCAAGATGGATCGCGCTTTTGCCCTTGATGTACCCAACCACCTGCGACACCGCGTATTTGGGCGGAATCGCAATCAAAAGATGCACATGGTCGGGCATCAGATGACCTTCCAGAATCCGACTTTCCCGCTGCTGCGCCAAGTCGCGAAAGACCTCGCCCAAATGCTGCCGAAGATTTTTATACAACACCTTGCGACGGCACTTGGGAATAAACACAATGTGATACTTGCAATCCCATTTCGTGTGGCTTAAGCTGTCATACTCGTCCATCCAGTTTCTCCTTTTCGTGTGCTTGGCGGCTCACGTCGAAGAGTTTCTGGGTGGACTCCAGGAAATGTCAAACTGCTACTGCCTCCCCGGCAAAGCCGGGGGTTCTCCCGGTTGGAATAGGACTCCCACATCTCAAAATCGAGATGTGGGGCACCCAACACCCGCTATCGTTCTGTGCCGAATCAGTAACTGGTAATCTCTGGCTTCGGAAACTTGAAAGTTAATCCTATGCCGCAGCCCGCTCGACCACTTCCAGGACGGTTCCTTCGATCTTTTGCAGATGGGCGACAATCTCGAAGAGGTTCTTCGCTTGCGGATTGCCGGTCGCGCTGAACATGCGCATCAGCACCTTGGGGGAACGGCCAAGATCGGCTCCCAGCTTCACAAAGCCAATCGTGCCGTTGATGTACTTGCGAAGGACGGATTTTCCCGTCTCCACATCGCCCGCGATCATGCAGCCGACGGCCTCGCGGAGAAGCGCGCGACGAAAGCCCTCGCTCTGTTGAATTCTGCTTTTGATCGTTTCGTTGAAGCTTTTTGTGAGCGCCATCATTCCTCCCGCTTTCGCTTCTAGAGCATTTTCACAGTTAGTGTAATGTCATGGGTGCCCCACCCTCGCCACGTTTTTGTTCTTGTGGCTAGGGTGGGGTAGCACGATCCCTGCATTACAGAAAC
>Ga0224525_1000526_pt1 | contig 17534 bp, 15 predicted proteins | sample CFST100metaG_FD_179874 | JGI IMG/M metagenome (GOLD analysis project Ga0224525, IMG submission 179874) | Peat soil microbial communities from Stordalen Mire, Sweden - C.F.S.T100 | ecosystem: Environmental > Terrestrial > Soil > Wetlands > Peat | place: Sweden: Norrbotten County, Stordalen Mire...
GCACAGCTCTCCGGGATGTCCGCGCGGGCCATATCCGCTATGTCAACAATGATGTTTTTCGGGTCGTGTACGGCCGTTTCCAGCATCCGGTCCGCCCAGAAATCGGCGCTGTCGCAATCGCGTCGGCTGGCGGCAATACGTGCGGCAATACGCCCCAGGTTCTCGATAAGCGCCAGGCGCAGCATAATGGGAATGGCCCACAACTCCCCCAGGGTAAGCGACGTCACCCGCTGGTAGGAAGAAACAATGATGCGAAGATTGTCTTCATCCACCCTGCCGTCCACATGGGAAATCAGGTCCCTGACTATCTCGTACACCCGCGGCAGACCGGCCGAAACGCCCGCACGAAGACGCGGCAGTTCGCGGCTGTAACTCCGGGGAAGGTGTTCCCGTGCGAGCAGGATCTGCTCCTTGATCAGGAAGAAATTGTCGAGGAGCCACGTTCCGGCGGGCAGAAGACTCAGCCCGGCCAGGGCCCCGCCGGTGAGCAGCGTGTGCGTTTCCGATATGAGCTTTTCGTTGGCGGTCAACCGCGTCAGCAGTTTTTCGCGCGTGGGCCGAAGGTCCAATTCGTGCAGCCGGGCCATTATTTCGCCCTGTTTGTCGAGCCGGTCGCTGCTGTATAAATCGCTCAGCAGCGGATACTCCGATGTTTCCCGCACGGCAAAAAACGGCAGAGCGGCCCTTCGGTTGAAAAAGCTGAGCCTTCGATACAGTGAACTGATTCTCAAAATTTGTTTGCTCTTTTCGTCTGGATTGTCACGTAGTTTCGATCGCGGTGCAACCTGTCATTTATCTCTTTTTAGAGCAGACATGGTGTGTTGGCGACCCCGTCGTACACCATTAACTGGTCAAGGACCTCCCGGCTGGGGAACATGGAACGACGCTGTCAAATTAGAGGTTTCTCCAAAATGAGTTTATCATGGAAAGAAGCTTTTTCCCGTCAAGCTCAGGAACTTGTTTCATATTTCCCTTTAATCTTTGTTTTTTAGATCGCATCAACAGGACATGTTTTTGGATGAAAATTAAAAATAGGCGTAAAGAAAAATACATAAATCCGAACAGCCCAAGCTAAAGAATAAAAATGGAAAAAGATCGTGCGCAATAATAAAGACAGGGTCCCCTTATTGAACTTTCACATGACACATTGCGTATAGTCTCAACTGATCCGAATTTGTTTTATCCTTTCGGAAAATATTCAGACATCCAAACATATATTCACAAGCTATCACCCCCGTTTATCTGTTCCATTGAGAAATTGAAGCAGGATATTTTCTTCGGCTATTGCAGAAGGGATGGAAATTATCATTACCCCAATCGGGGCAAATGCCCTCTATTGGGAAAAATTGCCATGAATTGGGAAAAAAGATAAAAATAAAAATTGGCGAATTGTGTATCGGATAGATAATGATGCGATAATAATCATCGAGATTTTTGAAAGGGTCAATCGCTTTCCATGCCTCATTCGCGACCGATGCCATCAATCGGCAAAAGATGTCACGAGTTGCGGATTAATGACAGGAAGAAGGGTTTTTGATATGATGGAAACAACAATTTTCTCCTACTTCAGTATAAAAAACACTTTCTTGCTGCAATAACTTCCGGCTTTAAAGACCGCGATGAAAGGGCATGAAGGTTTTTTATTGCATTGTAAATTAACCGAGTATTTTCCTGCGGCCTGGCGTTTATCCACAAGTGTTGAAACCAGATGCCCATCAAGAGCGTAAAGCTTAAGCCGATACTGTCGAAAGTACCACCCACATAGAGCGTTTTTCCGCTTAACACAAGTGTATTTGCCTTTTCATTGGCTTTAAGGGTCCAATGCCCATCTACGCTCCCATCAACCAATAAATGAGTGATATACCCTTGAGCGGTGTTGGGGTAAGAAGATCCTGTAGGATCACAAGAGACATACCATCCGCCACTTCCGTCAGCGCAAGCCGCGATAACTTCACTTTCGAATTTATAGACTGCCAGCAGAGATTCATAATCCGGCGAGTCATCGAAACGTGCGCCGTTGGTCGTGCATCTCCCAAAACATACCCTGGATCGCCGCAGCCTCTGCTGCTTCGGCCGCAATTAGAGCATAGGGATGTTCTTGGGTCAGGGGGAAATTCCTGAACACAAAGCGCAGCTTCGGCTGAATCATGGAATTGCACCATCAGCTGAACACAGGGCACATCACCTAACTGCCCCGAGCGATGCCCAATCTGACCATGAACAGCACCCCCTGCGGTGTCGGCACCCCAGTGAATGTCCCCCGGTCCCATCTCGACTTTGTTCTGACCATCGTTCTTAGGCGGTTCCATTTTTCTTACGCCTAATTATTTCTTAGACGGAAGCGAATAAATGATTACCGATGGTCTACCAAATGCAGTTTTAAATAAATAACTATTTAGACCGGTTGCAACAGCAAGATACTGTTTCCCATTGACGGAATACGTAATGATTCCTCCTCCTATGGGACCTCCTATTTTTTTGTTTAATAGGATTTTGCCCGACGCAGCATCAAACGCCAGCAGGTTACCATCTAAATCACCAGTAAAGAGAAGGCCGCTTGCAGTAGGAGTAACGGCTGCAAGCATTGGTTTAGATGCGTGATATTTCCATAAGACATCACCAGTTTCGGCATTTACTGCCGTTAACCAGCCTGACGATTTATCAACTGGATCCAAATCTCCGAATCCATTAGAAGAGCCAACAAATATTTTACCAGGTTTTGCATTATTAAGCGAATCCGGGTCACCAAGTTTAACGGTTGAAGCCCAATCTATTGATGGCACAAACAGCGCGTTCAAAGGGGGTGAATATGCAGGACCATTCCATTCAACACCACCCTGCGTACCAGGCAAAAAACGTGTTCCTTCTTTAGTAATCGGAGCCTCGGCGTTGAAAATTGTTGTAACCGGAACTTTGTAATTTACATTAGATAAATTACGATCCAAGCCGTACAGGTATCCGTCTTTTCCTGCAACAGCAACCATTTTTTTGCCTGATTTGGATGTGAATAAAATCGGACTGGATGCCATATCCCAATCATGATAATCGGCCGGAATAAATTGATGGTATCCGTTCAATTTGCCGGTTGCGGCATCTAACATGACGACGGAGCAGGTGTATAGATTATCGCCTGGACGATAATCCTTTACAAAATCAGGGCCTGGATTTCCTGTGGGTACATATAATTGACTTGTTTCGGTATCAAGTGAAAAAGAAGACCAGACTCCTCCACCAGCCCTTAACTTATTTGGATCCGAGGGCCACGTCTCTGATCCTGGGCCTGTAGCGGGTACAATATCAAAATTCCAAAGCCGATGCCCATCCTTTTCGTCAAAAGCCATTACACGTCCGATGGCGCCAACGTCACTACCGGCAGTTGAAACATAAACCTTACCTTCCCAAACTTGACAAGCCGCACAGCAATATTCTCCTAAAGCTGTGTTACCTGCCACAACATCCCAAAGAACTTTACCTGTTTTTGCATCAAGAGCCAGTGCATGACCGTCAAGTGTACTTCGAAAAATTTTACCTTTGTCGTATGCTACTCCTCTGCTATTGTCTAACAAGGCGCCTTTGCCTTTGAATTTATATAACCAAATAATTTTGCCAGTTATTGCATCAACTGCATAGGTATTGAAACCGGTTGAAAAATAGAGCGTTTTCCCTATCATTACAGGGCCGGTTTGAAATGGTACCGTATCGGTAATTGTATATTCACCCGTCCTAACTATTGATTCAACATTATGCGGTGTGATTTGAGTAAGTGAAGAGTAACGAATGGCAGTAAAATCGCCATTATATGTTAACCATTCTGAATTTGATTTATCTGTTTTTTCAGCAACCGATACTCCACAAAACAAGGCTAGTGCTGAACACATTTTAATGAACACATGCAAAATGATTCCTCCTTTATTTAAGGATTTTCTTTTTCCAATGATTTTGTTCTTCATGTTTCCTCCTTTTGATTCAATAATTCCGTTTACATAAATTTATGAGACCACGATTGGTTGCACTTCCGTCGTCGCGACGTAACGGCTGCAACATCTCCACCGGCTGGGTAGCACCCGCATTTGTATGAAGCAACCTTTGTGCCACAATGAGTTTCAGACATATTGCTCGGAAAGGACTGCTTCATCCATTTAATATTCTCATTACTGAAATGCCGTTTTCAATTTTGAGAATAGTTGAGATCGCCTTGGTATCTTTGTGTTAGCGGCGCTGCGGTGTCTAAAATGTTGTCAGAAGGGGAGGAGTGTATACTAAACGCGCATTTAAGAAAAAGGTACGACCCGGAGCCGGCTCATAATACCTGTTGGCAGTAGCATTTATTGAAACTGAACTGATATAATGAGTATTAAAAATATTTGAAATGCCACCCGAGAGCATCAACTTTGCATTTTTATCCTTTCCGAAAGAAATTCCATCGTGTCCTAAATCCAAATCGAAAATTGTATGGGAATTGGCACTTGCGGTATTAGCATCATTAGCAATAACTTTGCCGAAGAATTGCGCCAGAGCTGAGACATAGAGTTTAAGCGGCGTAGTATATGTCAACTCTGCCGCTATCCTCGTTGGAGTTATTCCGGGTACTTTATTGCCGGAGTAATCAATTCCATTTGCAACATAGTTTTTAAAATAAGCATCTATAGAGGTGAAACTCATAAGTGCTTTTAGTGAAGTGAGCGGATGATAAATAAGCGATAATTCAAAACCGCGATGTAAAGCTGTTCCCGCATTCCTGTAATAGACTTGTCCTCCAGACGAATCAGTAGGAACCTCGAAGGGGATAAGTTCATCTTTCATATTTATAATATAACCCGTTAAATCGTATTGAAAGATTGTACTATAATTACCTCGAAAGCCTGCTTCGTATTCAAGCGCATGGGATGGATTAAGATTGGGATTAAAGCCACCAACGCCGCTGGGGCGATTGGCGAGTTCAGTTGATGTTGGTGTTTCAAAAGATGTGGAAACATTAGCGAAACAATTCAAAGTATTTGAAAGACGATAAACAATTCCCAACGCCGGACTAACTCCATCCATTGTCCTGTTTCCTGAATTATTCGTGTTCTGTGAATTGGTAAAAAAATCAGTAACCCCAAAATATGTTTGGTCATACCGGATACTTCCGGCAATATCCATTTTCAAGGTAACCGGAATCATTACCTGGGTGAATAAGCCGGCATTAATTATGCGTTCATCCTGGTTTATAAACAACGCGCCTTCTGATCCACTAATATTTATATAGTTCTTTCTATTATTGAGCCGAAGCCCACCTTCGGCTCCCACACTCCAATCAAGCCTTTTTCCAAATATATTTACCTTCCTGTCATAAAAGATATCTATTCCTCCGTCATTTTGAGGGAGCACTATTATCTTACCTACAATCAGATTCCTAATTGACCGGTACGAATCATGCATGTTTATAGTGAAAAGTGAAATAGTATCATGCTGATGTTTCCATGTTGCCGAAGCCTGATATTGGGAACCATTTTCTCCGGCCTTGTTTTTAATGCTCAAAGGATTCGCCAGTTTTGGATTTTGTTCTGCTTCTTGTTCAGTAAGAGAGCCCGGGCTCAAAGCAACAACATGAACATAGCCTCCACTCACCAACAATATATCGGAGGGTGACAAAAAAGAAATCAATTTTGCTATAGAACGGTTGAAATCAGCATTACTATGTTCACGATACCCATCATAATTGAAGTGTGTGAAACTTTCCAACAGATTCGTTTTTGCAAATGCCTCTCCAATCGTACCATTCCAGCGAAATAAACCGTCAGATCCATTTGTTGAAGCAAGTGAAAAATGAAATGGTTCCGAAGGCAAGGGGTTTGAATAAAGTTTTAAAACACCTCCGGATGCATTGCCATAAAGCGATGAACCGGGTCCTCGCAAGAGTTCTACATAAGACAAATCCTGAAGATCAATCATCTCTAAGTTTGTCTGCCCATCTGCCATGGTTGCCGGAATATCATCTACAATAATTCGGACCCCGCGGACACCGAATTGCGTTCTTGCCCCAAATCCACGGTTTGTAATCCTATCGCCAACGGCGAGGTTGTAACGGGCATTAACTTCCAAACCCGGAAGCCCTGCAACCGCTTCAGCAAGACTCAATCCCTGAATATTTTCCCGGGTTTTCATCTCCGTAACACTATAAGGGACAGAACTTGCTTTAACCGGCACACGAAGCGCTGTTACGGTAATAGTATCAAGAGTAACAATAGTATCTTTTACCTGCGCCTCAGTTGTTCCTGAAATAAGGAAATTTATTGAGGCGAAAAGTAAAGACACTCTATAAATTATTGTTTTACCAGTTTTATTCACAGCGGAAACAACACCGCGAACACGACAAGTGAATAGTATCTTCGGCGGCTGCGACTTCGATGACGTTTTGCTTGTTACTGACATTTGCAAGTGTTGGCATAATTATTTTTTTTATCGAATAAATTTAAAACCAGTCATTGCGCCGCTGCCGATAATTCCTACTTTTGTTGCCATGATTTTCTCCTTTTGTTTTCCGATGCTCACATCGGTCTTTTGCTTATGACGTTGCGAATCATTGCGGCGGCTCGTTCGCCTACCTTGTCGCGCGAATGGGTGATGATCCTGTCCCCAAACAAATTATAGTCCTCCTCGCTTCCGAACATTTGGAAGGACGCCCCCGGTGAACGACCGGGCTCGTTCGTGTTTATAAAGGAGACTGTTCTCATTGAGCGATCTATTTCAATCAGCAACCTTTGTGCCACAACGAGTTTTCAGGCATATTGCCCGGAAAAAGACTGCTTCATCCATTTTTGATTCTCATTTTTGAAATGCTATGTTCAATTTTGAGAATAGTTGGCATCCGGTACTTCTTAAAAAATGTGGAATCATACTCTGGTATTTCTAGTGATAAGCTGATAGATAATTTGATTTTTCGGGAGCGGGTGGGTAATGGATTACCGGCACGATAGAAAACCTTGCCAGCACCGGAGAGCATTATCATACGGCCCAAGCTGAATGGACACCGGACGATATATTCCACCAATCGCTGCATACCGGCATGGTCCCCGGCCTTGATGCAAACTGAAAAGTCCACGCTGAACCCGGAGTGCTTCCAGCCTCGCATATTTGCAACGACCTCATGATCGATTTTGCATGCATCCAGAAGCAAGTCGAACACTTTGTCTTGCCATATCTCTGTTGCGCGGTGCAGCCAGATACAGGGTATATGGACGAAGTGTCCGGAGCTCGTAAATACACCTTCGGCGACAATGGCGTGGATATGCGAATGCCAATGAATAAGGTCTCCGAATGTTTGAACGGCGCCGACCATAGCGGGAATGCCACAGTCGCCGTCTACTTCAAGTCCGTAAACATCGCGGACGGTATCGTATGCCGCCCGACAGAGCTTCCCCAGCACCTCACGATCATAGCGGAAATAAACCCGTAGCCGCTTCGGTATTGTAAACACCCACTGTCTATGCGGTACAACGGCGAGCACCTCATCCTTGAGGCGATGGGCAAGCAGCAATGAGCGTGGCTTCACACAACCACGCGTTTCACTTGACCGCTTCGCAGCAAATGAACGCGATCGTTGCACCTGTAGAAAAAGTCCCTTTGCTCTTTAATAGACGCATTTGATCAATGCGGCCCATGTCAATCAGCATTTTCTCAAGAATGCGGTATCGGATTCGGCCAAGCGCGTTAGTTACAATTTTGGTTAAATTGCGCCTTCCAGCCGATTCCATATTTTATTGTCAACCACGCAATTTCCTCCGCTGATGGATTACATATCCGGTTATTGTAAAGGTATACCCCTGTCGCATCGGAAAGATTCATGAGCGAAGGCGGAATATGTTCAAGGAAGCAATCTAGTATTTCAATTGAAAAAAGATTCGGGCAAAGGCTGAAGTCGGTATTGACCCATTGAGTCTTACCGTAGTCACACCTTAATGAAGTCAGATTTTTACAAGCGCCCAATTCATAAGGCAATGTATCAATAGTACTATTCATCAGCCACAACCACTCAAGCTGAGCGAGTCCTGAAATTCCGGATAATGATGCTATTCCCCCAACATCGTTTATACACACAACCCTGCCGTTTCGAATACCCGTACTTACTATTGCGGCGGCACTATCTTTTCCAAGCATCGATGAGACTATTGCCATGTCCGTTTTATAGGCCGAATTGTTTTGGAAGTCAGTTCTATGGGGTATATTGATTTTCCCTAAATCCGTAATATTACCGGATTTTATTTCAATCATCGTATCTAAAAAGCAGTATGTTTGCATATCCGATTGGAATTCGGGCCAAATGCGAAGCGAATACATTCCCGGTGGTATGCTGTCTAAAACAAATTGACCGATTGAATCCGTTGTCACGCTATTGAATATTTTTAAAACTTGAACGTAAAAATTCACCGGGAATGAATCGGTTACAATTGATCCTTTGATCCCCCCGATTTGGTGGCAATAAATTGTATCGATTGAAATGGGCTTTGTTCTAAGCGTACATGCGCGTAAACCCTTAAAACCGTTGGTTGCGGTGGCCTCGATGATAAATGATCCGTTTAATGAACAGGGCAGCACAAAACGACCGCTCAAGTCTGCTGTAGTAAGCGCGATATATTCGGGTTTCGTCGAATCAATTCCTGTTTGAGCCGACGGACTTTTTCGCAAACCGACCCGCGATCCGGCAGCCATTTGTTTATCTTGAAGCGCAACATACCCGGATATACCAACAACTTCTATGCTTGTTCCCCCCGAATTAACGATATTGTTCTTAGTGCAGCAAAAACCTAATAACATACAAACAACGGTTCCCCAATCCAAAAACTTTTTTGCATTGATCAGCTTCATTCTAAATCTCCTTTATGATTTTAGATACGGGAAACATTTGGTAGCTTATCTGATGGATTTGGTTAGGGTGTTTATCTTCCCTAACAACTTGGTTGATATCGCGTCTGAGCGTATCCAGTAAATCCTTGATTTTTAGGAATCCCTGTTCGGAAACGCTGATGACCATGGTTGATGTCGGCCGCTTATCCGGCGGGAACATCCACAGCGCATTTCCCGCCTGCATAATGGCATTATTTAAAAACGACCTGACCACACGTTCATCAGACCCCAGAATACTTGACAAAAATGTTTCCTTGACCTTGTAATTTCCGTGTTGATCTTGACCAATCAGGTTCAAACGCTCAAGAAGCTTGAGTGCGTCTTTTACTTTTGCAGCGCTAATGGGCGGAATAAGTAAATTGCCGATTTTGGAAAGGTCAGTATTATTGTCTACCGGATATAAATACAAAATTGCATGGATGATGCAATAATAGCTCTCGGTGAAAATCGCCAGTTGATCTTTGCTTAATTGTAGCGCCTTCTGCGGAAGAGAAAAAATCATGCGTTCGTAATAAATTCGGCGTTCTTCATTGCTGCGGGCCTGATTGTATCGGACCATCGCTTCAAAATAAAGCGCTTCTTTTTTGGAGAGTTTAAGAAAAGCGCAGAAGTTTAAAATTAATTTTTCCGAAAGCGGCTTGGAACCCGAAAGTATTCGAGAAAAATATCCCGCCGAAAATCCTACCCTATTACCGATCAATCTGTGTGAAAAACCCGGCTGAGCTTTTTTCCGTTCATGATAGTAATCGGAAAGGAACTTTCTAAAATCCGTGTATTCGAAAATGTTTTTATTCATACCTAAGTAAATACTACTTACCGGATTGTTGTTGCAAGGTCCGGCTGTAGAAATTGATGCCTTTAGGCATCACTATTACACTGTTCTACTTTACAATAGCATATCGGCTTTTGTTGGTTAATCCAGGAACTCCTCTGCATCTACATAAAGACGGTCATACTCAATTCTATCATCCCCGTGACCATGCGGCATCCCCGTTTTTCAAGATTGTTCGGGATGATTTTGACGACTCGAAGCCCATGGAAGTTCGGAGAGCACTACGAAGCAGCCCAAAGAGAATTGAATCTGCCATCTGTCTGTATATTTTTTCGTAGATTGTTTTAGATATTTAAAGTATATTTTCTTTAAAGGTGGATCTATGCCCGTTAAACATATTGCAAAAAAAAAAACTATGAGTCGTTCCGTTGGCATACTAGCAATTAAGAAACGGATTTTTCATAAAAAAGATTTATTTAAAATAGCCGGTTGTTTATCTGCCCAGGATGCAGCGGAAATGAAAGCGATAATCGAACAAGGCTGTGAACGGATAGAGCATGATGCTTGGAAAAATTTGCATTGACACCAATATTGCGATCGATATTTTAAATGGAAATGCAAAAATCCTCAAGTTTCTTGATACGTATGAATCCATTATCCTACCAATTACTGTTATCGGGGAATTACGTTTTGGAGCTTATCGTTCCGCAAAAAAGTCCGCTGATTTAGTAAAAATTGACGCACTTGAAATGCGATGTGAAATAATAGAAATCGGTTCTTCCGTCGCGGATCAGAAGCCCAAAAACAGACTTCAAAGACTAAGGACTATTCCATGCCGAAATTCTATTTCACCTCGGAATTTTTTCGCGTGATGAATATTAATATCCCTCCTAATAATTCGAACTATTCAATTTCGATATTTAATTCGGTAGGTAAACTGGTTTCTTCCGGAACAATCCGCGGTACACAAAAGTTGCAGTTTAGAAAACGGCTGTTGCCAGGGCACCATAATAATCATTAAGCGGATCCGATCGGGCGATGGCGATGATACCGCAGCTGTTAAGGAAGAACTTAAAGTACCATTCTTTTTCATTTCAGAATAATTTGCAGGCATGCCCTTTGCCGCTAAAGTCTTTGCCCAAGAAGCCAAATCAGCAGCGGATAACTGGGGAAAAAATGTAGAAACGGCAAGGCATTCCTTCTCACAATACCGGGCAACGCTTAGCCCGCTTGCCTGTTGCTTGGATAAAATATCTCGAATCTCTTCTGGGAAATTAAAATTCAATCGTCGTTTCATGATGCGCCTCCTTTACGCAATAATAATATCGCTCAGGCGCAAATCATCCGAAAGATGGGTTGGCAGAACGGATACTTATTTGCCTGTATAGATTATTTTTATTTGTGCTGTTTCGCCGGCATATCGCATACTTACAAAATAGACTCCTTTAGGCAATTTAGGGAACGGAAACAAGACAGTATTACCGGGTTGTTGATTTCCTGCATTTTGAGCACGGAATATTTTTTTGCCGGAAATATTGAAAATGGAAATCTCCAATTGCGCTTTATCACCATACTCATGCATATCAATATGCAAAACGTTGCCGATGAATTTTACCGTTATTGCGTTCTTCACAATTAATTTTGGATTAAACCGGACTGCCTTGTTTTGCTTAACCGTTTCAAGCATTAGTTCAAAGTAATTGGAAATACCATAACCGGGTGTTATAGGATTATTCGCATACTCGTTGATAGACGGCCCCGGATTGTATGCTGCCGCACTCAGCCAAAAAAGGCAACAAAACAGAGAGGCTTTATTCATGTAAAAACTCCTTTTGATTATCAAGATCAAGCAAATCCCATTGATAATTTGCAACCGTGGTATCACTAATTCCATATCCTGTCTGCTGAATGATGAAATTAAACTTGTTATATTGGGCTTTCCAGAGAAGCGTCTCATCCTGATCACAAAAATCAAACTGCTTTATCGTGTTTCCCAAAGCATCATACTCTCTTCGATAGCCAAGACATAGTTCGGGCACGGGCTTTAAGCTTGAATCTAAGGAATTACGCGCCCAACTATCATAGCGAAATACGTATTTCATTGCGTCATATTGATATATGGTTTTCCCTTCTTGATAAAACTGACTTCCCCAACATGTTCCCGAATCATCATATCCTTTTGATATGGAAACGTCCTCTTTTATCAAACTATCCGGCCGGTAGAGATATTTCTCGGCAATCCTTGATACAAGTCTGTAATTCCTGTTTTTATCGAAAAAATCGCGAACAATGCTGTCTGCTAATGTACTGTTGCCATTTCCATAAAAGTATTTCATTGTTTCTTTGCCTGCGATTGAATCATAGGGGTTCCTGCATACAAAATTTACGAAACAAAAGTTTATTTCATAAAAAGCAATACGATCGTGATCATCATAGGTTATATACTCAATATTGAACGGTGCGCCGGGCTGCGCCGATGTTGCGCCAAAAAGGAGATGCTGCCGTTGAACTGCTCTCGACAATGAATCATATAAATAGCCGAATATGAAATTAACTTTGTAACCGCTGGCAATTGCTTCCTGCCTGAATACGGCACGACTCTGATTATCATAAGCGTTTTTGACAAAAGGATCGGTTGTATCGTCGACCAATACCTGGCCGTCATTAGTGTATTTTGGAACCTTAACTATAACGAATGGCTTGCCGTTATCAAGGGCATTCTCCTGACTTTTTAAGAGAAGCCCGAGGTTGTTATACCAGAATTCCTGTTTGCCTGCAAGTATTCCTCTTGTAATACTTGTTACTTCGGTTTTTGTATTTGCATAATAATAATTCCCCGCGCCTATCTTTATTTGGCAATGGTTTTTCCGGTTTTTTGTCGAATAACGCCAATAAATTACACAGTTCTTTTTTGGTTTTATCAAACCCACATCACCAGTACAAAGGCTGTCGATTTTCCTGAACTGTGCATTTCCTGAGAAAATGTTCTCACCAATTCCGATTTCATTCATAATTCTGTATCGTTTAAAAGGCACTTCCGCCAGAAATACATGCAGATTTATAGAGGCTAAAGAAGATTCGAGGTCAAATGTGGCAACCCCTGAGAAGAAATAGCTTCCATTGGAAATAGAATCAAGAACGATCTGATCCTTGGGAACAACAACATTCTTTACGATAAGCTTGAATGCAAGCGAATCCTGGCAAAAGCCCTTTCCGGCAAACAAAATAAACATAATAATTAAGCTTGAAATTTTTATCATCCCGCGCCTCCATTAAATGAGTATGTGCCGGTGCACAGGCACATACTCTCAGTTCATTATGGCTTATTCGAACTCACGCTGCAACACTTTCTTGCAGAATTCACGCCATTCCCCATCTAAAGTATAAACTACATAAGTACCGTCAGCGGTATATCGGTTCGATTCGTTTTTCATCTTCACTTCATCCATTAAACTCTTGCGGTCCGGATAAATCAGATCTTCAAAAACATTAACGAGGGGCAAATTTCCATTATTAAAAGAAGTAAAAAGTAATGGCCATACTTGTTTGCCCTGTTGAATACAGAAATCAATTAATACTTTATACTCATCCGATTTGGCAAAATCACGAGTGTGGCTTTTATATTTCGTCGGTTCCATTTCCCAGGTTTTACGCCAATTCTCGAATTTGGCTGTGAATTCACTTGATACAATTGCCGGTATTTTTCCGATATGCTTAGCCAATTTTGTTTTCTCATCTATTGTATAAGATACTTCATTCACTTTTGTCAGCCCAAGATTCACGGATTCATCCAATGTCGCTATTGGCCTGTTAATTCCCAGAGCTGCCATTTTCTGTGTTTGGGCGAATGTTCCGGCTGATTTGTATTTGTAAACTACAAACCCGTAACCAGGCCCGCTTAGGCCGCTTAAAGCATTCTCCGGGTGAAAGACTCGTATATTGGGACCGCATTTGCTCTCCCAATCGTAACCATGAAGCTGACTGTTTGCCGGTTTTTTAACCGAGCCATGTTGGAATGTGCCGGGGTAGGGAGCTTGCGTACCTGTTGCCCACAAATCAACTACTGAATTCGCCGGTGTAGCATTGGTACGGGTAAAGTTTTCCGCACCTGCATATCTTGGGTTAAGACCTGGGTAACTGTTGCTATAATAGAGATCAAAATCACTAAGAGTATAATAAGGATTTACCCAATTTGAAGTTAGTCCGCCACTCCAAGCGATACAGTTATACCTACGATCAGGTGTTGCAGGCGCTGACATTATCGCGTCCCTAATCTTGAAATTTGGGAACCCCATAGTAATGCCATCGCTGCATGCAGTATAAACATCACATGTTCCGCTTTGACCTGCGTCATAATGCGTTATCAAGCATGCTTTAATAGACGATGTATAATTTTGCCTGATACGCGACAAGTGGCCCCAATCAAAATCGCATTCACTCGAACCCTGCCAATCGTCGTTATATCCATTGACTGGGGATAATGGTCCGGACATTGTAAATAATCTTGTATCAGTTTCACCACCCGGAAGTGCAGTAAAACAATTGAGCGTACCCGTCTTTGTAGAAGTTGGAAATTGAACCAATGTTCCGCTAATCGCACCGTTAGAAAAATGCACTGATCCATTATAAAGAATGTTTCCAACACCATTTTGACCTGCCCAATAACTTCTTACCAGTACTGCATAGAATCCTGCCACTGGCGTAGTAAAAGACACCTTTGATTCATACGAAATGGTACTATTATAATCATCATTTACTACCGAAAATTGCTGAGGATTATTCTGAAGAAAAACATACAAAACCGGATCAGCAGTGGAATTTTGAGTTTCAACGGTAAACACAGTATTTGCATTCAAATAAATATTATGGAACGACGAATAATTAAAAGAATTATTCAGTGCACCGTAATAGTCGTAAAGTGGATCAGATGGCGATGATACCGCAGCTGTTAAGGAAGAACTTAAAGTACCATTCTTTTTCATTTCGGAATAATTAGCCGGCAAAACCTTTGCCGCTAAAGTCTTTGTCCAAGAAGCCAAATCAGCAGCAGATAACTGGGCATCAGTTTGATTTTCAGCAATTCGTATACGTTCGATATTCGGCACCTCCGGGCCTTTTCCTATAAAAGAAATTACGTGTTCGCCTTTTGCAAGGTGAAGTGATTTGGGAGCAGAGGTTGACGGATCAACCATAAAATCAGCTTTCCAACCATTTTCCAATTTTGCCTTGCCTTCCACGAAACTTTGAATATCAACAGTAACGTCGTACTCTTTTCCTGCAGCACCATTTGTTATCACTGATATAAAATAATTAGCATCTTTGGATACGGTAATATAAAATGCCCTGCCTACACCTTTTAAATCTGCAAACATTGTCTCTTTGTTTAATTGTACCGCACCGATATCCTTTCCGGTATACATTTTCAGCAATTGTTCATTGTTTCCGGCAAATCCAATGAAGGCCATTAATAAAACAATTGCAGCAGTCATTTGAGTTTTTATAACATTCAACATGCTATCTCCTTTACTTTTAAGTTATTATTACTACATGACCTTATTAATATCGCATTGTTCCTTTCTTAAATATTTATTGAAAATGCAAATGAAAAATGCGATATTATACATAATGAAACGTGCCCGACCAGGCATGAATCATTAAATGGGAGAGCCTTCTTAAACTCTTAGCGGGGATTAAAGGGCTCTCTTTTTACCATACTGTCAAGAATTTCCTGAACACTCTTTACCCTCCTTTCCATAGCTGATAAGTAATTTGATTTTTCGGGAACGGGCGGGAGAATGAAATATTTATCTTTACAGACACCCATATTTTCACCTGCTTTCCCGCTTCCACCGTATACATACTAAACGGCTTCAATAAAAAATATAGATGTTTGAGGGTGTTTTTGTCAAAACAAAAAAAAGAGGCCTGTGGCTTTAGAGCAAGCTTGAAAATTTACTGAAGGTTTTAAGCACAATTCCGTTCGAAGAAATCAAAGTCCAGAATTGAGCGCTCTACCGTTGCAGGCGGTATAAGCTGATTGGGCGGAGGTTTGGGTGGCGGATGCGGCTTGTGATCGTTCCAAAGTTGGCAGTGACGGAGAATTTGCTCAATGACCATCTTTTCCTCAATAAACGCAACGATCTTCATCTCGCCACCGCAGTTCGCTCCTGGGACAACATGCAATCTTACTCGCGGCTGCTCATTGAGGCGTACATCCGGTTGTATTCGCGGTGGACATTTCAGCGGATCGACTTCATAAACGCACTTGATGAGCGCCGCCCACGTCATGCGACATTTACGACGATATGTAGTATCCGGCTCCGGCATTCCGGGCAGTGCAGGCACAACCGACTTTTTTGTCTTCTCTGCCATCCCCCGTTTTTTGTTCGAATATTGCCCGTAATAGCGAATCTGGTGTTCACCTTTGTTGGGAATATGCTGCGTAACTTCGGCCAGAAAATCCAACGGATCGTATACCTCATAATTCCGCCGCATGCCCGACGACAGGTCTTTGTCGCCGGTTTTCGGAAACGGAATACATTCCGCCTTTCCTGCCCGATAAAGGATCTTACCATCATTGGTGACACTTACCATGCGGGCAAGCGAAAACGGGCATCTCGAAATATATTCTACCAGACGTTGCATGCCCGAATGATCCCCCGCCTCGATACGTACGGACATATCGACGCTAAAGCCGGAATGTTTCCAATCGCGCATATTGGCCACGACAACACCATTTCGTATAAATAGTGTTCATGGTTTCAAATTATATTAGCTTTTGTTCGATCTATCTTTTGAAAAAGGAGCTTTTATGATTAAAAAATTATATCTGCTTAAAACATTGTTTATTCTATTTCTTTCAACACTATGTATTTTTGCCGACAGCAACAAGGTTGGGACCTATAATGTCGGGGCGGCAGCGGGGTGGGTAACCGGATATGGGCTATCTTACCGGCAGTGGTTCAATGCCAATGGCCTTCAGCTCACTTTGACTCCCTATTATACCAAAAGCTCGAGTGAAACGTATTACAACGTAAGCTTAGGGGTGACCGGATTGCGAATGATTAAAGAGGCGAGAATCGTTAATTTATTCGCTTATTATGGCACTCATGTATTGTTCAATTACGACAAGTATCATGAAAATATTTACCCGTACAACGCGTATCCTTACACGCCCGTTGATACGATTCTCATAACGCGAAGTACAAGGCTGTTCCTTGGAGGCGGGCCGGGATTTGATTTCCATTTTTGGAAAATGTCATTCAGCATTATGTTTGGTTTGGCCTTCCGCACGGATTTTGGCGACAATACCGGTATAACACCTACGGGCGAAACGGCGCTCTATTATTCTTTTTAAATAATTACTTCGTTTCGCTCACTGAGCTGATAAGTAATTTGATTTTTCGGGAACGGGCGGGAGAATGAAATATTTATCTTTACAGACACCCATATTTTCACCTGCTTTCCCGCTTCCACCGTATACATACTAAACGGCTTCAATAAAAAATATAGATGTTTGAGGGTGTTTTTGTCAAAACAAAAAATGGAGGCTTATGGCTTTAGGGTAAGCTTGAAAATTTACTGAAGGTCTTAAGCACAATTCCGTTCGAAGAAAGCAAAGTCCAGAATTGAGCGCTCTACCGTTGCAGGCGGTACAAGCTGAGTGGGCGGCGGTTTGGGTGGCGGATGCGGCTTGTGATCTTTCCAAAGTTGGCAGTGACGGAGAATTTGTTCAATGACCATCTTTTCCTCGATAAACGCAACAATTCTCATCTCGCCGCCGCATTTCGGACATTTCAGCGGATCGACTTCATAGACGCACTTGATGAGCGCCGCCCACGTCATGCGACATTTGCGACGGTATGTAGTATCCGGT
>Ga0224525_1000528_pt1 | contig 17506 bp, 16 predicted proteins | sample CFST100metaG_FD_179874 | JGI IMG/M metagenome (GOLD analysis project Ga0224525, IMG submission 179874) | Peat soil microbial communities from Stordalen Mire, Sweden - C.F.S.T100 | ecosystem: Environmental > Terrestrial > Soil > Wetlands > Peat | place: Sweden: Norrbotten County, Stordalen Mire...
ACATAAAAGAATTGATGTATTTTGATATAGTACACTCTCATTAAAAAAAGAAAAATAAACTATCAAAACTGAAATCTATTTTCTTTAGTCTTGGAATAAAAATATTAATTAGAAGCTTTTTAGAAGAAGTCAATTTTTAAATTATTAAAAATGAAAACAGAAGATGAATATTTAAACGATGGAAATAAATATGCTAAACTAGGCGAATTTGATTTAGCATTTATTGAATATACTTCCGCAATAGAAATTAACCCGCAAAATTCACAAGCATATTTTATTCGAGGTATTACAACATTTTATGGGCAAAATAAACTTGAATCAGCAATTGTCGACTTTTCATCTGCAATAAAAATTAATTCTGAATTTGCACATGCATATCTTAATAGAGGTATTGCCTATTTACGACAGCATAAAACTGAATTGGCAATCGATGATTTTGATCATAGTATTAAAATTAATCCGGAATTTGCTGAAGCATACCTTAATCGAGGGGCTGCTTTTGAAGAAACGAATAAGATTGATTTAGCTATTTCTGATTATTCAAGAGCAATATTAATTAATTCACAATATGCAGATGCATACTATAATCGTGGACATATTTATAGTAAACAAGAGAAATATGATTTGGCAATTAATGATTATACTTCTGCCTTAATAATCAATCCTCAGTTTCTGCAAGCATATTTTAATCGTGGAGTAATTTATGTAAAACAGGAAAAATTTAATTTAGCTATTTTAGATTATTCCAATATATTAAAAATAGACTCACAATTTGAACAAGCATATTTTAATCGTGGAAATGTTTTTAGTAGATTAGGAAATAATGATTTGTCTATAGCTGATTATTCTTCTATCTTAAAAATTAATCCACAATTTATACAAGCATATATTCATCGTGGAGTAGTATATGATTTGCAAAATAAATGCGATTTAGCAATTATTGATTTTACATCTGCAATTAAAATAAATTCAAAGGATGCAGAAGTATATTATTATCGTGGGAATGTATATTGTAAGCAAGATAAATATGATTTGGCAATTGATGATTATACTGCTGCTATTAATATTAATTCACTGTCTGCAGAGTCATATTATAATCGAGGAAATTGTTATAGTAAACAAGGCAAAGTTGATTTAGCTATTGCTGATTATTCATGTGCAGTAAAAATTAATCCACATTTAGCAGAAGCATTTAATAATAGAGGAAATTTATATACCGACCAAGCCAAATTTGATTTAGCTATTTCTGATTTTACATCTGCTATTATTAATAACCCTATATATGTAGAGGCATATTTTAATCGAGCAGATATTTATGCTAAACAATGCAAATATGATTTAGCTATTGATGATTATTCATCAGCTATAAAGATAGACCCAGAATTTGAAGGAACATATTATGTTCGTGGTTATATGCATGAAATGCAAGGTAATAACGATTTAGCAATTGCTGATTTTACAACTGCAATAAAATTAAATGTGCAATATGAAGATGCATATATAAATCGTGGTAACAATTATAACAAACAAGATAAAAATGATTTAGCAATTGCTGATTATACTTCCGCAATAATAATCAATAAGAATAATGCAAAAGCATATTTTAATCGTGGAGTAGTTTATTATTTACAAGGAAAAAATGAATTAGGTGTAATTGATTTGAAAATAGCAGCCGATTTAGGTCATAGTGATGCAAAAAATCAATTAAAAATATTTTTTGATATTGATTATTAAATTGAAAAATTCGCCCAGTTGCTAACTGCCACCTACCTTAGTTCAACATATTCATACAATGCAGGTACTTCGTAAATACACCATAAAGCAATTGCATGATTTTGCCAAAAGTCATAAAGGGAAATGCCTTGCACAAGAATATATAACTCATGATGCTCCGCTAAGATGGCAATGCGAGAAGGGACATAAGTGGAATATGTCAACCAGAAAGATTATGAGCGGCAAATGGTGCCCCGCATGCATAAAAGATTATTTTTTTGAAGAATTGCAGGATATAGCTGTTGAAAGAGGTGGAAGCTGTTTATCCCTGAAATACATTACCGGTTATTTAAAAATGCAATGGCAATGTAAAGATGGTCATAAATGGAATGCCACTCCTGCAAGCATAAAACAGGGATGCTGGTGCCCTGTATGTGCTATGGAAAAAAGGCTTGAGAAAATGAGAGACACTATTGAAAATATGCAGAAACTTGCTGTTTCGAGGGGTGGGAAGTGTCTGTCGAAAAAATATAGTAGTGACAAAAGACCATTGCAATGGCAATGTAAAGAAGGGCATAAATGGCCGGCAAATCCATCACTTATTAAGCGTGGCTCATGGTGCCCTATTTGTGGGACAAAGCGACAAGCTGATTTGCAAAGAGACACTATTGAAAATATGCATGTGATAGCAAACGCTCGCGGAGGAATATGTTTGTCAAAGAAGTATGTCAGCAATATAAGTGCTCTGAAATGGCAATGTAAAGAAGGACATAAGTGGAATACTACACCAGCGTGTATAAAAAATGGATCCTGGTGTCCGATCTGTGTTTATAAAGCTGCTAATGAAAAAAAGAAAGATACTATTGAAAATATGCAGCAATTGGCAATTGCCAATGGTGGTAAATGCTTATCAGATAAATATATTTATTGTAATGTAAAATTAAGTTGGCAATGCAAGCACGGCCACATATGGAGTAGTGCTCCCTATTCTGTCAAGGGTGGATCCTGGTGTCCGGTATGTGCAAGAAATAAATCTGCAGATAAGCAAAGAGGTACAATTGAAAGTATGCAACAACTTGCTACCGCCCGAAAAGGGAAATGTTTGTCAAAAATTTATCTTACGAATAAAAAGCCTTTGGAATGGCAGTGCGAAGAAAAACATAAATGGAACGCCACTCCTTCAAGTATTAAGTTTGGGTCGTGGTGCCCGGTTTGTGCAGCAAAAAAAAGAGGAATAAAAAGAAAAAAGTAATTTAGCTTAATTCAGCATAATCATACCTGTTCATTATTTCTGGAATATTTCTATTATTCTTGGGATTGTTGACAGAATTCCAAATTGTATAAGCAGTCATATCCGCTTCATCATAAGGTTTAATTAGTTCCTGAATCTTTGCCTTTGATAATAATGGTTCAATCCATTTCTTTTCGTCTTTCTCCGGTATGATAAGAGGCATGCGCTTCTTCATGTTATGAATTTTTTCCATCATTGGATTAGCAGCAGTTGTCAAAATGCTGAATGTATTCCTGATTTCCCCTGTGCTCTTGTCAGCCCAGGATTCATAAATACAGCCCAATGAAAATATCTCATTGCTCTTTATCTTAATGAAGTAGGGGTATTTCTTATTATTAAATTCCCTCCATTCATAAAAACCATTTACTCCAAGCAGGCAACGTTGAGATGCAATACTTTTTTTAAATGATGGCTTATCGAAAACAGTTTCACCAACAGCATTTAGCGTTTTCCTGTTTATTTCTCCAGCAGATTTTGCATCCTTTATCCAGAAAGGAATTAAACCCCATTCATATAAGGAAATTCCTTCATGATTAACAATAGGCAAAAGAGGATGAGCAAACCCACTCACGAAATAATATGTAGGCAATTCCAACTGGGGTGTTCTTTTACTCCAATCAGGGGGCAATGAATGCTTGTAACGTTCCGCATATTTTTCAATGCGGTGTTCTAAGTATGCAATGTTGTAACACATGGATAATTATTTTTCAAAATACCTAAAGCTTCATAAAAATTGAAATTTATGATCCCGTTACTTTTGTGAGTAAAAACGTATCTTTTTTTGAATTCACCAATGTTAGTTTTTCATTTGTAATCTCAAATATTTCAAGACTTTTAATTTGAGTTTCACCAGATTCTGATTTTAGGGTCAGTTCTACAGCTTTCCCGTCTTTTATTAGTTGATATTGTCCGCCTAATTTTATACTCCCGTCACCACTGGTAGTTTCGAAAGTCTTGTCTTTGAAAAACTCAAAAGTTGCACGTTCTGATAATGTAGTACTCCCGTGATGTTTCGAATAAGTTCCGTTCCAATTTCCAATTATCATTTCATCTTTTGTTTTTCCACAAGAAAATAGAAATAATGAAACTATAAAAATTAATGTAAAAATACTTATTAGCTTTTTCATTTTGTGTTATGTTATAATTAACCTACTCATAAGGCTTTTCGGTATCGCCTCGTTTTTTTTGTGGTTACTGAACTCCACATCTCATTATTGATTTTTACTTTTAAAATTCAATTACAATAATATTAAATATCTGGAGATATATAAAACAATTAATCGAAATAATTAAATGAAATGTGATGGGAGATACTATAATAGTGGTCTATGGTTTATTCAATAAAAAAAAAGAAAGCCCAGAAAAATCCAGAGCTTTCTTTTTTTTATGAACGTAAATTGAGGTAACTATATATTATTTGATCGTACCAGGTTCGTCAAGAAGATCGTAAATCATTTTCAATTGCCATGGTAAAAGTAAGCGCTGTCCTTTTACAAGCTTTAATTTTTCTTTAATTGGCTGTATCCATAAATACAATGTATTTCTGTGTACATTATATTCTGTACAGACCTGAGATATTGTTTTAACTTTTCCGGGCATAGTGATTTGTTTTTTGTTTTTACAAAATTACGTATCAAAAATAGAACTATCAATATTGCCGTTTGTTATTCAAGAATTTTCAAAAACTTTCTACAAAAAAGAAAACCCTGCTTTGCAACAGGGCTATCTTTATTTATTAATTCAGTGAATGCGTGAATTCTATTTTCACTTTTTCCTCAGTAAACTTGTCCCGGATTTTCTCCATATCCTTGCTTACTTTCTTATCAAGCAACCTGGCATAAGTCTCTGTCATTTTAATGGAACTATGTCCAAGCATCTTTGATACACTTTCAATCGGGATATCATTGTTAAGTGTGACTGTAGTGGCGAAAGTATGTCTTGCCATGTGTGTGGAAATTTTCTTTGTAATCCCGCATAGATCGGCAATCTCCTTCAGATAACAATTCATTTTTTGGTTTGTATATACGGGAAGAAGTTTATCGTATTTCTGGCAATGAGGATTGTACTGATATTTCTCAATAATTTGCAATGCCATCGGGAGTAAGGGGATGTGGCTTGTCATATCAGTTTTTAATCTTTGGGTGTGAATCCACATCCTGCCATCTTCACCTTTTACGATATGTTCAGGTGTCAGGCTTTTGAGATCAGAATATGCAAGGCCGGTAAAACATCCGAAAAGGAAAACATCTTTTGTATTATCCAGACGTTCGTTACCGAATTTTTTATTCATAATGAGGGAAAGTTCTTCATCTGACAGAAAACCCTTATCCACCTTCTTTATGCGTAATTTGATACTTGCAAATGGATCTTTTTTCAACCAGCCATTCAGAAATGCATTGTTTGTAATTTTTTTAAAGTTCCTGATATACTTAATCGAACTGTTGTGACCACAATTACACACTGTCTTCAGATAAAGTTCAAACCCTTTTACGAAGTCTGGTGTCACCTTATTTATTAACATATCTGCAACCTTATATTTTTCTTTAATGTATGCTTGCAGATGTTTTTTACAGGTTTCATACTTCTGAACTGTTGCGGGTGCAAAGTCTTTTCCCTTTTCAAGAAGTAAGCGTGCTGCTTTGTTGTGGTCTTCAAACAGGGCAAGAACTTTTTTACTATCGGGATCAATACCGAAAAATGAATTTTTGATAGAACGGGTTGTAATCTCCTGATACCTTTCTCTGAGATTCCTTACATGTTCATTCAATGTACTACGCATGTGGTGCAGGTAGTCATTCAGGTCCTTTGCCTCTTTAGACGTTCCTAATGCCCCATTTTTAATTATACTCCAATTTTCAGGTTTAATACTACGCATAATAGAAATCTCTTCATGTTTGCCATCCACCGTAATCTTTAAATAGATAGGGACTTCTCCTGATTTCAGGGGTTTACTTCGTTTAATGTAGAACGCAAATGCGATCTTGGTTCTGGTTTCCATAATTTCTCCTTTTTTTTAAAGTGTAAAACTACATGAACCAATCCTTTTCAGAAAGTGAAAATACTTGAAAATCATTGAATAAGCACCGGATTCGCTGGTTTAAAAAAAAATCAGTTTAGACCAGCGAATAAACCAGCTGAAATGGGTTATTTCTCTCAAAAATTCCGCAGGGGCCAAAAATGCAAAAAGCCCGTTACCGTTGGGTTTTCGGGCTTTTTCAAAGATTTGCATCATCGTATTGGCGGAGAAGGGGGGATTCGAACCCCCGGTACCCTTTCGAGTACGGCAGTTTAGCAAACTGCTAGTTTCAGCCACTCACTCACCTCTCCAGACTGAATTAGGAGTGCAAATGTAGAAAAAGCATTTTGAATGACAAATTTTTTCTTCAGATTTTCTATAATGCAGACTGTTATATTTATTTTTCACCATGTTACTGGAATTATTTAGCTTTGAAAAAACAATCAGTTTATGTGTAATAAATTATTTTGTAATATTTTATTTGTCGTTTTATTTTCTGCTATATTGATAATTCCTGCCTGTAAATGCAATAAAGACAATGGATATGGCAAGACTGCGAATAATGATGATTCCCTTTCTTTTATAAAGATCAGTGATGCGGATACATTTTACAGCGATTGGTCAAAAGAAAATACTCTGGTGACGCATAGCTTCAGCGAGCCTGATATGCTGCATCCCACTAATGGCGTATCGGCCGATAGGATGATGATTTTTAGTCTTATTCACAGATTTGTAATTGCTACTGATATCCGCAACCTATCTGTCCGTGCTGATCTCGTAAAATCGCTCCCGGAAATTTCGAAAGATGAACTTACTTACACGTACGAACTGAAAGCTGGTATTAAATGGGATGACGGCTCAGCGCTGACTGCGGATGATATCATTTTTACCCTGAAAGCCAATAAGTGTCCCTTAACGGATAATCCTTCATTCAGGGTGTTCCTAGCGAATGTAAAGGATGTTGTAAAAGTTTCGGGAAGTGCTTCTGAATTTCAGATCATTATGAAGAAGCCCTATATTAATAATATCAGCTTCCTCACGGACTTTCCCATAATTGAAAGAAAACTTTTTGATAAGGATAACGTTCTGTCAAATTATTCATTTTCTCAGTTTGATGAGGAGAGTTTTTCCAAACAAAAGCATTCTGATCTCGATGAATGGGCCACTGAATTCAACAGTTCCGGTAATGGGCGCGATCCCGGGAAAATTTCTGGTCTTGGTCCGTATAAGGTTGAATCATGGGAATCACGACAGTCGTTGGTTCTTGTAAAAAAGAAAAATATTTCTAAAAGTGCTGTTGACACAACAATGTTTGCAAATGCGTTTCCTGATAAAATAATTTTCAAAATAAATACGGACCAGAATTCTTTGGCTCTGGAATTTAAATCACAAACCTACGACCTCTCGAATTTCTTTACTACAAAGACTTTGCTTGAACTTCAGAAAAATAAAGATTTTAACAGAAACTATAATTCGGCCTTCATTCCAAACTTTAATTATTCCTACATGGCACTTAATATAAGGCCCGACGGAATAAAGCATAAGGATTTTTTCACAGATAAGAAAGTTCGGAAGGCCTGTGCTTACCTTACTCCGGTTGAAGAAATAATTACCATGATGGATAAAGGAAAATCAAAAAGAATGATAAGTCCTGTATCGCCTCTGAAAAAAGATTTTAATGCTTCACTGATTCCGATTCCTCTGAACATTAACAGAGCAAAGGAATTGCTTGATTCTGCCGGATGGAAGGATACTGATGGTGACAAGATCAGGGATAAGATGATCAACGGAGAAAAAGTACAATTCGAGTTCACTCTTAAATATGCCAATGCAGTTCCCGACTGGAAGGATATTGCTTTACTGATTCAGGAATCATTTTATAAAGCCGGATTAAAAGTAATTCTTACACCTTTGGATTTCAGCGTTATTATTGATGATGCGCAATCCCATAACTTTGACGCATTGCTTGGCGTGTGGGGAGGTAGTTCGGCACCAGAGGATTTTACCCAGCTCTGGCATACATCATCATGGATCAGCAATGGCTCTAACTATACAGGTTTTGGAAATTCTGTCTCTGATGCTTTGATCGATTCAATAAAGTATATGGTAGATGATGCAAAAAGAGCACCGCTTGTTAAGCGGTTTCAGAAAATGGTATACGATGATCAGCCTTACGTTTTTCTTAAAACTAGTATGCTGAAAATTGCAGTACATAAGCGATTCGGAAATGCAGACATGTATTACGAAAGACCTGGACTTCTTCTCAATAATCTCAAGTTACTTTATAATACAAATGGAGTGGTAATGCTTAATCTCTCTGCTCCTTAATTTTATTGAAATATCTAAAATGGCTTATTAAATGCAATCACTTATATTTGGGAAATGCTGAAATATATTTTCATAAGAATAATCTATTTTATACCTACATTGATTGCAATTGCATTGCTCGCTTTTATAATTAGTGTAAATGCTCCCGGTGATCCTGTTCAGCGCATGACGGAGGCATCGCAGTCAGGGGCAGTGTTAAGTGAGAAATCGGTAAACCAGGTTGAACAGCAGAAATACTGGACAAGCAGGCTGGGCCTTGATCTTCCTGTTTTCTATCTGAGTATTCACAGTCTATCTGTACCTGATACTCTTTATAAAATTTATAATAAGAACGAACTTGAAACATTGTCGCGTCTTATAGATAAATATGGCAACTGGAGCTGTATTAGTAAATATTATATTGATCAACTAAAACTTGATGATCGACTTAAGAATATAGAATACGATTCATCATATTCTAATCATGCCGATGTTGCTGAAATATATGATGCTGTTAATTTATCAGCGTCCGAGTTAGCCATGTTGCGCTCAGCATGGGATGATACGATTATCCGTTTCAGGATACATAAACTCAAAACTATATTCTCTGAATATTCTTTCCTTGAAAATAATATAACAGCGTTGGACATCATTGAGAATGACTATAAAAGTTTGAAGAATAACTGTACTTCATGGGAAAATTATGTTCCTGTTATTTCATTTTACGGAGATAACCAGTTTCACCGATGGCTTTTTGGTGATGGCAACTGGCTCACCGGCGAAAGTTCAACATTCTCAAAAGGCATACTGCGCGGAGATTTCGGGACTTCCTATACAACAAGGGAACCTGTCGGGAGAATCATTGCTTCTCGAATTGGATGGTCACTGTTCTTTTCATTGTTCTCAATACTATTGGCTTATTTTGTAAGCATACCTGTCGGAATTCGCTCAGCGGTGAAAAAAAATAAAACCTTCGATATTATTTCTTCAGTGATAGTATATCTTTTATTTTCCTTACCGGTATTTTGGCTTGGAACACTTTTGTTAATGACATTTTCAAACCCCGATGTTCTTTGGATTTTTCCAGCGTCAGGAGTCAGTCCTGTTACTGGCTTTCCAGCAGATACAGGTTTCTTTCAGAAAATTGGAATTATGATTCCATATCTTGTGCTGCCTTTGATTTGCTACAGCTATAGTTCGTTCGCTTTCCTATCTAGAACATTACGATCTTCTATGCTTGAAGTGCTGCCGATGGATTTTATAAGAACAGCCAGGGCCAAGGGATTGCCTGAAAATAAAGTTATTTATAATCATGCATTCCGGAATTCATTGCTGCCTTTGATAACTGTATTTGCAAATGTGTTTCCCCTGGCGATAGGAGGTTCTGTGATTATTGAAACAATTTTTTCAATTCCCGGAATGGGTTATGAAGCGTATACTGCTGTTTCAAATCAGAATTACCCGATGATAGTCGCAATCTTCATGATAACAGGCATCTTCACGCTCACAGGATATTTGATATCTGATATTTTATATGCATGGGCCGATCCCAGAATAAAATTTGATTTGAAAAAATGAAGCGGCACAAGAAAAATAGAAAGCGCTCAGCCAAAGCATCCTGGATGTTCAGGCTTGCAAAAGCCTTGCTGTTATTTTTTGTGGCAGTTGCGTTGCTTGCACCCATCATCGCAAATGAACGTCCGCTATACATGATGTATAAGGGTCATGCTTTTTTTCCCGCATTCAGTTTTAAAACAGATTATATTATTAAAGATGAATCGAAAGGTATAACTGAAACATTGCAGCTTGATATCACAGACTGGAAACAGTTGGATGCTGAAACAGTAATATTTCCGCCTGTTCCATACTCCGCCGGTAAAAAAGATTTATTGAATGCCGATTATTTATCGCCAGATGCTGAAGAATTATTTCAGAATAATAAAAATGAAATTGTTGAAATGCCCTTGAAATACAGGCATTGGCTGGGAACTAATAAAAGGGGAGAGGATGTGCTTGCCGGATTAATTTATGGTACAAGGATTTCATTATTGGTAGGCATAATTTCGATGATGCTCGCAAGCCTGATTGGATTGCTGCTTGGCAGTGTTGCCGGTTATTTTGGCGATTACAGACTGAAAACCACTTTAGGCCGTTTGCTCGTTTTTCTTTTTGGAATTGTGATTGCATGGTTCTATGCATTTCATCTGCGATCTTTTATATTGCAGGATGCACTTGCTTCTTCGGGATGGAAATTTTTAACAGAAATATTTTTAAGTCTGCTTATTGCTGTTGTGATTTGTTTTGTTTTTTCAATACTTGGAAAGTTTGCTGGAAAAATTCCGTTCCTGAGTAAACAGCTATTTATAAAAGCTGATTCCACCATATCACGGTTCATTGAAGTATTTATTTCTTTGCCAAGGCTGATCATTATTATTTCCATTGCTGCAATTGCAAGGCCTTCAATTATAAATTTAATTTTAATAATCGGTTTTACATCATGGACCGGCATTGCCCGATTGATAAGGGCTGAAATGCTTCGTGTTCGTGAACTGGATTACATCGCAGCCTGCCGTGCCATGGGTTTTAGGGAATTCAGAACGATGATGAGGCATGCACTGCCTAATACGTTGGCTCCGGCAATCGTAGCAATTGCTTTTGGAGTTTCTGCCGCAATCCTTGTAGAAAGCGGATTATCTTTTTTAAATATCGGAGTTCCTCCGGATATTGTTACATGGGGTACCATGCTTGCTGAAGGCAGGGAATATTTTAACGCTTGGTGGTTGGTGTTATTCCCCGGACTTGCAATATTCCTATTAGTAATAACCTTTAACTTTCTGGGCGATAGTTTACGCGATCATCTTGATAAACGTACTCAATAAGGAGTTTCTCAAAATGCAAAATGAAAAATATTTTCTATCTGCTTTTTAATATTTTCTATTTGCTATAATCTGCTTAATAATTGTTTAATAAATCAGGTAGTTATTAAAATACTTCCTGATTTTATCGGCATTGGTTGCTGCAAAATCCTGGTATTGCCCGTTAAGCGAGTAATGATACATTGATACCAGTACATAGCAATCAAGATAACCTTCCTTCAGCATTTTCTTGGCGAAGTCAAAGTCACTGCTGGTGGTTTTTTCAAGCATATATTCCCAGCAATATGCTTCCATGTAATCCTGGGTGGTGAGCTTGTTCTGTTTAATAATAACGCCTTTGTCATTGCAGTATTCAGCAATTTTCTCTTTTGCTTCCCTGTAAAATTTCCAAGGTTCATCAGTAATTTCTGATTGGTCAACATCCATCTGGTTTATTGAATAATATCTTGCAAACCAATGCCTGTCGAATGTTTTATTCAATTTTCCGCAAATATCATCAAGCCTTGTAAACATGCTCAGGTCAGGGTGTACAATGATTGCTTCAATGCATGCGTCATATGCAAGATCAAAATTTTCCATATCAAAATATGCATCCACAAGAAATTTTCGGGCTTCCAGGAGATCAGGTCTCATTGAGATTGCTTTCTTAAAATATGAAACCGATTTGCTGGGTTGCTTATCAGCATAATATGCATCTCCCAGGTACAATGTTGCTTTAAAATAGTTACTGTCTATGTAAAGTGCTTCCTGGTAAAGTTGGCGGGCTTTTTTATAATCTTCATTGCCAAACGCTTCATCAGCTTCATCAAATTTATCCTTGGCATCTTTACTGACTGCTGTATCACTTGCTTCATCTATAAGATATCTTCTTAAATACAATGATGCTTTGTTTACTTTACAACACTTAAGTGTGGCTCGGGAACAGGTATTCAATAAATCAATAAGGTACTGATTTGAATGGCCTTCATTTTTTAATTTTAGATCTGCGGTATTGCCTTTTTTTGCTGCATCCTGAACTTGTTTCATTATTGCCTCATACTCTTTATTATATTCTAAAGCATAGCGGCGGTAATAATATTCCACCATCAGGTTCCACAATGCATCCTCTGTAAGGTGATTGGTGAGCACAGGTAGCAGGGTTTTTATGGCTTTATCATATTTTTTTGCATCATAATAAGCCCCTGACTTTTTTACAGCGCTCGTTTCTTTTGAAGTGTAATTCTGAGCACCTGCAGTGCCGATAAAAAAGCAAAGCATAAGTATAAGCAGTGCTTTCACATAATTTTGTTTTGCCATGTTGAATATGATTTTATTAGTTTTCACTTTCGTAAAATTCATCAGGAATTTCTTCTTTGTATACTAAATTATGCAAAGCTTTGTGAACATTTACAAGCCGGCTGCCCCAGTGCCTCTCAAATAATGTGCGGCATTCTGCAACGGCATTTTCTTTTGCTGCGTGCGTACCTTTCTGGTAGAGCATCAGGAAATCTTTCATGTCCTGGTAAATGTCAGACAGATTGTCTGAAATATTTGCCATCACTGGCGTATGCTCACCTGATTCATTGAAACCTAATGTAAAATAAATATCGTCTTTGTCAAAAACTTTATTCAGTGCCTTATAAATTAAATCCCAGTGCTCTTCGCTCACATACCTTTCAGTAATTTCGAAATCGCTGTTTTCGCTTGAAGGTAGCAGGGAACCTTTCAAATAAATAAGCGGGCATATTTTTAACATGTAATGTATAATATCTTCTTTTGTATAATTCTCGGCTTTCTCCACAAACAGGCAAAACTCATTTGCAACTGTGAGAAATTCAACAACATTTTTTGAATAAACAATGTCTTTATCTTTCTTCTCGTCCATTATCCGTTTTGTTATAAGTTTTATCAACCAGGTCTCAATAAAGCAAATATAATTTTTTTATTTTGAATCCAAATTGTTTTTATGAGTTTTATTTCATCGCGAAGATTAATTATATTTGAATAAAATTACAAAGGATGACTCATTTGGAATTGAAGCAAAACCTGGTTGAAGAATGCAAAAGGATGCAGCAAAAAGTTATTGACAACCTTCGCCTGGAAATGGACGAAGCCCAGCTAAGTGCCAATGAATACGGACCACCCAAGGATCGATATGATTCATACCGTATGCAGATGCTTCGGAAAAAGGACATGTTCGGGCAGCAGCTTGATAAAGCGCAGAATGAATTGTATGCACTTGAAAAAATTAATTTTAAAAAAGAAATTAATGCTGCAGAATACGGATCGGTTATTATTACCGATGATCAGAAATACTTCATCTCTATTGGCCTTGGGAAAATAATTTTTAATAAGGAAATGTATTTTGCTGTTTCTGCAATGGTCCCTATTGCTAAAGCGATGGCAGGTGCCAAAAAGGATGATATTGTTGAATTCAATGGCAGGAAAATGAAAATATTAGAAGTTTTCTGAACCAAATGTTAATTTCTTCTCATTAAAAGTTTATAGCATCTTCGTACAAAATTTTATTTTTGTCAAATGCAGGAAACAATTTTAATTTTAGATTTCGGTTCTCAGTATACGCAGCTTATTGCGCGCCGTGTAAGGGAACTGAATGTTTATTGTGAGATTCACCCCTTTAATTCATTTCCTCCGATAAGCAAAAATATAAAAGGGGTTATTTTATCAGGAAGTCCTTATTCCGTGAGGGATGCCGGTTCACCTTATCCTGACCTGAAAGATATAAAAGGCAAAATACCTGTCCTGGCTGTATGTTATGGTGCACAGTTCCTGGCTCAGAATTTTGGCGGTGAAGTTCTTCCTTCTAAAATCAGGGAATACGGCCGTGCGAACCTTTCCGAAATTGATTCTGGTAATGTATTGATGAAAGACCTCACTATAGGCTCACAGGTATGGATGTCGCATGGCGATACCATTGCAAGAGAACCAGCCGGTGCAAAAATCATCGCTGCTACAAAAGATGTTAAAGTTGCTGGATTTCAGATCATGAATGAAAATACCTTTGGAATTCAGTTCCATCCTGAAGTGTACCATTCTTCTGAAGGAATGATATTGCTGAAAAATTTTGTGGTTAATGTTTGCAACTGTAGTCAGTCATGGACTCCCGATTCTTTTATTGAATCTACAATTGCCGGTTTGAAATCAAAAATAGGCAATGATAAAGTAGTACTGGGGTTGTCAGGTGGTGTTGATTCTTCAGTTGCTGCAGTGCTCCTGCACAAAGCCATTGGCACAAATCTCTATTGCATTTTCGTCGACAACGGACTGTTACGGAAAAATGAATTTGAAAATGTTTTGCATTCATATAAAGATTTAGGATTAAATGTAACTGGTGTTGATGCCCGCACTCAATTTTACAAATCACTTACCGGAATCTCCGATCCGGAAGGTAAACGCAAAGCCATCGGAAAAACATTTATTGAAGTGTTCGACCAGGAAGCACACAGGGTGCAGGATGTGAAATGGCTTGCACAGGGCACTATATATCCCGATGTTATTGAATCCATCTCTGTCAAAGGCCCTTCAGCCACTATAAAATCGCATCATAATGTCGGCGGTCTGCCTGATTTTATGAAACTTAAGGTCGTGGAACCTTTGAATACACTGTTTAAAGACGAAGTAAGAAGGGTAGGGAAGGCACTTGGCATAACTGATAATATTCTTAAACGTCATCCCTTTCCCGGGCCTGGCCTGGGCATCAGGATACTTGGTGAAATTACCGAAGAAAAAATTACGATTTTGCAGAATGCAGATGATATCTATGTTAAGGGATTGATAAATTCCGGGCTCTATGATAAAGTCTGGCAGGCTGCTGCAATACTTCTTCCTGTGCGGTCTGTAGGTGTTATGGGCGATGAGCGTACATACGAATATGTGTTGGCATTGCGCGCTGTTACGTCAACAGATGGCATGACTGCCGACTGGGTGCATCTGCCTTATGAATTTCTTTCTGAAATTTCGAACCAGATCATCAACAAAGTAAAAGGCATTAACCGGGTGGTTTATGATATAAGTTCTAAACCTCCCGCCACTATTGAATGGGAATAAATCACAAGATTGATTTTTATTGATCTTTATGAAATAACAGTTTGTTTTTGCTAAACAATTTTTAAAGGAGGTAATCATGCCGGTTATTACAATTGAAGGACCAGTTCTTTCATTCGAGAAAAAAGAAAAACTTGCAAAGGAAATCACACAACTTGCAAGCGATATTATGAATATTCCAAAAGATGCGTATGTGGTTTTTATAAAAGAAAATCCTTACGAGAACATGGCACAGGGCGGAATACTAATTTCTGATAAACTAAAAAATCATTAATTCTGACTTGTAGCTTGTAGCTTATAGCTTGCAGCTTGTGACTTACGACCTACAACTTGTAATCTTTCAGCAATTTATTCTCTAATCATGATTTTTGTATATTTGCATTCCTTTTAACAAAACGATGAAATCAAAATTTTTCTTTTTAATAATTTCTTTTTTCTTTTTTGCTGTTGCTGCATTTTCTCAGGATGTAAAGATCTCTACTGTCATTGAAAAAATTGATGGTAAGGAATATTATATTCACACAGTGCAGAAAAAAGAATCTGTCTGGAAAATCGCAAAAGCATACAATGTCTCCTCCGAAGATATTATTGCCATGAATCCCGGTTCCGATAAAAAAATTAAGCCCGGCCAGAAATTAAAAATTCTTGTTAAAACAGCTGAAGTAAAAAAAACAGCCGAAACTTTTGATCATACTATCGAGAAAGGTGAAAGCCTTTATACCATTGCAAAAAAATATTCGGTTACCATCGATGATATTTACAAAGCAAATCCTGGTTTAACCGAAAAAATAAAACCCGGACAAATAATTAAAATTCCGGGTAATCAGAAAAATGGCAATCTGCTTACGAAGAAGGACTCGTCCATTGTAAAAACCGATTCTGTGTATGATTGCAGCAAGCCAAAGCTTCTCGATTCCTATAATATTGCTTTGATGATTCCATTTTACCTGGGAAGTATTTACCAGGTGAACCCCGATGATCCTGATATCAGGGACAAAGATGCTAACGATTATTTATCGCTTACATATATCCAGTATTACGAAGGCCTGCTCATGGCAATTGATTCGCTTAAGAGCAAAGGCTTTTCAGCAAAGGTGTATGTATATGATGTTGATGCCGACACTGCTGCCACTCAGAAGATTCTTGAAAAACCTGAAATGACTAAAATGCATCTCATCATTGGGCCCTTCTTCGACAATAGTTTTAATGTGGTTGCCCGATTTGCGCTTAAGAACCATATTAAACTGGTCGATCCTCTGTCTTCAGGTAATGATATGCTGAATAATGACCCTTATGTATTTAAAGCTACGCCTTCGGTCGATATGCAGTTAAAGCAGTTGGCTGCTTTTATTGTGGGGCGCTATCCAAAATCCCCCGTTATTATTGTGCATAACGATAAGGAAAACGAGAAAGCATATGTATCCGTTTTCGAAAAAGCCCTGAATAATGAGCAGCAAAATGCAGGTTTGGCCGATAGCAGTTTTAAAGAAATTATATACAGCCAGGATGGCTTTAGCGGCATCACAAAGTATTTCAGCGGTACCGATACAAATATCATAGTAACCCTTAGTAACGGTGAAATTTTTGTTACCAATTATGTAAGCAATTTCAATAATATTTACGATAAATACAAAATGATTGTCTTCGGTCTGCCCAGCTGGAAGAACTTCGACAACATCGAAACGGAATATATGCAGAACATCAATCTTCACATTTTCTCAACTAGTTTCATCGATTATCTTGATCCTGCCGTGCAGAATTTTACACTTAAATTCCGCGATCTTTATAAGACTGAGCCCGAAAAATATGCCTTCCAGGGTTTTGATGTGGGAATGGTTTTCTTTTCTGCGCTCAAAAATTACGGTGTTAACTTTGATAAATGCATTGATAATATTGGTGGTAAATATCTGCAAAGCACTTATACATTTATTAAAGCAGGCCCAAAGGACGGCTTCGAAAATTCCTTTCTGAATATATATCGTTACGAAGACTACAGGTTTATCGATGTTCGCGACTTTCCAAAAATCAAAGAGAAGGAAAAAGAGAAAAGGAAATAAACAATAATGCCCGGTTCAATTACCGGGTTTTTTTATAATGAAATTTTATTTATTTCTTTACCGATAACAGTTTACCGATCACTGTTAACCCCACTGGCACTTGTCTCTTGACGAGCGACCCCGTAAATTTTTTTTTTTTCTTTACTGATTACCGATTACCGATCACTTTTAATCCCACTGGCACTTGTCTCCAGATGAGTGT
>Ga0224525_1000529_pt1 | contig 17460 bp, 14 predicted proteins | sample CFST100metaG_FD_179874 | JGI IMG/M metagenome (GOLD analysis project Ga0224525, IMG submission 179874) | Peat soil microbial communities from Stordalen Mire, Sweden - C.F.S.T100 | ecosystem: Environmental > Terrestrial > Soil > Wetlands > Peat | place: Sweden: Norrbotten County, Stordalen Mire...
TCGGGACGGTAGAGGGAAATCTCTGCCTGCGGCGACTCACCCATCGGGTGACACCTCTCATGACGATTAAACCCGCTTCCAGTCTACCCTTTGACACGATTTCCACTGGCCAACTGCCGGATAGGGGTTTATTGGTCCTGCCCTTATGTGTTGGCGCCCCACCCTCGCGACGCTTTCGTTTTTGTCGCCCGGGTGGGAGGACAGTATCTTCTGTAAGGGATGTCAACAAAAAGCATCGAGAGCGAACGAAACCAGGGCGTAGAGTCCTGACTTCGTTCGCTCTCGATGCTTATAGCAACGGAAAAATGCGCTACACAAGCTGCTGGGCGTACTCTTCCTCTTCTTCCTCTTCTTCTTTTATCTCCACGCCATAGCGGCGCAGCAGAGTGGGCAGGCTTTGAGAAAAAGCCGCGCGCGGCATGACCGTGTCGCAGCCTACCTCAACAGCCTTGGCCTTCAGGTCGCTCTGCAAGTGGTTGAGAAAGCCGATAATGGACGTCGCCTTCTTGAACTTGGTTTTGAACTTTGGAATCAGCGTCATGGGCTTGGCGTTCAGATTGTTCAGGTCGAAGACCAGCAGCTTGGGCCGCTCGTCTTCCGGCAAGCCGGTCAGTTTGGCCACGGATTCCTTGTCGCCCTTCGCAAACTCCACCTTCACGCCCAGTTTGCGGGCCGCCTCGTGGATTTTGGCCTGGAAGAACAGATCCTCGATGAAGAAGAAGATGCGGACGGGGGCGTCCTCCTGGATTACGGCCACGGGCTGCGGCTCACCGGCTTCCGGATAGTAGCCGCCGTTGTGGCCGCCGTTCTCCATGATCTGAATGGTCGAGAGCGCGCCGTCGGCGATGTTGCCGTTCGCCGCAAGGTAGCTGTGGTCCATGGGACCAACAAACTCCCGCGGACCCTTCTGCCTGCCCCTGCGCTTGTTCTGCGGTGGGCCGGAAATGCTGTTGCCGGGCTGTGCCGCCGCCGCGCCCTTGGAAAAGAATTTCTTCTTCCGTCCCTGAATCGGGCGTTTTCCCTGTCGTCCGCCCTGGCGCGCCGGAGCAGCCTTCTGCTGCATGGGCTGCGCCGAAGCCTGGGGCTGAGACTGCACCGGCTCCTGAAGCTGCGTCTGTTGCACTTGAGCCACACCACCTGCTTGGTTGCTCTTGTTCTTGCGGCGGCGCCGGCGGCGCCGGTGCCCCTGCGACTGTCCCTGGCCGTTGGCCTGGACCGGCCCCGATTCAGACTGGGGCTGCGTCAATTCTATCGTCATGCGTAAACTTCCTGGTGTGTTGCGAATTGCTGCGTAACGTCTCTTGGTTCAGTCTTTTCTGCCGGGGTGCTGAACTTCCCTTGTCCGCCGCCGCGCAATTCTGAAAAGAAGAACACGACGGTGAACGGCAATCATTGCCGCAAATATCATTGAAACTGCGGAGTCTGACTCCGCGCGTAATCGGCTCGAATTCCAGGAGCCTTGAGCTTATTCACAGATCCTGGCCGTATCCGGTGTTTCCCCTGAAAACCGCTGCACCCTACTGGCAGCGCCGGTTCAGCCTTGGCGTCTCAAAATTATCTTTGTAGACCGCTGTGAAAGCGCACAAGCTACGCCGCGCACACGACAGCCATAAAACGGCTCAATCCAGTTGTCTGGATCGTGACGATGCGGTCGAGAGCGCCTCACTCAGGTGATGCCACCCCTATGGAAATCTTCCCCGCCCACGTACTTCAACAAAACGAACTGTTCAGCGGAGTTTTCCTGCTCGGCGGCGAGCTTGCTCTGCCCCTTTCGGGTGGCCCGCGTCAGCCGCTTGATAGGCAAGTCTGATATTACAGCGAACGAGCGCGGCTGGCAAGCGGAAACTCAGCGGCTTCCGGGCAAACGCCGCTTGATTCATTCCAGTGAGCCGCTTGCAAAATTACCTGGAAACCGACATTACGGGTTCCGCTGCCCCTTCGGCGTTATGGCTTGCTCCGAGGCCCCGAGGGCGTAGCGGCGTTCTATACGACCTACCCCCCACCCGTATTTTTGGCATAAAATCCTTGTTTTCATTATCTTACAGACAGTATTCCGCTGTAAAATCGTCAAAACAAAGGAGTTGCCTGCAAAATCGTCCAGGATAAGGAGTTAGAGCATTTCTTCTGATGGTGTTGAGGCATCCCACCCTAGCCGCAAAAACAAATACGCGGCGAGGGTGGGGCACCCGAACTCTATACCTAAAGGAGAAATGCTTTAGCAACGCCTTTGCAGCACAAGCAGGACGATTGGGAAAAATGCACCTGAGTATTATTGTGCGACGACGCAGCAAAATGATCTGCAAACAACTGAGCTTGTTGCAAACCCTAACGCCACTCGCACTCCACTTTGAATTTTGCAAGCGGCTCCAGTATTCCAAATTTGCCGTGGGTGCAATTTTGGATCGCGATTCGATGCCGCGATGCCGCAGCCGCTCGCCGCTCTCATGGAGATTCGTGGTCTCCCACATCTGCCGCACAGTACGCGGCAGATATGGGGCACCCGGCACCCGGCATAAGCTTCGACGCTCTTTCGTCTGCTCTGGTTTCACCCTAAACGCAAAGAGCGCCACTTCAAACGAAGTGGCGCTCTGCGATCTCTGCCCTGATCACTGGCCTCCGAATATGATCACTGGCCTCCAAATAATTTGAGGGCGGTGGCTATTTCCACCACTCCTACTACGGATTCTCCGGTTGGTCTTTCCTTTTGAGGTCCGCTGCATTGGCGGTGACTCTTACCGGGGTCCGTTTTTCTTATGGCTGACCTGGAATTTTCTCCAGCAGCCGATACATCACTGGCACTTATTCCATAAGCAATCGTTATGCCAATCAAGCATCACTTTGCTTTCAATGACTTGTATCACGATCGGTATAAGGATTGTCTTAATTCTGGAAGTTTCTTTCACGAAATACTCCTGAAAACCATAGAAACACACCTCACCGCTGGCATTGCGGACAGTAATGCGTTCCCCGTCCGGCCAGTACGATGCGCCGGATCGGCGTCTGGCAGCGGTGGCAGGGAAGGCCGGCGCGCCGGTAGACGCAGTGTTCCAGTTGAAAAAGGCCCCGTTCGCCATCGGCATCCACATAATCGGAAACCGAGGAACCGCCCAGCCGGATGGCCTCTTCGAGGACCTCCTTCAGGGCCAGCCGCAGCCGTTCCAGTTCCGCTCTGGTCAGCCGCGCGCAACTCCGGCCCGGCCGGATGCCGGCGTGAAACAAGCTCTCGTCGGCGTAGATGTTGCCCACCCCACTGAGCAGCTTCTGGTTGAGCAAGGCCGCTTTGATGCTGGTTTGTCTGCCGTGGAAGAGTCGTGCAAATGCCTCTGCGGTGATGGTCAGAGGCTCGGCTCCCGCGGCGCAAAATCCAGCTTTGCGGCTCAGATCGCGGAATTCCAACCGGCCAAAGCGGCGCGGGTCCACGAAGCGCAACTCCCGGCCGCTGCTCAGGCGCAGCCGCGCATGAGTGTGTGGCGCAAGAGAAGCATCCGGCGTGGTCACCAGCAGTCGTCCGGTCATTCCAAGATGCACAATCCATTGAGCTTCTGAAGTTTCTATCCTATCAGCCAAAGGCCCGCCGCCAGCAGGACCCAACTCGCAGACAATATGCTTACCGGTGCGGTGAACGGCCAGGACAGCGCGTCCCGCCAGTCCCTTGGCCTGACCGGAAGCGGGCGTTTTGAAGAGCTTCCTATAGCTGGCGAACCAGACCTCGGCGATGCGGTCACCGCGCACATGGCTGTTTACGCCGCGTGCAATCGTCTCAACTTCAGGAAGTTCCGGCATCAGATCATTGTAAGGCGATCTGCCTTCCGGCTGGCTGCTTGCTTCATGCGAAGACCTGAAGATTAAGCAGCACTGCAAGTCTTCAGCAAAGGTCATTCACTAGCAAGGCACTCCATCGGCGAAATAGCCAGCGCCCGTCTGAGTGGCACGGCGGCTGCAGCCACAAGCAGAATCCCCAGCAAAATCAAACCGCATAGGTACCCGCCAACTACAAATCCGGCGCTCAAGCCGTAGACTTGCGCCAACGCAATTGCTGCCAGTAGCCCCGTTCCAGAGCCAAACACCAAACCAACCAGAAGGGCCCGCCGCAGCTTTTTCATGACCGAGACGCAAACCTGAAGCCGGTTAGCGCCGAGAGCAATCTGAATGCCTATCTCCCGCTTGCGCTCCGCAACCTGAAGAGACAGGATGCCGAAGAATCCAACCCCCAGAATCATCGCAGCCAAGCCCGCACAGAGACCGCCAGCAAGTGTAATGACTCGCCACATTCGAAGATCCCTATCGATGAGAGTTCCAATTGTGTCGATGCTCGAGGCAAGGGCATCCGGATCAACGGCCTGTACAGCATTGCGCACGGCCTGGATTGCCAGCCCGCTGGTTGCCGCTCGTACAACAAGTGTCGGCATCGCTCTTTTGGTAAGCAAGTACACGACAGGATCGGCGGAATCGGACATGGATTTGAAGTGTGCATCCTCCGCAATGCCCACAACGCGGCAATATTGTACAGAAGCCGCATTTGTCGCGGCATCTCCGCTCTGATAGAGATACTTTCCCAGCGAGTCTTCTCTGGAAAACAACACCGAGGATGCTCGATTACTCAAGATACATACCGGGTCTCCCGTCAGATCGTCCTTTGTAAAATCACGTCCCTGAATAATCCCCGTTCCAATAGCAGAAAAGTAACGGGTCGACACGGCTGCATTCCATATCTTTTGCTCTCGCATCGTTCCGTCGTTGCCACGAACTTTAACCTCCGCGCTTGCCGTGGTGCCACCGCCAAGTGGAGGCATATTCATCGTGGCTACGGATTGGACACCGGGCGCGGCCTCAATCCGCTCGAGAATGCGGTCTGCCTTCTCGCTTTGCTGCGCCTTGATAGCCTCCGGCGTTGCTCCATGACTGTTTCCCGCAAAATCAAGCGTGGCCGTTACAGCACCAACTGCTGCGAACCCTGATGGTTGGCTAGCCAGCTTCTGAAAACCGATACCGCCGACGATAACCATTGAAACGAGAAGAATCGATGCAAAGACTTCAAAGCTGATAATCAAGTTCTTCGAGCGCTTTGCTGTTACGCCGATCCCGGTTGTCAATCGGATACTCGTTCGATTTTTTCCCTGCCAGAGACTCGCACAAGCTCCGATGCCGCATCCCACTGCCAAAACGGCGCCTGTAACCGTCAGAATAAATGCAGGACTTGGAGCCACCATAGAAGAGACATCAATACCGATAAAGGATTGAACCAATATGGCGAAGCCGCGCACAATTCCCCAGGCTATCGGAACTCCAATCAAGCACCCTGCGGCTGTCAATATGGCAGCTTCCAGCATGGCAAAACGCACCTCATTGATTCGCCTAGCCCCCAGCGCCATGCGAATCGCCGCTGCTTGCGCTTCACGTCTGGCGCGCGCCATGAAGAGAAGCAGCAGGTTACAGCAGCAGAGCAGAAATACAGTTCCAGCAAGCCCCTCTATAATAAAAAGGCCAAGAAGAGAAGATTTGATTGAGGTTGCTCCATGTCGGCCGTCCTGCACTCTGAGCAATGAGCCAGAGGCTGTATTTGAGAATGTGGTCGACGAAAATACCGTACCCTCAGGGTCGGCCTGACGTCGAAATGTTGGCTCGATCACTCTCAGATTTGCCTGAACATTTTGTATTGAAACTCCGCTGGGCAGACGGCCAAAGACATACCACGACAGAATGCCCGGATAGTCAAAGCCATATTGGCCTGGAGTATCCACTTCCGTGAAATGGCGAGGGAGCAAGATACCTGTGGGAAGAACAGGCAGGATTCCCGCGAAATTCTGCGGAAGCACACCCACGATATGCACCGGCGCGCCATCGACAAGAATCGTCTGACCAATTACATTCGGGTTCGCTTCAAAATGTGTCTTCCAAAATGTATATCCGAGGACTGCTGCCCATCCATCCCTGCCGCCACCTGGAGCATCGTCGAACTCGTTGAAGAACCGTCCTAAGTAAGGCTTGAGACCAAGCACAGAAAATGTGTTTCCTGTAGCAATAGCGCCAAAAAGTGAGGTCGTTCCGTTTCTGGTTTGTATCTGAAACTGAGTTGGCTTCCACGCTAAAAGATCTTTTACAGTTCCGTCAGAGCGCAACGCCTCGTAGCCTGGACCGGAAAAGGAAGTTGCATCGGCCCCGCTCCCGAGCCTGAAATAGACTAGTTTCTCAGCCTCTGGAACTCCGAGCGAATTGAACAGTAAGGATCGAGTAATAGAAAAGATGCCTAGATTAACCCCGACAGCCAATGCGATGGTGACTACAATCGTTACGGAGAAACCAACCGATCGCGACATGCGGCGGAACAAATAGCGCGTCGAATTCATAGGAATATCCTTCTGTAGTTGAGTTTAGATCGAAAAAACACTGGGCTTGATGATCTTGCAATGCAACGTACGTTATTTGCCATCCTAATTCGTAGATGAAAACTTCTTATTCAGGAAGTTCCGGAATCCATTGATTGTAAAGCGACTTGCCATCCGTCTGGAGGCTTGTCCCGCAAGTCCTAGGCAGAGGTTATTCGCTAGCAAGGCATTCCATCGGCGAAATAGCCAGTGCCCGTCTGAGTGGCACGGCGGCTGCGGCCACAAGCAGAATTCCCAGCAAAATCAAACCGCATAGGTACCCGCCAACTACAAATCCGGCGCTCAAGCCGTAGACTTGCGCCAACGCGGTTGCCGCCAGTAGCCCCGTTCCAGAGCCAAGCACCAAACCAACCAGAAGGGCCCGCCGCAGCTTTTTCATGACCGAGACGCAAACCTGAAGTCGGTTAGCGCCGAGCGCGACCTGAATCCCTATCTCCCGCTTGCGCTCCGCAACCTGAAGAGACAGGATGCCGAAGAATCCCACCCCCAGAATCATCGCAGCAATGCCGGCGCAAATCATGCCTGAAAGCGTAATGGCCCTCTGCACACGAAGATCCGCGTCAATGCGCGTCTCAATGGTATCGATGGTAGAGGCCAATGCCGTAGGATCAACTGCCTGCACGGCATTGCGAACTGCCTGAATTGCCAGCCCGCTGGTTGCCGCATGCACAACCAGAGTGGGCATCGCCTCCTTGTTCAGTAGGTATACGGCTGCTTCGGGAGGCTCTGACATGGACTTGAGATGCGCGTCTTCTGCAACCCCCACAACGCGGCAGTAGAGCGAGTTCTGATAAAGAGACTGCCCGAGCGGATTTTCTCCAGAAAATAGTTTGGAAGCTGCACTGCGGCTCAAGATGCAGACCGGGGCACCCACAAAATCATTGTTTGTAAAATCGCGTCCCTGCACGATCCTTGTTCCGGCTGCAGAAAAGTACCGAAGCGATACTGCTTCTGGCCATACCTGCTGCTGCCGTATGCCACCTCCTGCGCCATATGCGATAACCGACCCACTTACCGTAGCGCCAGAAAGCGGTGGAATATTTGTCGTAGCAACAGATTCGACGCCGGGAGAACGCTCGATTCCCTCCAGGATGCGCTCAATCTTCTCGTTTGCAGCCTCTTTTCGAGTGCTATCCGCGACGCCAGAGGCATTCGCCCTAAAATCGAGCGATGCCAGAACCACATCGCTCGTGCCAAAACCAGAAGGCTGGTTGTTCAATTTCTGAATTCCAAATCCACTTACAGTAACAGCAGTAATGAGCAGAATCGATGTGAAAGCTTCGAAGCCAATAATCCAGCCTCGTGAGCATGTAGCTGTCACGCTGTGGCCCTCTTTCAGGCTAAGGCTGGTGCGCTTTCGTCCATTCCACAGGCTTGCCCCTGCGCCGGTTAGACAAGCAATTGCCAAGGTAACTCCCGCGAAAATCAACAGCAGCGATGCACTGGGTGAAACTGAGGAAAAAATATCCAGTTGAGTCGTGGATAGAACTACCCATGAGAATGCTCGAACGATACCCCAAGCCATTGGAATTCCGATCACGCACCCAATTGCCGCCAACAGGGTAAACTCCAGCGTAGAAAGCCGCATTTCACTACCTAGCCGCGCTCCCAAAGCCATGCGAATCGCGGCCGTGTGTGCTTCGCGGCTAGCGCGTCCTAGAAAAAGGAGTATCAGATTACAGCAACAGAACAGGAGTATGATGCCAGCGAGCCCTTCTATTGCCAAAACAGGAGGAAGAATAGACTTGAGCGACACCTCTCCCATACGGCCATCCCACACTTTTAGCAGTGAGCCGCTGGGGGTATTCGAGAAAAGATTCGATGAAAACATCGTATTTTCTGGGTCGGCCATCCGCCGGTATGACGGCTCGATGGCCTTCAGATTAGCTTGAATGGACTGGATGGATGCACCCCTCGGCAACCTGCCCAAGACGAACCATTCTGAAATATTTGGTTCCGAAAATCTATCTTCTCCTGGATTGCTTACTGCCTGGAAACGGTGCGGGAGAATAATATCGATGCGGTGTAAAGGGATGACTCCGATGAACTCGCGCGGAAGCACGCCAACGATATGAACAGGCGCGCCATCCACTAGGATGGATTGTCCAATCACTTTAGGATTGGCGCCGAATCTTGTTTTCCAATAGACGTAGCCAAGCACCGCATTCCATCCATCCCGTCCTCCACCTGGAGTATCATCTGTCTCATCGAAAAAACGGCCAAGCGAAGGCTTGAGTCCAAGCACCGAGAATGCGTTTCCCGTTACATAAGCCCCATCCGCATTCACAGACCCGTCATAATCTTGCAATTTAAACGAATTCTGCTGCCAGGCAAGAACATCTTTTGTCGCGGCGTTTGCGCGTAAAGCTTCATATGCTGGCCCGGAAAAGGCTGGAAAGGTATCGGGGCCGCTGCCGAGCGTGTAGTATACGATTCTATTCGCCTCAGGAACTCCAAGAGATTTAAATAGGATGGCATGAGTAATCGAGAAGATTCCGGCATTGACTCCAACAGCCAATGCAATGGTAACGATGACCATCGCGGAGAATCCTGGAGAACGAAAGATACGGCGGAACAAATAGCGCGTCGAATTCATAGGAATATCCTTTGTAGTTGAGTTAGATCGAAAAAACACTGGGCTTGGTGATATTGCAATGCAACGTACGTTATTTGCCATCCTAATTCCTTAGATGATAACTTCTTGTTCAGGAAGTTCTGGCATTCATCTATTGTATTGCCGTGGATTCTGGATTTCATGTGGTTAAATCGCTCATAATTGCTACCTTTTGCGAAAAAGCCACTATTGCTCCTTCAATATCTCAGCGGGTGAAACATTCGCCGCTGCATTGGCCGGGATCAACGCAGCAAATATAGATACCACGACGCAAGCCAGCGATAGAAGCATGGCGCGGCCGGTTGACCACGAAGCCCGCCCCAGATACTCACTCGATGCCAAGCTCACGAATGCCGGCCACAGTGGAATCGACACCGCAATGGCAATAGCCGCGCAACGAACTGCTCGCCATAGAATGATATTACGAATTTCCTGTTGCTTTGCTCCCATGCAGATACGCACCGCCAATTCCCGCCTCCTGGTGCCAACATAATACGCAAGTGAGCTATAAAGGCCAATGAAGGCCAAGCCACCCATGATCAATGCGCCGACCAGAGAAAAGTAGCAGCGTTGTTTATCCGCTCGGAGAGACTTCTGCAGTTCATCCCATACGCTTGAGCTGCCCCAGACCTTCCATTCTGGCACTGACCGGGCCACCTGGGTATCCATAAATGCCTGCAAGCGGAGACGCGGCACCGTCCCATCGACAATCAAACCGCCGTCGACAGTAAAAGCTCCGGGGGCAGACATAGAGCCGAAAAAGGTAGGGGTTGGTGAATCGGACGGGCTAGCCAGCCTCATATCTTCGGCAACACCCACAACCGTTGCCGGCTGGCTCCAGGAGTCCGCGCCCGCAAAGGCCGGGTAAATAATCCTAACTTGACTATCGATTGGATTTTTATTCTGCCAAAGCTCCCGCGCCAGCGTCTCATTTATCACGATCTCATACGCGGTACTCAATGCGCCATGCCACGCAACGGGTCTTCCCCGCATAACTCTGGTTCCCACGGTCTTGAAGTAGTCAGGACTTACGTCAATTTCGTAAGCCGTTCGTGAGGGGCTGGTTGCTTCGCCTGACCGCTGAAGCGTTACCGTGCTCCCCTCTCCATTAAAAAAATCAACTGAACTAAAACTGGCGCTTCGCACGCCAGGCAATGCGGAAACCTGCTCCAGTATTTCCCTCATGCTTGAATACGTCGGGAATGAATTGATGCCATCATTCATATAAGAGATCATTCCGGAGCGAGGCACCATCCACATCGATGTCAAATGCGTGGGATCGTATCCCAACGGCGCGCGGATCACCGCTAGGCTGGATGAAATCAACATCCCGGCAAGTATCCAGATGCATCCGCAAAACGCGATTTGGGCGATTACAGGCAACTGAAGCAGAATTCCACTTCTTTTACTGGAGGTGCTCGAAAGCCCCGAGTTCGGCGCGCCATTGTCTCGCAGAAGCCCAACCGCCGGAAGCAGCGCAACCAAAAGAGTCAGAGCGCACGCCAGCGGCAACTGAATCGCAAAGGCCTGAAAACCGGCATGCCAGGAACCGCGAACCAGATCGCCGTAGAATCCCGGCAACGCAGAGATCATCTTCAGAGCGCACGCCCATACAGTGCCAGCGACAATCAGGCTCGTCGCGATCATCGCCGCCGGTCCTGCCGCCAGTTCCATCAGCAGGCGGCCAAGGCTGGCTCCCAACGCTTTCTTGAGCCGGACTTCCTCCAAATAACGAGGCATTCGCGAAAGCAGAAGCATAGAGAAGTTGAGGCTGGTCAGGATTGAGAAAGCCAGCGAAAGCAGAAGGCCAAGCCGAAGCCACTTGCGCGAAGTGGCATCGCGCACTGGGTCCCTTGTCAATCCCTGCGAGACATGGAGCGGTTCCTCATCGGCACTGCGCGCCGGCAGTATGTGTGCAAGATTTGCCGCAAGTGCCGCCGATGACAAATTTTGCGATGCGGCCACACCATAGAACACGGCGATTTCTTTCCAGATGTCCGGATCTACCGCACTGGCCGAGGGCACTTGAAGCTTTAGCGGAATAACGCTGTGCGCGGGCACCCACGCCTCGACAGAGCTGCCCAACGCGCCGGTAAACCTGGCAGAGGCAACCCCGACCGCCTGATACGGATCGCCGCCTATTGTGAGATACCGCCCGACCGCGCCGGAAGCAGACCCGAACAAAGTTATCGCGGCAGTATGACTGAGAATCACGCTATGGCTTGCCGTGACCTCCTCGTCCGATGAGTTGAAGTCTCGGCCTGCCGATAGAGGATCGGCAAAGGCCGAAAAGAACCCGCTCGAAACGGCTGCAACCTTCATCGAGCGAGACGCGCCGCCAATCTTCAAGATCGTATCTATCGGCGAACTGTATGCGGCGAATGCGGCCAGCCGCCCTGACGCGCGTCGCAACTCCTCAAACCTGCGCCAGGGGATGGGAACAGACCCTCCTCCTCCCGTTTCTACCGTAACCGTCGCATAACCGTTGTGTTGCATCCCTGGTGAAACGAGAGACGATGATGCAATGAGCAGCGAAAGCGCGGTTGCGGTCGCGCCAATTCCGATGCCCAGCACAGCAACGCCAGAGGATGTGAGCAACGGCGCGCCCCGGAAGAAACGGCGAACTTCGAGTAAAAACATGATGCTCCTTTAAGCTGTGGCTGCGGTCAGTTACCAGTTAATTGATGCGTACCTCAACAACGCGAATTCTAGAACCCGCCACGCGCTTCTTCAACTGCTGGATGGCCTCGTCCTGTGCATTGCAAGCAGGCCTTTTGGCGTAATTCACGACAAACACTGTGTACTTGATACGCGCGGAGGAAGGCATATGCTCATGTGAAAGCTCCGGGAACATGGCCTCTGCTTCTTCCAGCGTCGGGCGTATCTGCATTGCATCAGTCTTGGGCAAGAGTTGCGGCAGCGCGCGAATAACCTTCACATTCCCTTCAGAGTCATTGCCATGATAGAGAGAAGCTCCCGTAGCCGAGTAAATGTCAAGCGTGGGCCAAAGAATTCTGTAAGGGGTTCCTGCTTTTCCGGGCTGCGCCAATTTACTGCCGGAACCCGGCCTCAGCTCAGGATGTTTGTGTGTCCATCCCAAGTAGCCATCCAATAACTCACCAACTGCTGCATTGACGCTCACCACATTTGCAGAACTAGCCTTGGCGTGCAGGGACTGCGAAACAAGCGGTCCCGCTAAAAAGAGTAAGCATAACAAAACCAGCGACTCCATCCGATCACTAATACGCATTCGATTCCTCCTTGTAGCGTAAGGCTTTCTGCCGGAACAAAGCTCCGGCAGAAAGCATTTTCGAGCGGGTTGATGGGTCATTTCAGCACGTGACACAGGCACAATCTGCATCACAGTGAGTATCCTGACCCGGTCCTGTGTGTACATTTTTGCAATCGGGTTGTTGTATTGCCAGGGCATACGTCCCGCAGAGGGCAACGAGGATAAACATCTTGACTGCAAGTTTCTTCATCTGTTTCTCCTTGAATTAAATTACCGCGCAGTTTGCGCTGCCCGGCTTCGACCGGGTAGCTACTTCTCCACTGCGGTAATCAGTCTTTTTTCGCCCTGCGGGGTGAGCTGACCAACCCAAGCCTTTGCGACACGCCCCTTGGCGTCGAGCAGCAGGAGGGTTGGTGTTCCCGAAACTTGAATGGAATTGAGCGGCTGGTTGAAGACGCCATCAACGGCCACGCCGCCTGATTGCAACTCTTTTGCCGCAGAGTCCCGGTCATCCGGCATTACGGCCAGCACATGTGCGTGCAGCGTGTTGCTCTTTTCCAGACCGGCAAGCCGCTTGTAGAAAGGCAGGCTATCCTCGCAGAAGTGACAGCCAGTGCGAATCGCTAATAAGAGAGTCTTCTGGTGATCAGCCCAGCGGTAACCATGTAAAGGCGGGAGTGAGAGGCCTTCCAGATGGGCTTCCTCGCCCCCCCCCCTGCGGCGAAGATCGTGCGAAGATCGAAGGTCTTATGCGTGGCTAACGTCCAACAGATCAGTCCACAAACAATCAAGATAGATATGTTAGTAACTACTTCGAGAACTTTTCGTGCGCCGATCATGCCCCCTCCGCAAATCGGAAGAATTTTATCATAGGATACTTGGTCTTGCAATCTGTAGGCAAAATTAGGCCGGCGACTTCAAACACTTCGGAATTGTCTGAAGCCTCGCTAGGTTTCGGACCGGATGACGATGTTTCATTGCGTTAGTGGTTTCCCACATCTCAAAATCGAGATGTGGGGCACCCAGCACGGGTACAAAATCAAGCGGTCAGAGACCTAGGCTATTTCCGTTCGCTGGATTCGCGAATCCGGCTGGCTTCAAAGCTCACAATCTTCCACTTGCCCTGCGCATCCATAATGTAGACGTGGGTATAGCGATAACTTCCGGAGGCCTCTCCGCCGGGCGTTGTGCCAGTCACCTCGGTTTTGCAGGTCACCAGCGCCGTTTTCCCGTAAAAGCGGACTCTGCGGTCCGAGACTTCCATGGCTGTCAAATGAACCGCGCCGGAGCGCAGATTGGCCAGCTCCTCTTCTCTGGAGTGCATGGTACCGTTGGGAGTAATGGCGATATAGTCGGCGGCCAACAGGGAGTCCATGGCCGCGGCATTTCCCGTCAGCACGGCATTCCGCCACACTTCTTCCAGATGGTCGATCTCGTGGCGGCTCTCATGCTTCTGCGCCCTAGGCATTCCGCCAGCGCCTGGAAAACGAAAGGCGCTGGCCGGCAGAGCGAGTGCACTGGCAATAAAGCAGAAGACCAGAACGCGCATCATCCGGCGGCAGGCGAACTGAAAAGGCTCGATCATGGCTTCGTGCATAAACGTAGTCCCGCAAGGCCGTGTAGGTCAAACGATTTCATGCGAAAATGCCGTCGCGCTCAATCAATTTTCCGTAAATGCAACCGCGGTCCGTTGCGGAACGCTCAGAAGCCGTGCATGACCTGAAGCTCTAAACGAGAGCAATCAGATTCTCCACGCTCCGCTCGCGCATCTTCTGGTAGATTCCGCGCACGGCGTGGTTTTTGAAGTGCTCTGACGCGCGATGCTCGGCCAGGGCCTTCTCGTCCCGGTACTGCTCATAGATAAAGATCGTGTCGGGGTCGCCCTCCGCGCGGTGGGGAATATAGTTGGCGCATCCCGGCTCCTGGCGCGAGGCCGTGGCCAGTTCGCGCAGGGATTCCGCAACTTCAGAGCGGTCCTCCGGGGAGAATTTCATTTTTACGGCGAGACTAATCATGAGAGCGGCTTCCTTTTTTTGCGCCCTGGGCATGGAAGCCCCGGCACACATCTCGTTTTATGCGTGAATGCTTTTGAGGGCCGCGGCGAACTCCGGCAGGCGGATCGTCTGATCCCGGTCCGGACCGGTAGAAACCATTCCGATTTTGGCGCCGCTCTCGCGTTCCTGAAAGCGCAGATAATCCTTTGCCGCCTGAGGCAGCTTGTCAAACTCCGTAATTCCCACGGTCGAGCTTTGCCAGCCCTTCAGCTTTGTATAGACCGGCTTGATCTGCTCCAGGCCTTGCACGTCGGCGGGAATCTCATCGCTGACCTTGCCGTCGATCTCGTAGCCCACGCAGACGGGAATCTCCTCGAGTTCGTCCAGCACGTCCAGCTTGGTGACGACCAGCCACTCGGCGCCATTTACCTGGTTTGAGTAGCGCAGCAGCGGAATATCCAGCCAGCCGCAGCGGCGCGGCCGCCCGGTGTTGGCGCCATACTCGTTGCCGCGCGCCCGCAGGTGGTCGCCCACCGCGTCGAAAATCTCCGTCGGGAAGGGGCCTTCGCCCACCCGCGTCACATAGGCCTTAGTTACGGCGATCACCGTGCCGATGGCCGTCGGCCCCACGCCGGTTCCCGTGGCCGCGCCGCCCGCCGTCGAAGACGACGAGGTGACGAACGGGTAGGTTCCGTGGTCGATGTCGAGCATCGTTCCCTGCGCGCCCTCAAACATCACGCTGCCGCCTTCGGCCAGAATCTTGTTCAGCAGGCGTCCGGTGTCGGTCACAAAGGGCCGCACCTTTTCGGCGGCGGCGGCGTACTCGTCGTACATCTGCGCCGGATCCAGCGGATCGGTTCCAAACAGCGCATGGGCAATGGCGTTCTTTTCCGCGCAAGCCGCCTCGATGTGCGTCTTCAGCAGCTCCGGCCTGAGCAGGTCCACGACGCGCAATCCGCTGCGCGACATTTTGTCCTCGTAGGCCGGCCCGATGCCGCGGCTGGTGGTGCCGATCTTCTTCCGTCCCGGCGCGCTTTCCGCAGCCAGCTCGATCATCCGGTGGTAGGGCAGAATCACCTGCGCCCGGTTTGACACGAAAAGCCGCTCATCGACGGCTACACCCAGCTCGCGCAGTCGGGCCACTTCCTTCAGAAAGGCAATCGGGTCCAGCACAATGCCGTTGCCGATGACGCCACGGCAGCCCGGCCGCAGCACTCCGCAGGGAATCAACTGCAAGACAAACTTGTGGCTGCCAATGACGACCGTGTGTCCGGCGTTGTGTCCGCCGGCATAGCGCGCCACGGCGGTAAACCGCTCACTCAGCACGTCTACGATCTTTCCCTTGCCCTCGTCGCCCCACTGGGCGCCCAGCACTACCGCAGTCTTTGCTCGCATCTTGTTCCGTTCCCTGAAACTATTATTTTGAGTATTTGTTGAGAGAAAAGCCCTGGCTCAAACAGCCTTTTCCCGCGGGCGCGCTCCAATGCCTGGATCGCAAAATGAGGGCGCAGCCTCTCCGGCCCGCTCCAGCATAGATGATAAACCCTGAGCGCTTTTGCCGGGGCAACGGAGGCCAGCCGATTCAAGGCAAACGCGCCGTAATTGGGATGGAAAAATTGGAAAATTAAGATGCGTTTGCCCTGGAGGGTGCGCCAAGTCACGAGACATTCATATTCCGCGTGTGATAGCATCCGCTTCTTAGTAAAAGACGCCGGGCGGAGACACCCTCTTTTCATTCGCACGGCGCAGGCCCGAGACCCTCCAGATGGATGAGGAAGACGGTAGACCGGGAGATGTGGCCCAGAAATCCGGCCACCGGAACGCCCCCAGCGGCGTTCCTACGCTTTCCTTGTGTTCCCCTCGCCCGATCCCACTTATTCTGACAATCCCCCGTAAAAAGTCATTGGCCTCACCGCGGGCAGTCCGTTCCGCCCCAGAGGGAAAAGTTCTGCAATACCAAGGAGAAACGCCATGAAAACTTACCAGGGAAGTGAGATCCGCAACGTAGCTGTAGTGGGGCATGCGCATAGTGGCAAGACCACCTTGATCGCCGCTCTGCTGCATGCCGCGAAGATGACTCCCGCGCAGGGCCGCGTACAGGACGGCTCGGCCGTAACCGCCTATGACGAGGAAGAGGTAGCCCGCGGCGTAACCATGCAGAACGCGGTTGCCTTTGCCGAGTGGCAGGGCGTGAAAATCAACTTTGTCGATACGCCCGGCTTTCACATGTTCACACATGAAGCCCGCGCGGCGCTGCTGCCGGTGGAAGCGGCGGTTGTGCTGGTAAACGCCCAAACCGGCGCGCAGCCGGTGACCGATCGCGTGTGGAGTTATGCCGAAGAGGCTCAGCTCTCCCGCATCATTGTAATGAACCAGATGGATCATCCCAAGGCCGGCGGCAGCGGCGGGCTGAACGCCCTGCTTGACGACCTGGCCGAGCGCTGGGGCCGCGGATGCCTGCCCGTTCAGCTTCCCATCTCTGACGCCGAGGGCTTTCACGGCGTGGTGGATTTGGTGACCATGGAGGCTTATTACTACACCTCCGGCGGCGATGGTCGCGGCAAGGTCACCAACGAGATTCCCGCCAGCCTGACGGCCGACGCCAAATCCCGCCACGAGGCGCTGGTCGAACTGGTGGCCGAGGGCAAGGACGAGCTGATGGAGGAGTACTTCGACAAGGGCACCATCCCCGTGGAGCACTTGTCCGCCGCGCTGCATGAAGCCGTCCACGACGGCCGCATCTTCCCGATTCTGTTCACCAGCGGCCTGGCCAACATGGCCACCGACCGGCTGCTTGACTTCATCAAGGCTTACGCTCCCACGCCGGTTGAGCGCGCGCCCTTTGCCACCCACACCCCGGCGATTGACGCCAAAGCGGGCGAAACAGACGATGCGGGCGGCTCCCTGCGCAAGGTAGCCGACAGCGAGCCAACGGCGTTGCTGGTCTTCAAGACCATGTCCGATCCTTTTGCCGGCCGCATCAGCTTCTTCAAGGTCATCAGCGGCGTGGTCAAAAACGACGTTACGCTGGAGAACTACACGCGCCGCGGCCAGGAGCGTCTGGCGCATCTTTCCGTCATGCAGGGGCGCAAGGCGGTTGAGGTGCCGGAGCTGCACGCGGGCGATCTGGGCGCCGTGGCCAAGCTGCGCGACACCTTCACCGGCAACACGCTCGGGGTAAAGGGCGGCGAAATTCAGGTGGATCTCGTCCCGCTGCCCGAGCCGGCCATGACC
>Ga0224525_1000531_pt1 | contig 17437 bp, 18 predicted proteins | sample CFST100metaG_FD_179874 | JGI IMG/M metagenome (GOLD analysis project Ga0224525, IMG submission 179874) | Peat soil microbial communities from Stordalen Mire, Sweden - C.F.S.T100 | ecosystem: Environmental > Terrestrial > Soil > Wetlands > Peat | place: Sweden: Norrbotten County, Stordalen Mire...
ATATGCCTCCTCATGGACGACATTCCCGTCAAGGCCCCCGCCCCGTTCGAAAAAACATATTCTTCCTTGGGAACGGCGCACGGCCGGTTGTTGACACAATTAAAAAAAGACCTTTTAGACTCCGCGTCAAACATACGCGTTTGGTTTTGCCCGACCATTTACACCGACCAGTTCATCGGCAGCGATCCCGCCACGCGGCGCTATCTGCCCGACCTGGCGCTCTCCATGCCTCCGGATACCCTCATTTTCTGGACGGGCAGCCACGTCATTTCAAGGGAAATCAGCGCCGCTTCGCTTAAGGGGGTATTGAATATTTTCGGCGACAGAGTGTGTATCTGGGACAATATCTATGCTCATGATTACTGCCCCGGCCGCCTCTTCCTTGGGCCCTATGAACGGAGAAACAAGGACGTAATGAAAGCCGCGCGCGGCATTCTATTAAACCCGACCGGCCTTGTCCAAACCGATATACTCCTGCTTTCACAGCTTGCGGGGTATGCCCGGTCGGCCGATGCCAAAAAAACCTGGGAAAAGTCGCTATCCGTGTTTCCGTTTGCCGGGGAATTGAAAATCATCGCCCCCTACTTCAGCCTTCCCTTCGCGGATAATGTCCAGGCATTGCTTACTTCCCCGCGGATCAAGCGAGCCAAGGCGGCCCTTAAAAAGCTCATCGGGGAATGGAAATCTCCCTTGCAAAGGGAGTGGTATCCCTTTTTATACATGCTCGATTGCGACCTCGCATTGTTTGACGAAAAAAGCCCTCCCGGCAGGGAATGGATCAAAAAAAAATACCCTCCCGTCCTTGCGGCGGCGCTCAACGCGCCGCGCTGACCGCGGGGTGAGCTCCATGCAAGCCTGCCGGCAAATGGAACTCCCGCTCTTCGCGCCGCCCGCCTTCAATGAAGTACTTTCGCGCCAACGGATCGACAACATTGACGTATGCTTCAATGAACGTTTGAAAAGGAGCTGGCGGGTAAGGATCAACGCCTTTTCCGGCAGGCGCACGCTGACCATCCCCTCCCATTTCGAAGACGCGCCTGAACAAATAAAAGAGGCTTTCATCGAATGGGCGATGCTGACCCCGACGCGGAAACAAAGGGGAAACGCCGCTTCCCGGCAACGTAAAAGGCGGTTGGAACATATGATTTGGGAGTACGCGGAATCAAGCGGAAAAAAAACACACAGCGCGCGCCGCGTTTCCCCGAACTCATTCCAATCAACCGGGCGGCTGTACGACCTTCGGGAAGTGTTCGACTCCGTAAACGCCCGGTATTTCAGCGGAAAATTGACCTCGTATGTCCGTTGGAACAAAAGCCGCCTGCGTTCGTATCAAACCGCGTTCGTTGATACCGAAGGCCAACGCCATAACCTTATTTCAATCGCCCGCGTTTACAACGGCCCGGATGTTCCGCGCTTTGCCGTTGAGGCGATTATGTACCACGAAATGCTGCATATCGCGATTCCTCCCTATAAACGCGATTACCACAACATCATTCACGGCCCGGAGTTCAGGCGCGCCGAACAATCGTTCCCTCATTTCAAAGATTGGCGGAAATGGGAAAAAAAACGCCTGGGAACACGCATGGAGTGATTTTGTTATCGCGCCGAATAGATGGTTTTTTTAAGTAACAAAAATCCAATAGGTCGATCTAATACACTAAATGGGGTGGTATATCCCAAAAACGCCATTCATTTAAAAAAAGGAAAGATAGCCTATGAAAACAACTATCGATATGCAAAATTCAATTAAAGGAACAAAAATAGCGCTTGGTGGCATCCTTTTCCTTTCCCTATTATCGGGCGCCGGGTATTCTCAAAATAATAATGTCTGTACGATCAATGCCGACAATAAAGGGAACTTCACTTCAATGATCGTTTCCAACCCCCTTACTTCATTGGGCATTGAAAAATCATTCTTTTTTGAAGTTGACAATATCGGCATTCCCGTAAAAGGGACGGTCTCTTCCCTTAATGGCGCGGACCGGGAACTAAAGACCCCGGAGGAGTTGATCCTTATGTGGGCGCAATTCGGCGGACCGCGGGCATTTTGGGATTATAACGCCAAACAGGGAAAGATCGTTTCCTATACTTCGATAAACGATATTTCCAATTCCGTTTACGGGAAACCGTCGCGGGTTTTCATTCGTGACGGCAAGGATTTTATCGGTAAGTTGACGCGCGGTCCGAATCAGGAAAACGTTCTTTTAGAGGTTGGAACGAATAATCCGCTTCAAATCGATAAAGCGGTAATTCGGGAGGTTCAGCAACTAAAATTTTAAAACATCGTCACCGTTTTCAGCATAGCTCCCGTCGGAATCCCCTTATCTATTGTTTCAAGCACGATTTTAGCGCACGCCAGCGCGTCGGACGCCGCGTCATGGTGCTTGAGCGTTATGCCAAGATGCCTGCACACGTCGGGCAGCTTCGTAGGCTTCAGGTTCCACAGCCGTCGGGCGAGTTTCATGGTGCACAAAAAATCCGTGTCGGGCGGTTTGACCGCAGCGATACCGCAGCAGGAGTACAATACCGACCTATCAAAGGAAGCGTTATGCGCGGCTATAAAATCCACACCCTTAAAGAGCAGCCTGATTTTGGGCCAAAGAACCTTGAAATCGGGTTCGTCCTTGACGTGGTCCCAGGTAATCCCATGAAGATACGAAAACACGAAATCCTTCCGGGGCGGTCGCAGTAGCGTATATCCCTTATGAACGATCTTCCCGTCCTCGACCACTACGATGGCCAGGGCGCAGGCGCTGTCGCGGCCATAGTCCGCGGTCTCAAAATCGATTGCTGCAAACCTCTTGTAAAGCGCCGTTCCCGTTTTTTTCGGCTTTGCGGCTTTTCGAGGAGTCTTTGCGCCCACGGCGCGTTTTGATGTTCGTTTGGTATCGGATGTTGAAAGGCGTTTTATCAAGATATAATATTCCTTTGTTAACTGTCTCAACGAACGAACCGCAGGGTAGTGCAATGGAGAATTTAGGTTAAAAATACCTCAAAACAGATGATGGTAGGGAACATGATGCTTGGGATGAATTTCTTTTGCGAAATGAAGGGGGGGGTACAACTATGAATAGATCAAATATTACGAAAAGGCCCGCGTTAAATGTTTACCAACAGCGGGTACTATAATTATATTAATTGTTTGTCCCGGACCTCACTTTTCTTACCCTTTCAAAGGAGCCACTGTATGTATCGTTTAATCGGCTGTTTCGTCCTTGCTTGTTCGATAGCCGCGTTTGGAAAAATTTCCGTTGGCCTGGATATGAGTTATAACCTTTCGAGTAATTCGACGACCAACAGCGGCGCGACCGGTTTAACGCAAACGAACTCATCCAATTCATTGAGCTTTGTCCCTTATGTGGGAATATATACCGGAGAATTATTGGAAATCGTCCCGTTTTTAGGTTGGGGACTTTCGGAGACGTCGACTACAACCGAAAACACGGGTTATCCTTCCGTAACGACTTCAACTTCACAGAATTCAATTCAATTAGGCTGCAGGCTCCTTTTTCATGTTATACGGGGAGATGTGTTCGGCGTATCGCTTGGTCCCGAAGCGGGATATCAACTCTCCTTTAAACCAAGCTCATCCGGATCGTCGCCTACAAGTAGTTCGTACAGCAAATATTATTCAGGTGATTTCTGGATCGGCTGCCCCTTTTGTATCGATTTACATTTTAACACTACTTTTTCGGCGCGGCTGTCAACCAGCCTCATCCGGTTCGACGATTACTCGACTTCGACTCAGATTACGGGCAGCTCGACGACAACCGACAATACCAGGTTAACCTTTAATGTGAAAAGTATTTTCTACCCATCCTTCGGGTTCTATTTTACTTTTTAACCGTCCACCCATTTTTCAAGGACCTCCCTCATGCCCGTCATTTCCGGCCCCAAAGGCACCCGTGATTTCTACCCCGAGGACATGGCCTTTCAGCAGCATATATTCTCATGCTGGCGCGCCACCTGCAAGCGCTACGGCTTCGAGCTCTATGACGGCCCGATGTTCGAAAACCTGGAATTGTATACCCGGAAATCCGGCGACGAAATCGAAAAGCAGCTCTATACGTTTACGGACAAAGGAGAACGACTCATGGCGCTGCGGCCGGAACTCACTCCCACGCTTGCGCGGATGGTGGCGGCAAGGGGAAACAACCTCAAACGGCCGGTGCGCTGGTATTCCATCCCCCGGCTGTTCCGCTACGAACGCATGCAAAAGGGGCGGCTGCGGGAATTCTTCCAGCTCAACATGGACATTTTAGGAATACCGGGCGTAAGCGCCGACGCCGAACTCATTGCCGCGGTTGTTGACATGATGCGCGACCTCGGATTCACCGCGACCGATTTTTCGGTGCGCGTTTCCAGCAGGACTCTTTTGGAAGGGCTTTTCCTCAATGCGGGAGTGCCTGAGGATACGCTGGGACTTTTATACGGCCTGCTCGACAAAAAGCACAAAATCTCCCCGGAAGAGTTTGCCGCGGAGCTGGGAACTCTCGCGAAAAGCGAGGCCCAAGGCGAGCGTATCCGCGCGATACTTGATGTCCAAACATTGGCGGAGGCCGAGGCCTTGTGCCCGGAACTTCCGGCGCTCAAGGACCTTACCGGCCTTTTTTCCCTTCTCGCGACCTATGGCATTTCGGATTTCGTTTCCTTCGACATCGGCATCGTGCGGGGCCTGGCGTACTATACGGGCATCGTATTCGAAGTATTCGACAAAATGCGTACGATGCGCGCGATCGCCGGGGGCGGCCGGTATGACCGTCTTGTCAATATGTACGGCGGCCCCGATACGCCCGCGGTGGGGTTCGCGGCCGGAGACGTCGTGCTGGGCGAAATGCTCAAGGAAAAATCGGGCCAACCCGTCCAACCCGGCCGCTCGGACGTATTCATTGTTTCCTTTGACGCGAATCCGGAAAAATTCATCGAAACCGCGCGCATCATCAGGGCGGAAGGCGTTTCATGCGAGTTTCCGCTTAAAGCCGTGGGTATCGGCAAGCAAATGGAGCTTGCCCACGCGGCGCGAAGCGCAATCGTGGTATTTATCGGGGGCAACGAGGAAAAGGAAGGAAACGTCAAAGTTAAGAACATGAAAACAGGGGAAGAAAAACTCATTGAAAAAAGCGGGCTTATTTCATATCTTAAACAGACCGGGATTCAACCGCAGGGGCGGGTTCAAAACCCGCCCTATCAGCCAGCATAACCACAATTTCGCGCTGCATCAATGCCGCGCCCTCAATGTGCTCTGGGTAGTATACGAATACGCCATCCGTGATGTTTGGCGAAGGGAACCGAGTTTTGATTTCACTTCGTCCATGCGTTGTCCGACCGCCATCGCCAGGCATTCGTCCATGCGCAGAATCGAGTGCATGAACCCTTCAGCCTCCTCAATGATGCTCCGCAGCGCGCCGTCGCCCCTCGCGCGCGTACGCCAATCCGGATACGCCACCGTAAGCTCCCTGGCCTTCCCGTCTATTTCATCGTTCACGATGATTCCTCTTTTAATAAGTGCGGCTTCGAGCTCGGACTGTTGCGGCCGTGCGCCGAGGCCGCGGGTGATCGCGTCGACTTTTTTAAAGCCGTCGCGGATGGAAATCAAATGACGCAGTATGGTTGAAGTTGTCATGATCGTTCTCTTTCCGGAAAAGATTCAATGGATTTTCCCGTTTTTGCCGGAGAATCTAAGCATGAAGCGCGAAATTCTGCAATACGGGTTCGTTGGCGTCAACCGATTCCCTCTTAAGATTAAAAATCGCCTGGCTCCAGGCATCGCGCAAATCCACGAGGTAACCGAGCACTTCCTCTATTCTCGACTTGTCGTTTTTAATATTGGCCTCCACCATCCTGCGCAATATGTAGTCGTAAAGCCGGTAGAGATTGTGCGCGATTTCACCCACGTCCATTCTCAGCGCGCTCATCAGTTCGGTCACCGCATCCTGCGCCCTGCAAATATGCTTTGTCCTGTCCACGATACGCTCCAAATCGCCGAACTGCTCCAATGAAATTTTGCAATGCTTGATCGCAACGTCATAGGCGATCAAGATGAGCTTCCCCTGATCCGCGGTCTCAACGTGCATTGACTTGTAAGCTCCATACCCGCTATTCATAGGTCAAATCCTTTCACTGTTATCCAACCAGTTTTTCCCCTTATTAAATCCGCGCGTTTCCCAAACCCGTCGTTCTTCCCCGTTTTAACTGGCGGTCGATGTTGTTCCCAAAGCGCTGAGCATATTCGCCATCTGGGTTTTCATGGTGTTCATGGCCGCCTCCATGGCGGCGAATTGCTTTACCAAACGGTCGTGGTAATCATTGACTCTCGTTTGAAGGGCGTCGGCGCGGCTGTTAGCTTCGGTAATTTGGTCATTTAAGGAATTATCATGTCCGGCGATGATCCCCGTAGTCGGATCAACCATATTCGTAATGAGATCGCTCAAACCGTCGCCCATTCCCAATGAAAATGTATAGGACGACGTGTTTCCCGATCCGATGATTCCAGCGGGGCTGGTAAGGGACAAACCCTTTGCTGGACCGCTGGAAAAAGTAACGATATCGCCGTTTCTCAGGTCCGACGTATACCAGGTGCCCGTAGGGTCATTCGCGAGTTGGATGCTTAAATAGTTCGTACTGTACGTTCCGGTGTTATCGGTTTCCCGCAGAGTATATGTTCCCGATTGCGTGTCCGCGGTTTTTCTACCCAGAATAATATTGCTGTTATCGCCGGTTCCGGACGTAACGAAAAGGTGTTCGACTTCATCAAAACCATTGGTCATGGCCTTGCTGAATTGCGTGTCGTCTATGGACATTTGCCCGGTCGTGGGGTCCGTTTTAATACCGATCATGGTAAGCGAATTGTATGACTCCCCGGCAAAGCCCGAGCGTTGCATGAGCTGCTGCCGTACCCGGTCCAGGATATTTTTTACGGTGCTGTCCCCCGCCAGATCGCCGGCCGTAGAATCCTTGTTGTTCGGATCAGCCATCTTGGTCTGGTCGGTCACGAAGGTTTGGAGGGCATTATATGCGTCAACGAGTTTTTGTACTTTGGCCTTTATCGCATCCGTGTCTCTGCTGAGAGTCGCCTGGACCGTTTCCCCGGTGGAAGCCTTGTGCAACTGAATGGTCGTGCCCGCGATAACGCTTTCAACACTGTTGTCGGTTGAGCTCATTGTTAAGCCATCAAGCGAATAAAACGCGTCTCTTCCCACCGACATCACGCCCGCGCCGTTCTTTCCGGTAACCGTTGCATCCATTGTATAGGCGGTGGTTAGTTGCGAATCCTTGTCGGTAGCGGAAAGGGTTGTAAGCGCCAACCTTGAAGAACCCGCTGTTTTATCGGTAATGACCAGATTACCGGCATTCACGGAAACGTCGGCGGTTCCCATAAAGGATTGCTGTACCTGCGTCACAAAGTCGTTTATGGTCGCGCCCGCGGTTTTATAAAAGGAATTCGACACGGTATTGCCGTTATGATCCATGCCCGCATAGGTAATCGTGGATCCCACGGCCAAAGCGCCGAATGCCGCTGTAATATTGGAGGTAGAGGTCAGTGACTGCGTGGTAGTGCCTTTTTCACCTTGACCGTTGTTGCCGGAAGACGTCACCGCCGCGGAAAAAGTCGTTGGGGCCTGGGCGGCCATATCGGTCATGGTAAAGGAATTGACGGCAAGCTGTGAAACTCCCGTCTGTGAATCAGTGAGAACCAGGTTGCCTGCGCCGTCAAGTGAAGCGACCGCGCCGCCCGAGTCGGATTGGATTTGCGCAAGAAAGTCGTTTATCGACGTGGTCGCCGTAGTTTTAGTAAAAGTATTGGTCACGGTTGCGCCGCTATGGTCCGTTACGCCGTAATCGATCGTGGCGCCGGCCTTTAAATTATCGAAATCAGTCGCCATGGGGCTTTGAGAGCTGATTATCTGCGCTACTCCGACCGCGCCGGTAACCGTGGAGGCAAATACATTCGCCGCGGGGGGCTGCGCGGCGGTATCGTTCATGGCAAAGGAATTGACGGCGAGCTGGGAAACGCCCGTCAGTGAATCGGTGAGAACCAGATTGCCTGCGCCGTCAAGTGAAGCAACCGCGCCGCCGGAGTCGGATTGGATCTGCGCAAGAAAGTCGGTTACCGACGTGGTCGCCGTTGCTTTTGTAAAGGTATTGGTCACTGTCGCGCCGCTATGGTCCGTTACGCTGTAATCGATGGTAGCGCCGGCCTTTAGATTATCAAAATCATTCAGCATGGGGTTTTGTGATGTAAGAACCTGCGCATTGCTTATATCGCCCGTTACCGTCTGGGTGAAGGTATTGGAGATAGGCCCCGGAGCAGGTGATGAATCGGTCATTAAAAATGAATTGATCGCAAGGTTGGAAACGCCCGTCAGTGAATCCGTAACAACGAGATTGTTTCCCGCGTCAAGAGAAGCGACTGCTCCGCCGGAGTCGGATTGGATTTGAGCGATGAAACCGGCTATTGACGTGGTCGCGGTCGGCTTGGTATAGGTATTGGTCACCGTAACGCCGCCATGGCTCGTTATACTGTAATCGATGGTAGCGCCGGCCTTTAAAGCATTAAAGTCCGATGTAATAGGGTTTTGCGAGGCAATAACCTGCGCTACGCCGGCCGCGCCGGTAACCGTGGGAGGTGTAAAAGTGTGGGATATCGGGGCCACGGCGCCTGAGTCGGTCATTACAAGGGACGAAAGTCCTAATTGCGAGGCGCCGATGACGCCATCGGTTATAACAAGGCTTCCTCCGCCGTTTACCGAAGCGGTAACGCCGCCGAAATCCGATTGCAGTTGAGTCAAAAAACCGTTTATTGACGCGGTCGCCGAGGCTTTTGTGTAGGTACCGTTTACCGCGCTTCCACTATGGTTTGTTCCGGTGTATTGAATCGTTGAGCCGGTTTTTAGGGCGTTAAAAGCATTGAGTATAGGGCTCTGCGTGGTAACCACTTGCGAAGCATTGCCGTTCACCGTTCCGGTAATAATTCCAAGATCTTTTAGAGTGCTCCCCGTAACGTCCAAGTAGGAATTTCCTTGCGCGCCGGTATTTTTTGAGGTAAGTACCAACCTGAAATTATTTGTTGAAGCTTGAATGACCGAAGCGCTCAAATTCAATTTTGCTCCATTAGCGTCGGTAGCGCTGTTGATTTTCATCCGCACGTCTTGAATTGTATCATTAGCGTCGATCGTGATTTTGGTGCCGTCGATGCTGATGTCTCCCACACCAATGAGCAAGCTTGACAAAGTAGCGGATTGGCTGGAAATTATTCCGTCCTTGCTGATCATTTTTTCGCTGCCTGCAAGCTGGGCGACCTGGATGTCATAATTCCCTTCAAATGCCCCCGCTCCGCCGGTAAGCGTAACGATGTCGGAATCGGATGACTCGGATTTAAACAGATCGAATGAAGCGGCGGTGTTTAAGGCCTTTGCCGCAGTTTGTACGGTTGATAGAGCCGATTGCAATTTTCCATAGGCGCTGATCTGGGTTTTATACGTAGTTACCTTGTTTTGAACATCCGTAACCTTTTGTTGTTCCAAGGCGGTAAGCTGTTCAACAAGGCTAGCAGTGTCGATACCCGAAGGCCCGTTTATCGAGATTCCCGCGCCGATGACACCCATGGAGATTCCTTTAAGAAGGTGTTTCGATTAGTACTTATATAGTAATAGTATCGGCAATGGGCCTAAAAAGCTTAAGGGCTATTCCAAACGTACAGGGAATAAGGATGGGGAGTTGCGTTTTGGCCGCAGGTCGATCTTTTCCAGAGGAAGACCGGCGGCCTTTCTTATTTCCGGTAAAAAATATCCTGTCAAGTTCAAAATTTACTTTTTTATATACACAGAAAATTTAACGATCGCGTTCATTTGCCGCAAAGCGGTCAAGTGAAACGCGTGGTTGTGTGAAGCCACGTCACAAGCAACTTCAGCGTCAATTATTGTCATGGTAGGCGTTGTCGAATGTTTTTTTATTATTTGCGATGAATAAATCTAAAATAATCGAATGGCTAAATAGCAGGATTACCTTTAAAGACATGCAACATTAGCGGTTTGAGCCAGTGGTTTTCCGATTTCATATAAAAATTCAGGAGATAAATCCGCACCATTGTACCATTCTATCGTATCGGTGTCGTGATTAACCTGGAATTGTTTAAAATTATTCAAGTCCTTCAAGGGAATAAAAACACCTTTATCTAAATATCGTTTCAAATTGACTAAACGAATTGAGCCATCTTCAAATTCTATTTGAATTTTATATTCTTTTTTATATTCGGCATTTTGTACCCAATGCATTTAATCCACCTTATTCTAATGGTTCGATTCGCTTTAGCTCTTCAAAATCCATTGCTAAATCCCAATTATTCTTTAATTCTTTTCGGTGTTGGAAAGCCCATTCTAAAATTAACGAAATTACCCTTTTGGGCAAAAAGCCCTCCATTAATTCAAAATTATCAATTCTAAAAACACCGCGAAATTCACCATATTTTGCATGAAAATGCGGTATTCCATGCTCACGCCAATACATCGCTATTATTATACCAAAAAACCGGGAAATTTCCGACATGTTTAAATATAAGTTAAGTAAGGTTGCTTTGCATGTTTCTTATACTGCGTTTCAGAAGGTCATTTGAAACATTCCTGCAAAAGCTTCGATTGACATAACTATAAACATCTCCGAGATCGGTCCGCTGAAATGTCTCGCTGCAATTATAACCGGATGTATGCCCCAAAGAGCAGCCGCGAGTAAGACCGCATGCAAACATGGGAGCAAACTGCGGCGGCGAGATGAGGATTATTGCGTTTATCGAGGAAAAGACCTTTATCGAAAAGAGAATTTGATGCTTCGGAATCCCCGGCGGGGGACGTCACTGTAACATTTGGAAAGATCATAAGCCGCATCCGCCTTCGACCACGCCGCGCTGCCGGGAATGATCTTCAAGATCGGCTAGCGGCATTTCCAGGTCAAAGACGAAATCGTTGGGCCGAAAACGGTGCGGATAGTTGATGAAAAGATAAAAGTGTTTTAATCGTGGCGTGCTCGATTTAAAATCCATTCCTATTTTCTATTTATTTTTTTTAGCCGGGTTTGCCCCCTCTGTAATGGCGATCCCGCTCGGAATATTTCCTGTAGCTATGTTTTTTTTCCCGTTCAACAAATAAGTCGCACTAGTAAGTTTTGCGCCTTTCATCATCATCAATGTTTTAAAGTTCTTGCTATTAAGAGTTCTTTTTTCTACCCGTATGTTTTTTTGGGGGAGTTTCGTTTCCACGGGGATGGGTTTGTTATTGAAACTAATTAAAGTAATGTTGGTGTCAGTTGAAGTATAAAGACTATTCTGACTTTTTGAATAATTTAAATGCAATGAATAAAGGCCAATATTCTGAAGAACGCAAATTGAAAAGCTCGATGAACTTGTTGTGCCAAATAGAGTATCAGGGCCAATTATAGTATACGATGTATTTGTCGCTGATGAGTCTGATAAAGCAAGAAAAGTATCTGCTTCTGATCGCACTTTCTTCAAACTATCCGAAACAATATAATGCGATTTCCAAAATGGAAAGACTTTACAATGATAGCCAATTAATTTGAAAATGGAATCTCCAGAAATGATTGCCGTATCAAGAAAGTGGATATTGACCGCGGAATCGATGTGATAATAATTACCAATCATTTCCGCCGTTGAAGTTATTCTGCCTTGCTCTCCAATCTTTAATAGCATAAGCGTATCTTTCCCCTTTGCTTGTTTTGCTGCCGATTCAATCTGTATTGACAAAGAGTCTCGCTCGTTGTTTGTAAAGTGTCCACTTTGAGAACTATTAAAAATATAAGAATAGACCCATTTTGCCCCAACGGCTGTCGGGGCAAAATCTCCGATTAGCGTGGACGAAGCAAACGAGGAAAAAACGAATAAAGAAATGAGTAGAAGGTTTTTCATTCGAGGTCCTTTTATTAATATTAAGAATTTTAAGAAATTTTTATTTATGATCCGAATTTTACATCTTCTATGGATTTTTTAAAATCGCCTGGTTTGATCCATTCGTTAAAATAATACCACTTGAAACATTTCCAGTGGCCCTTGTCTTTTTACCATTCAATAAATAGCCTGTTGCGAAGAGTTTCGAACCTTTTGTTATCAATTTTGTTTTAAAAGTTTTGTTGCAAAGAGTAGCTTTTTCTTCCAAGGCATTTTTCGATGGGAATTTCGTTTCCACAGGAATTGGTTTGTTATTGAAACTAATTAAAGTGATGTCCATACTGCTCATTAGTTGAACCGAAATTAGTGAATAAAGTCCAATACCTTGAAGATAACTTGAATATGAAACAAATGGAAAGGTGGTATCATTTCCTAAGCTAAAAACAAATAAGGTATCATTTCTTAACTTAACTCTTTTTAAACTATCTGATAAAATATTATGCTGATTCCAAAATGGAAAAACTTTACACTGATAAGAGCTTGATTTATAGATAGAATCGTCTGAAATAATTGCACTATCAATGAAGGTGTCATTAATTTGGGTGGGCAACGTAAGGCCAATTGGTGAGAAGGATTTGCCATTTTCGATAATTTTTAATAACACAAGAGTATCTTTCCCTTTTTTTTCCTTTGATATAGCTTCGATTTGTATTATCAATGAATCCGATGGAATGGGTTCCGAATGCATACCAGGGCCATCTTTATAAAAATACACCCATTTTGAGCCAACGGTTGTCGGGGCAAAATCGCCGATTAGCGTAGACGAAGCAAACGAGGAAGAAACTAATATAACGATGATTAAAAGTTTTTTCATTCGATGCTCCTTTTTTAAATGGCCGATAGTATTTCTAAAATTCAAATTTAAAGTATCTAACAGCAATTAATATATCACAAAAATAGCTGAGAAACAATAGTCGTTTAAAAATACCGTTTCCTGCCAGCGAACACTTCTAATTGGAGATTATTCATCATTTTATACTTTATAATAGACCCCAACCGGCAACTTTTGTATATTTCGAAGTAAGGTTTCTTTATATGTTGATTTTGTTGAAGTTGCAAACCATTACCCCGTATCAGCCAACTGTCCGTAAATTCCCCTGGCGTTTAAGAGCTTTTCATTGTTATAATCTTAAGGCGAAATGCAGGCCGGTTCATTGGCTGAATTTACAGACGTTTTCCATCAATCACCGCTTGCCCTAAGGAGGATTGTCCAGGCATAAGAAGGACTGTGCTCAATTAATCAATTAACGAGATCGCAAGACGGGAATGCAATTCTGCACCCGTATTTAGCATCAATGATTGCGCATCAAAACCCAAGCATAACAGCGCATATCTGCGGCAATACTATTTTTTGAAAGCAATTCCACAAAAGTCCGCCGGTCGTCATCATCGCGGAAAATATCCATACTATCCAAACCACGGGACATGATATGATGAAGACATCCAGGTACGAATAAACGAGCGCGTCGTGGCATAGCAAGTAATATAATTGATTATCTGAGCACCGTCCCCATTCACCTGCCGCAATTGCTTCGCGAGCGGCACGTGCTTCTTGCAATAGCCTTTTGTCATTCAGTCTTATTCGTTAAAAAATTAATTCCATGTAATAACCGGCGCCTTGCGCTTGGGCGCTCGCTGCATTTTGTACTTCGGATACCCGATCATAAGCGCGCCCAGGCTTGCATTGTCCGGGGGAACGCCCAGCGCTTCCTTAACAGTGGGCGAAGCTCCAGCGGCGATGTTCAAATACCCGGCCCAACAAGCGCCTAAACCAAAAGCCGGAGCGATAAGCTCAATATGGCTTAAGGCGATCGCGGCGTCAATCGTTGCCATTCGATCATCCTTCGGGGCATGGGCAACAACTAGGCCGGAGGCTTTGCGGCATATCGGGTCGCTCCCTCTTTTCCAGGAATCGACCATGGCCTGCATAGTAAACTGGACCGCCAGGGGAGACTTTGTCCGAAGCATGTGTTCGGCGAATTCGATGACCAGCCCCGCAACTTTTTTCACCGCGTCTTTGGATAAAAGTATCGACCATTGCAGCGCATGCCGGTTAACCGCCGAAGGCGCGAACCGCGCGATATCCATTATTTTTTCAACGACGACTTTTTCAACCGATTCCGTTTTGAAATTCCGTATTGAACGCCTGCCCGTAAAATACGCTTGAATTTGCCCTGAAGTCAATTCACTCTCAGCCGCGCCTCCGTCGTTTTCCTTTAATAGAGATCCGGAAACGACGATAGCCCCCTCCGGACAAAATGCTTCGCATTGCCCGCAGACAACACATCGTGTGCGGTTGTCATCGCTCATCACCGGTAGAACATTTTCACCGCCGATTCCAATAAGTTCCATCGGACAAACTTGCGCGCATATGCCACAAGTACTACACTTACTTTTATTGAATATGGGGCCGTTCATGAGTGTCTCCCGTCAGATTAATAATGGTTCATCAGCCGAAATAGATTTCCTTTTTTATTTTGCCCTCTTCATTAAAATAAAAATTACTGCCCGCCATTTTGTCGGTATAGGATATTTTTTGAACCAGAACGACCGAATCGATACTTTCCGCAAAAGCAATGAATTCGGTTTTTAAATCGGGTATTTTATCAAGCACCCTCTTCCACCATTTCCCGACACCCCCTTTACCTTTAATAGTCCCGTTTTCGACGCCTAACCGTTCTTTAATGAGCGGCGAAGTCAATTCAAAATCTTCACTGAGAATCGTAAGCTACCGCACGATCCTGATCGTGCGGTTTTCGGAGTGTTCTCCGGCTATAAATTGAAATATATAATTCCCCCGGGGAACATGAAGATAATTGAGGTTAATTGCACTTTCTCCGGCCGCTTTGGTCCCTTGCTCCAGGACCGCTATCGTGCGTCCGGAAAGTGTATACATGCTTATTTTCACGAAGCAAGCTTCAGGTATGCCGTACACCAAGGATGAGCCGGATCGTGCGACAAGGTACATTCCATCCGACGAGTGAGCGGGGACTTGCGCAATCACCGCGCCGGGATAAAAATCCGCCTGCATGGCGTTGACGATTTTGCAGTGGTCGACCAAATCGGCCGTAGACTTGACTTCGCTTTCGTAATTGATGCCGTAGGGCCAGAAGTGTTGGGTGTCGCCGTGCAACAGGGAGTCTTTCTTTCCAATAATAGTTTGGTACATAGCATCCGCATTAACGCCGGTGTATCTTCCATTAACGATCAATTTCGGCCACGCGCTGCACAAACCGACGCCGACCGTATGGGCGATTTCATGCATGGCAGTGCCGCATACCATGTAGCTTCTGCTCGAACCGAACCGGATTGAGCCGTTGGTATTTCCATCAGCCGTTGCAACCGATGTATTGTAAGAAACGGAAAGCTTTTTTGTGATGGACGTATAGGTGTTATACATCAAAACCGCTGAGTCCATGGCGATTTTGATTTTAGCATAGGCGCTTGACTGGTCGGTTGTCGGATTGGCAACCTGGGATAGCGTATATGTAACATTGCCGCATTTCACGGTTGACGGCGCAAAGGCCATGAAGACGAACATTGCGGCAAACTCCATTACTCTTGGGGATTTCATGTTCATCACAGTCGCTCCTTATTTTTAATGTTGCATTTTCAAACTGCAGAAGATGAGTTAGAGTTTACCGGATAGAAAACTCTATGACAACAGCAAAGACAAGTCCTCCGCGTTTAAGCTTCGCAGCACGCTGTTGTCGGCGTTAATGATCGAATCGGCAAGTTGGCGTTTCGTTTTTTGCATTTCAAGGATTTTTTCCTCGACGGTACCTTTACATATAAGCCGGTAAGCGAATACGGGGCGTGTTTGGCCGATACGGTGGGCGCGGTCGATCGCCTGCGCCTCCACCGCCGGGTTCCACCAGGGGTCCAAGAGAAAAACGTACTCCGCTGCCGTAAGGTTAAGACCCATGCCGCCGGCTTTTAAGCTTATTAAAAATAACGGACAACCCGCGTCGTTTTGAAAATGCTCCACCCGTTCGCGCCTGTCCGTTGTGCCGCCGTCGAGATATTCATAGGGTATGCGTCTTGCGTCCAGGCGACTACGCAGGATAGCAAGCATGCTGGTAAATTGCGAAAAAACAATCGCCTTGTGCCCCTCTCCCAACACTTCGTCGATTTGGGCCAAAAGCGTTTCCAGTTTGGCGCTGGTTTCCGCCGCGCGTGCGCGGTCGATAAGTCCCGGATGACAAGCCGCTTGCCTGAGCCGCAAAAGCGCCTCAAGAACGTGGATTTTCGATTTATTGATGCCGTCTTTTTTCACTCTTTTGAGAAGCGTAACTCGATAATGGTCTCTCAATTCGTCATAGAGTTTCCGCTGCTTGCTTTCCATTTCGCACATAAGCGTCTCTTCCTGCCGGGGAGGAAGATCGGTGGCCACCTGCGCTTTGGTGCGTCGTAAAATAAAAGGCCTCAGCGCGCGGCGCAGGGATTCCATGGTTGATTCATTCTGCATGAAAAGCGATTTCTGAGCTGCCGCGAACACGCTCGCGCTGCCGAGCATTCCGGGATTGAGAAATTCGAATATGCTCCATAACTCGCCAAGATGGTTCTCCACGGGTGTCCCGCTCAACGCGAGGCGATGCGCGGCTTTAAGCAACCTGGCGGCCTTGGCCGTTATCGTCCCCGCGTTTTTAATCGTCTGGGCTTCATCCAAAATGACATATTCGAATTCCATCGGAAGAAGTTCCTCGATGTCGCGTCGCAGCGTCCCATAGGTAATCAGCACGATGTCATAATCGTCGAAAAGTCCCTCTTCATTGACGCGCAACAAATGCGAATGGTCAAGCACGCGAAGTTCCGGCGTAAAACGCGCCGCCTCCTGCATCCAATTGAATATAAGCGACCGGGGCGCTACGATCAACGAGGGTTTTCTCTTGACGGATATATTCACCTTTCCCTTGCGCGATTTTCGGGCGTCCGTGTCGTTTGCGGAGACTGCTCCGTAATGTCCGGCAAGAAGGGCAAGCACCTGAATTGTTTTTCCAAGCCCCATATCGTCGGCAAGGCAGCCGCCGAAGCCGAACCTCCCAAGAAAATGCAACCAACCAAGCCCGTCCTTTTGATAGGAACGTAAAATGCCGCGAAACTTGTCGGAAGCTTCACGAGGACTCACGCCGGAAAAATCCCGAAGCTCATCCCGTACCCGCCTGAACGTCTCATCGAAATCGGCATGGGGTTGCTCGGAAAGCAATAGGTCAAGGATCAAAGCCTGGGACCTGTGGAACCGTACGGCGTCTCCCTGGTCCGAACCCATGCGCGCGAAGGGGGCGAATTTCTTCAGCCATTCTTCCGGCAACATGCCGACGGCGCCGTCGCCGAGTCGAACGAACCGTTCGCCTTTTTTCAACGCGGAGAGCAGAGCGGGAAGCCCCGCGGAGGCGCCTTCGAAATCGTATTCGATATGGAGATCGAACCAATCGGTGCCGGAGGAGGTGACGGACGCTGAAAAATTACCCGCTTTTCGAT
>Ga0224525_1000536_pt1 | contig 17349 bp, 17 predicted proteins | sample CFST100metaG_FD_179874 | JGI IMG/M metagenome (GOLD analysis project Ga0224525, IMG submission 179874) | Peat soil microbial communities from Stordalen Mire, Sweden - C.F.S.T100 | ecosystem: Environmental > Terrestrial > Soil > Wetlands > Peat | place: Sweden: Norrbotten County, Stordalen Mire...
CAGCGTCAGGTGAAAGAGGTTTTGCACGCAGAAAAGATAGGCCAGCCAGGGAGCGGCTTTGACGGCCTCCGCCACGCTGGGACCGATGAACCACGGCGCATTCAGATAGACTACCGCCAGCAGCAGCAGATAAAGTGGCCAGATGCGCAACGCCCGGCGCGCATGGAAGTTATGAAAGTACTGCGGTTGGTCGCGCTTTCCCAGCAGAATGGAAGTAATCAGGAAGCCGCTGAGGACAAAAAAGAAAATCACTCCCGCCCAGCCCCAGAGCGAAGCGTAGTCAATCCAGGTTCCCCTCAGCCGCGGATGGCAGTGATAAAGAACCACGCACAGAATCGCCAACCCGCGCAGGCCGTCGAGTTCCGGCAGGTACTTGGGAAGCCAGTTTGGTCGTTGCATGAGCAAGAGTTCTAAATCGTTCCAGAGCGTATGTCAAAACCCGTTTTGTACGAGCCGGGCGCCCACCCTCGGCGCGTCTTTGTATTTGCGCCTAGGGTGGAAGTCAACGAAGCCGGGTGCCCCACATCTGGCGCAGCCTTATCGAGCCAAATGTGGGGAGACCTGAAAAATTCCGAACCCGCGGCTTATCCCGCGGCCAGTTCCCTGGCCCGCTCGGTGGCGCGCATGACGGCCTTGACCAGAGCCACGCGCACACCACCCTGCTCCAGTTCCATTACGCCCTCAATCGTGCAGCCGCCGGGGGTGGTCACGGAGTCTTTCAGCAGGGCCGGATGGTAGCCCGTCTCCAGCACCATTTTGGCTGCGCCAAAAACCGTCTGCGCGGCCAGCAGGGTCGCGGTGTCGCGTGGCAAACCCACCTTGGCACCCGCTTCAGCCAGCGCTTCAATAACGACATAGACATAAGCCGGTCCCGAACCCGAAAGCCCCGTCACGGCGTTCATCAGCTTCTCGTCCACAATCGCCGTGCGGCCCACTGTCTCAAAAATGCGCTCGGCCAGCTTCATCTGCTTGCTGCTGACGAAGCGTCCGCCGCAGAGTCCGGTGGCGCCCGCGCCCAGAGCCGCCGGGGTGTTCGGCATGGCGCGAATCACGGCAATCTCAAGGCCCGCCGCCTCCTCAATGGCGCGCGTCTCGACTGAAGCGGCGAAGGAAACCAGCGTCTTGTCCTTGGTCAACGCGGGGCGAATCTCCTCGATGATGCCCGGCACCTGGGTCGGCTTCACGCCGATCAGAATCAGGTCGGCCTGTCGCGCCGCCTCCAGGTTGTTGGTCGTCACGTCCACGCCCCACTGCGCGCTCAGCGCCAAAGCCTTTTCGGCGTGGCCGACTGTCGCGTGAATCTGATCGCGCGCAAACAGGTTCTGCTTCAGAAAGGCCTGTAAGAGGATGCCGCCCATCTTGCCCGCGCCCAGCACGGCAACGCGCACAAGGGGCAACTGCGCCGGTGCTTCCGTGGCCTCATCAACAGCTATCTCCGCCATGATTTTCTCTTCCTTGTCTTTGATGAAAGTGGTGTGCAACCTTCAAGAATACGCGCCTCCGCCACCCCCGCGCCACGTCCCCCCTCCGCAATCCGTCCGTCCAGCGCTCTGGTTGCTTGCCTATACATCATCTTTCACGCCCCATTGCAGACGCCATCCGAATGACGAGGCTCTGAGGCGTAGCGGGTCCATCCTTGACGCATGTGGAGGATTCTTTTATATAAAAATAGAGCAGTTTGCGAATTTACGTAGACTTTTTGAGAGCAGTGAAAGGTGGCTTTTTCTTAAGAAAAAAGCCACTTGAAGGTATACCTTCGGGTTACAGCAATTCGCAAACTGCTCTAGCCGGATCCGGCGCGCTGATCGCGCCGCCGGCGCCCGGCTTGGAGCATAACCACAGTAGGAGTTACAAGCAAAGAAACCAGCCACGCAGGCGTGGCTGGTCTCGAATCGCATGATAGTGCGTTTTCGATGAAGGTGCAGTATCTCCTCTGGACGCGGCAAAGCAGTCTCGCCCAAGGGGGCACCCGGCTTTGGTACAACTAGGTTCCTAACCGCCTAATCTTGTATCTTGAATTCATGCTTCCCAGCTCCCAAAAACGGGACCTGAGGCACCCCTTGCCAATACAACTTCAAGCGGTCAGAGACCTGGAAGCCAGAGAACTAGTTGGCTGCAACAGCCTGGGCCTTTGCGCCCCGAACCGCTTTAAGAAACAAGCGAGCTGAAGCCGGAACGGCAACTCCGCCGCGCAGGATGCGATCTGTCGAAATGTTACGGCCATAGATGGCCTCCGTCGAATCGTCATCGCGGCGAATAGCGGCTCCGGTCAGCGTCAGTCCGGCAAAGGCGCCACGTGCGCGCGAGTAAGTAAGGACTTCGGTCTCCAGCTTCCAGTCGGTATTGGCGGACGCGTGACGTCCCACCGGTCCGGCTGCCGCTGAGGCATCCCCGCCCAATTGAAAATTGCTGTTAATCAAATGCGCCATGCCCTTATCGTTCTGAATGATCATAACCAGGTCCACGCCTTCGACGCCAATCTGCAATCCCCAACTGCCGCCGGTAATGGCAAAGAAAGACGGAGCGCTCCAGCCTTTTGGTGTCCGGCATGTGGCCACGCCCCGGCCATTTTCCGCACCAAAGACTAATCCGCCCTTGATCATGTGAGGCACCACTGCAATGCACTTGGCATGGTCCAGAACTTCTTCCGGAATGCCTTTATCTGGCGCGCCCATGATTTCGTGCAGCACGTCGCCAGAGTGATTCAGCCGGTCTTGCGTTGCCTCGCGGTCTGTTCCCGCCCAGCTGATGCTCGTCAAACTGAGTACTGCCACAAACATCAAAAGCTTTTTCATGCGATTCACCTTTTCTACCCATGCGCAGCGTCATTTGATTACGCGCATATGAAGCGCACAAGGTATCTTTCACACTAGGGATGCGGCATAAAACCGTCTGAGCAAAAACGCTCACGAGTGATTGCGAATACTGATTTACCTTGAATATGTTTCTGTGCGATCACAACCTGGTAATAAAAGCAATAAAACTTAACGTCAATGTGCCCTAGCCCTTCAAAACGTGGCGGAATGGCATTCTAGAGCAGCTTGCGAAATTACGTAGACTTTAGAGAGCAGTGAAAGGTGGCTTTTCCTTAAGAAAAAGGCCACTTGAAGGTTTGCCTTCGGTTTACAGCAATTCGCAAACTGCTATATTGCGCCGCAACAGCCCTGTGCCAAATTGAACATCATAGTCATTTACCAAGTGGGAAACTTACTTTAGATTTCTAGCGAATATTTCTGCGGGTGAAAAATGACAACAGCAGCACAGCTAAAACTCCTCATAGTGGATGATGAGGCTTCCATTCGAACCTCCCTCTCCCTTGAGCTCGATGAGCTCGGATACAGGGTGAGATCCGCCGAAGACGGCTATGCCGCATTGCGCGAAATTAGCCAGAATACTCCCGACATTCTTCTATCCGATCTTAATATGCCGGGTATGTCAGGCTTTGAACTTTTGCCGTTAGTCCGCAGCTGGTTTCCCGCAATGCAGATAATCGCCATGAGCGGCACGTTTAGCGGATGCAACGTGCCTTCCGGCGTGGTTGCGGATGCTTTTTACGAAAAAGGCAAATCTATAACCGACCTGCTACAAATTCTGCAAAGCATGCCGCTGGTAAAACAAATTGCCCTTCCTCCTCCAGGCGCTTTATCGTCCGCCAAGATTGTTTACCCAACCAATAACATTCCTTCGTCAACGCGCCGTCCTATTTCCATTGCAGGCTTTTCGAATTTATCAAGAGCGAAAACCTCCTGCAGGTGCGAGCAACAAGAAAGAGTGACTTAATGCCCCCTATCACGGAACTGGACGTACTTTTACGAGTGCAGGCTAAGCTTCCCGATGGCCTTAAGCTCTCGACAGAAGACTTTCGCGAAGGCTGGACCTTCGCAAGAACTATCAATGCGCTCCGCCTCAAGCAGAGAATTGCCGCGCGCGGATGGAACTTTATCAGGGTTGCGGACGTATCACTGCGCAGTGGCGTGGGGGATACATCGGAGGAAGCAATCGCCAACGCCTTGATGATGACTCTTCGTCATGTGCACACGCATTTCAATGCCGTTGAGGTCGAACATATTAGGTTGACACAATATCCATGGTTCTATCTGGCCAGGGTCAAAGTCTATCCATACATCATTCAGCAGAGCGCCATTCTACCAGTACCTGACGAGGCCATACCATTTCCAGCCGCACCTAGGAAGCGGAGATTGCCTGCCTCTTCATCGGCACTGTATCCGTATTTCAACAGTGCCATCCCCGAGCTCAAACAAATACTCATTTCATCCCGAACAACATCGGCTAGGCCTCAATAACCGGCATGCAAATGGCGCATCGGATGAATCAATCACGGTGTCATAATTGAATCCGCAAACCTCGAATCCACGAGGTAGTCGGTGGATAGCGAACGCAGTAAGTCCAGAATGCAGTAGGATACTTGCGGCATAGCAGTATGAAAACGCACGCGAAAGGAATGGGTTATGTTCAATTCACACAAATTGAAGCGCACGGTACGGATGCCTGCTCTCCGTTTGCTCGACACTCGATCATCATTGGGAACCCAGGTTATGCTGCTGTTCTTGGTCGCTTCCCTGTTTGCTGGATGCCAGTCAAAACAGAATCAGGCGCTGGAGCAGGCAAAAAAACAGGCAGCGGCAACCGGTCAGGCGCAGCAGGTGGTTTCTGTCGACAAGAATGGAACCACGACCACAACCGTGGTGCAACCGCCGGCGGCTGGGCAAAAGAACGAAGTTATTACAACCACCGCAACCCCTCCCTCAGCAGGAGCGCCTATTCCAGCACATGAGCCACCGACGGTCTCCGCTGTGCCACTGCCGCCCCCGCCGCCGGTCAACGTAACCATTCCAGCGGGCACAACGCTGGCGATCTGCATCGATCAACGCATCAGCGTAAAGAGCAACCGCGCCGGAGACAGATTTACTGGTGAAATTGTTAACCCAGTGCAAAACAGCGACAATCTGGTTCTGGTGCCGAAGGGCGCACTGGTTGGTGGCGTGGTGGATGTATCCCATCGGCGTGGACACTTCAAAGGCAGTTCTCTGTTGGAGCTGCGTCTGACCTCGCTGACACTGAACGGGATACGGTATCCGCTGGCAACGCGGGATTTGGCTCGCAGCAAAAAGGGGAAAGGCAGACGTTCGACCGCCTTGATTGGCGGAGGAGCAGGACTGGGCATGCTGGTGGGTGGCCTGGCATCAGGAGGCACAGGGCTGTTAGTGGGCGGTCTGGCTGGCGGTGGGGCTGGAACGGCGGCTGCCGGGCTGACAGGCAACCGCGACATTGATATACCTGCGGAGTCAATTGTGCGCTTTAGGCTGGCGAGCGATCTGATCGTGCAGCCAGCGCAGTAAGATGGAAGCTGTTATCTATCATGACTCCAGCTTAAGCGCTGTTCCGCGGCGCCAGTTGGAGTCATTTCTTCCAGCCGCGTAATCGTGCATTATTATAGAAGACTTCGTCTAGGTCTCTGACAGCTTAAAGTTGCACCAACCCTGGGTGCCCCACATCTCGATTTTGAGATGTGGGAAAGCACAAGCTCAATGGAACTTCTTCAGGCGGTCAGAGACCTAGTCTTTTGAAACACGACTAGCGTGCAACATAAGTTCCTCGGCAGCATCAATCTTGCGCATTTCGCGAATCTTCCATATTCCATAACATATGCCCGCAAGCAGTAGACCCACAAACACACAGAGCACAGGAATCGACCATTTCTGCAGGTTATGAGACCAGAGTCCAACTATTATGCGCCCATAGGTAACGCCAAGCCACGCAACGAGGGAATAGCGCAAAATGCGCGCCGTACTGAAGACAACAAGGAAGCGCCTGCGCGAGACTCCCAGCGCGCCAGAAGCAAGCGCAAACGGTAAGAGTGGAATGGGCGGAGGAAGCACAGCAGGAAGAAAGACCGCCAGAACCGGGTGATGCCCTACCCAGGTGATAATACGGCCAAGAAGGCGCTCAGGCACATAACTACGCAGTGCTGCTTCACCGCCTCTGCGGCCAATGTCCCAGGTCGTGTAGCCTCCCAGGATGCTGCCTGTAATGGCACAGAGGGCTAACAACCAGGGATCACCACCGTAAGCCACAAGCCACAACAGCAGCAGATCCGTACTGCCAGGCAGAGACAGCGGAATCACTGATGAATCGATAGCTGCAACGAAAAACAGTCCCAACGCTCCCAGATGCACAAGCCAGTGCGGCGCCAGCGCGGACTGCGGACGGATTGCAGGCAAAGGTGCCGGTTGCCCGAAATAGACAGTCATACACATCACCAAAGCAACAACAGCACAATATCTTCATGCGTCCGCAAGCGGCGTCTGTATCAAAATACTATAAATTAACTCATCACAATTAGGGGGCTAAGACTTTCTTCATTTGTGCCGGCCAAGCAGAATAAGAAGTGGCTTTTTCTTTCCGGAATCCCGGCAAGGAAAAGCCACTCGACTGCGCACTTTTGAAATACACCTGTTCTGGTCTTACTCTACTAGCTGATGCAAACAAACTTCAGGTTCATCAGCTCTCGTAAGCCATTCAATTCTGTGTCTTCATTCAGATTCGGCCAAGCACCAAAAGAATGATGAGGATGACAAGGACCAGCCCAACTCCTCCGCCTGGATAGTATCCCCAGTTCCTGCTATGTGGCCACCAGGGCAAAATGCCCAGGAGTACAAGAACCAGAATCACAATCAGTAGCGTTCCTAACATACCAGCACCTCGCCTTTTTGCGTTAGACCGAAATGACAAAATGCGCTGCGGCCTTTAGACAAGGCTGCAGCGCTATGCGTCCGTTGTTTATTGCAAGCTTCCCGTTGTTGCATTCTCCCCGCTGCCTATCGCTTCGCCGGAAACAACCAGTTCCACTCTGCGATTTTCCTGGCGACCGCTGGAGGAGTCATTGGAGGCGACAGGAGCCGAGTTGCCATAGCCCTTCGCGCTTACGGAGTTTGTTGTTACACCCTGTTCCACAAGGTAATTGCGAACAGAGCTGGCGCGATTCTCTGATAGCTTTTGATTCATATCATCGCCGCCAACATTGTCGGTATAACCGCCGACCTCGATATTGAGTCCGGGGTAGGCGATAAGAATCCCGGCAACCTTGGCCAGCTTCTCCCGCGCGCCAGACTTGAGTGAGTACTGCCCCGTGTCGAACAAGACATCAGACATGCTGACAATCAGTCCGCGCGCGCTGTCACGCGTTGCAAGGACTTTGTTCAATTGTTCAGATAACTGTGCGCGCACGGCAGCCTTATCGCTTACTGCTTTCTGTTCGCCCAGTTGCGCTGTACGCGCGTCCGCACGAGCTATTTCGGCATCAGCCTGAGACTTGGTCGCATCAGCCTGTGACTTGGCCGCAGCGGCCTGAGAATTGGCCGCGTCAGTTTGCGCCTGCTCTTTAAGCTGAGTAGCGTCGTCAGCTTGGCTCTGCGATTTTGCCTGCGCATCAAGTGAAGCCTGACGATCATTGGCTATGCGCGTTTCTTCGATCTTCTTGACCGCAACCTCACGCGCATCCTCGGCAGTTTGCACAACATCGCGAGAAGCCGCAATGATAGACTTTTTATCGTTGTGCTTGTTGATTGCATTCGCATCAGCGACATTCATCAACTGCACGGCGTGTTGATAGCTTGCACTCGCATAGGTCGCTGCGCCTTCCGATTCTGCAATATGCAGCGCGTTACGAGCCTCGTAGAATTCCAAAGGAAGGTTCGCGTTGAGCACAACCGGATCGAACTTATAGCCTGTGGGAATATAACCGCCTCGCTCCAGCAATTCATACTTCGCATTCACGGATTCGGTGGTTCCCTTGGTGTCGGCGTTTACGATGTTTTGCAGAATGACGACGTTACTCGGCTGGCGAACAGCATAGTACGGCTCGGCTGTAACAATCAGCGCAAACGACTGAAGGTCGGTAGTCGCGGTCAACTTGCTGCGATTATTATCGCCAACCAGCACTTCACCCAGGTTTGCCGCACGGCCTTCAGGAGAAATCGCCCAAAGAACATACGTCAGATATTCACCGCCGAAGGTCGTGGGACTTTGCAGATTTTCAAACTTTGCTTCGACCTCCAGTGTTCCGCGCTTACTCCGTACCTTAGCACTTCCACTGGTCGATGGCATCAAGTCCGTAGCGGCAAGCACAACATTTGTGGCGCCACCGCGATGTTGAAAATTAACCGCCTGGAACGTGCGATTCACCAAAACCACACGGTATAAAACCGCAGGGCCTGAGGATTCGACAACAATTGTCGCTGGCGGATTGGCTTGCGCCAACGCGCTTACGCTCAGTACACTTCCGATTGCGAACAAAAGCATGTGCTTCAAGGTTCCTCCTACCGGCAGAACTCTGCCATATTGCATTGGAGTTGCGTTTTGTTGATAAACACTATCTTCAAGGTTTCGGCTACTTGATCACTCAATGTCCGACATGATACCGGGAAAGATAGTCGAAGATGCCGAATAACCTTAAAAGCCACAGGACTACGACAATCACTACAACCCCATTCAGGATGCTCTTAATCTGCCCCTGCATTGGGATATAGCGGTTAATCAGCCACAGCAATAGGCCAACTACGGCCAGCGCGATAACAACAGTGACAATAGGCATATCAGGTTCTCCGTTCATTTTTCATCGTTCGCTCCACTCTCAGTCCGCCTGGGAGGGGTTAAGGGCTTTTTAGCTTTCTGTCCTAAATCAAACTCAGAAAGCGCACAAACATAGGACCCAGGGATGGCTGCCTGTGCAAGGATGCTGATTTATCCTTTCGCACATTCATTATTTCAATCTGATCAGTAGATATCTGAGCTACAATGCACATTCCAGGCGTTGTGCATGCAATAATATTCAGCCTTATAGCACATTCATATAGGGCTTCGTTTCATGCCGCGCGCTAAGGCTTATCCGCGGACGCCGCCGTAACCTGAGCTGGTCGGCGTACATCCGTCGTCGAGGAACTGCCCATCTGCGCCGATTTACCCGACGACATTTAAGTTCCAACCGGATAAATCAGAATCTGAATTGAGCCCCAATCCGCGTTCTGATTCTCCCCCGTCTGCTTGCCTCTTCCGAAGGTCTTTAGTTGCCTGTCATCAAATCCGAAGTTTTCAACCATGTAATCGCGCACAACCATGGCCCTGGCTTGAGTCAGCACTAATTCCTTATCGTGATCACCTTCCATGCCTGCCGAAACCACGATCACCGCGAAGCCAAATTGATTCTGCGCCAGGAATTCCCCGCAGGCATTCAGCGATTTTTGGTTTTTTAACTTCGCCGAATCGCGGCTATCAAATAATTGCCTGGCGGTAAAGCTAAACACTTTGAACGGAGTTTTCTGGGGAAGCGCGTCGATTTTATTTGCATTCAGATCGCTAGAGTCTTCATATCCGCGCTTTTTGAAATAACCTCTCAATAGAAAGTTATGTTTCAGCGCTTCCATATTCTCCTGGAAGTCTGTCACACCGTTTTGCGCCCGGAGCATTGTTTCATGCAGCGTAGTTGTAGTCTCTTCCAGATTGCTATAGAGTTGCTTGTCGTTCACCAGTGCCCCGACGGTTCCATGCCCCGAATCAATCTTGGCGCTTACCGAGTTCAAATGTTCCGTAACTTGCGTGCTGTTATCCAGGACCACATTCGCCTTTTTAAGCATATCCGCCATTACTAGTGGCGGAACGCTGCGGATTGTGTCTCCATTTTTTACGTCCGCCTGTCCGGCGGAGCCAAACGATACGGCAAGAAACTTATTGCCCAGCGCCCCCTCGGTTTCGATCGAGGCCATGGAATCCTGCTTGATGATCTCGTGCGTCGACTTATCAAGATTCATAATCACTGTAACCTTTTGACCTGGCTGGTGAGGCAATTCAATAGCGGCTACCGTCCCGCTATGAATGCCTCCGACTTGCACGTCGGCTCCATTCGCAAGACCAGCCACATTGTCGAATTGTGCCTTTAACTGGTAAGTGGGGCGAAACAGATATTCCTTGCTTCCTACAATAAAGACTCCGGCGGCAAGAATCGCCAGCGATAGAATGATAAATGCTCCCAACCGCGCCACTTTGGACATAGGTCCCCCTTACGATAGCTTCAGGAATTCCTTGACAAACGCAATATTGCTTTGCTCAAGGTCCTTAAACACACCCTCAATCACTACATTGCCCTGATCCAGGAGGACCAGACGGTCTGCAATGGTCCTGGCGCTATGCAGATCGTGAGTAACTACAATGGATGCCATTTGGCGCTCCCGCTGAAGTTTGAGAATTAGATCGTCGATTTCTCCCGAGCTGATCGGGTCAAGGCCAGCCGTGGGCTCGTCAAGAAGAAGGAGCTCCGGGTCCAATGCAAGCGCACGGGCCAGGCCCACCCGCTTTTGCATTCCGCCCGAGAGGTCCGAAGGCATTTTGTCAAGATCCTTTTCCATGCCCACCTCGGCCAACAATTGCCTAACCCGATCGTTGCGCTTTGACCAGGACATGTCTCTCCGATGATGTGCAAGCGGAAACGCTACATTATCGGCGACAGTAAGTGAATCGTAGAGTGCAGCATGTTGAAACAGAAACCCCATTTTCTTTCTGATTATGCCCATTTGATCAATAGTCAGCCCAGTGATGTCCTGTCCATTGATGCAAACCGATCCTGAGTCAGACGACTCGAGGCCAATAATAAGCTTTAGCAATACGCTTTTTCCGGTGCCACTGCGTCCGAGCACTGCCAGGGTTTTTCCGCGGTTCACGCTAAAACTAATCCCATTGAGAACCTTATGGCTTCCAAATGCTTTTTCTAATTTATTTACGGCGACAATAGGCACGTCACCTTTTTTTAGGATGTTATCGTGCTTTGTCGCAATGTCATAGGTTGTGGCCATTGTCATTTCACGCTTTGTTGCAACAGCAATCCAGGTTATTAAAAGATGACAAGAATTAATTTCACCATTACGACATCAGACAGAATCAGGAATAACGAGCCTAGCACCACAGAGTTCGTGGCCGCGCGGCCCACACCTTCAGCGCCTCCACGTGTGCGCATCCCCTCATAGCACGCAATAAGGCCGATAATCAGGCCGTAAACAGAGGATTTAAGCGTCTGTGGCAGAAACGAATGTAGACTTGAACCCTTGAAGCCGCTCTCGATGAACTGATAAAACGAAAGAGGCTCAACCATAGTCTGCGCGAACCAGCCCATCAACAAGCCGGAAGCATCCGCAACTAAAGTCAGCAGAGGAAGCATCAGAATGCACGCAACAATTCTTGGAGCCGCTAGGATTCTGTAAGGATTGATCGCCGACGCCTCGATGGCGTCGATCTGCTCGGTCACCTTCATCGATGCCAACTCCGCACCAATGCCAGCGCCCACACGTCCGCTCACCATCAGGCCGGTAATGATTGGTCCCATGACCTGTATCACCGAGTACACTAGCGAGGCAGGAAACAACGATGTGGCTCCAAATCGAGTTAAACTGTACCGCGCTTCCAACGAGATAATCACACCCGCAGACGCCCCAGCCGCGAAGACCAAGAGGCAAGACTTTGAACCGACCTCGTCAAGCTGGTTAAGCAACTCACGCCACTCGTACGGCGGCGTTATCGCAGCTCGCAGCACTTGCCAGAAGAATATCCCGAGATTGCCAAACCATTCAAAGAGGTTGTCAATTAATCCCGTGGCGTAATCTACAAACGAGGGCAAATACGCAGTTTTTCCGTCCAGATATACTGGGCTTTCGTTTGAGGCCGCTGATGTCACGCGTTCACTCACTTATTAGGTCCTTCGACGGGGGAACCATGTGCATTGTTCAGATGCATGCGATGAAACAAAGAGTGGGGACCGCTGTGAAAGAACTCCAAGGCAATGTTTCCACCCGCAAATGCAAGCAGGCTGTAGTTACCTGATCTGAATGCGTCCATGGCGTTGTAGCGGCTGGGATACCATCCGTAGGTGGCGGTCATCGTACCCGCATACGGCCCAACAAGCGCCGGGATCGAAAAAACACGGTGACCATCTTCGCCACGACGGGTCGTTAATGTGGAAATTAGAGCATGACGCAAGCGCGGGAATACGCCGCCGCACTCGCACCGGTAATACATGGCATCCTCCTTAAAGGCTTCGGATAGTCCATAACGAGTAGTTGTGGCCACCAGCGCGATGCCGTAATCAGACCCGAAACGCTTGGCATAACCCTCAACGCCCTGATTCCATTCCGGCGGGGCATTGCTCGCCTGGTTTATGCCAGCCACAAACGCGGCGCCTACGAGAGGATATGGGCCAAACGCGCTAAACAGGTAGTTGTTGGCTTTGGTTTTTTCTGTTGGACGCTGATACATCGTACTTGGCTCTACGGATGTCGTAACGGCCACAGTACTGGGTGAATTTCCCACCGAGGCCACTGCCTGCGATTTGGCAGTTACTGGCTGGCTTATCAGCGCGGCTATAACTATGAGCATCAGACGGCACATATTTGTACCAATATGATACTGAGCGAATAAGCTATCCAGTCTGTTTGCTGGAGGACTGTCGCAGATGGGTAAGGAATGTCTTTTCATAAAGTTCGTCATGGTCTTCTTCCGATCGACATGGCGCTTTGCAGATACGCAGACCGCTGTCATGAACTGGTTGACGCATAAGAATACTGACAGAATTGAGGCCACTTCGAATGGTCATATTTGCTCGGAGCTGAATTCTTTTATCGAGAACCGCTCTACCGTAAAATCGAGAGGAACTCGGGTTAACCGCTTATAAAGTCCGCATGTTGCGTCCAACGCCATCTATTCAATTCACAAGGCGGGCTGTCCGCTCGTTGCACTTTGCCGGCAATTTCATTTTGAATATGAGCAAAACGATACAGACAGGAGTTTGAGCCAAAAGCTCATAATAAATCTGAATTGAGAATCGTGGACTCAGGCGCTGCGCAATCTGCTTTACATCGGACGCCACTATCCCTGAAGTAGCTCGATATTGCGTAACTGATGCAGGCCACACGTTGGGGCTGAATCTTGCGCCTGAAGTCTTGCGCATGCGTACCTTGTTGAAATTGTCATAATCACAACTCTACGTCAATCGATAATGCTATTTCATAAGCATTCATCGATCAGACCAGGTAATTTGCTTAGGACGGGAACCATTTTGAAAAGCATTGACAAAAATAGTATCTTCGACTGCGCCTCCTTTCTCGCACAAGCTGGGCTTGGCCGCAAAATCGTTCAATTTGAGCCAAAAGAAACTTTCTTCTCACAGGGCGATACAGCCGACACAATCTTCTATCTTCAGACAGGTCGGGCAAGGATCACAGTTGTCTCGCAAAATGGCAAGGAAGCCACAATCACGCTTCTTTCTGCCGGCGACTTTGTTGGAGAAGAGTCGCTGGCATCCATTCCTGGGCTGCGTCTGGCAACTGCCTCTGCCGTCAACTTCTGTACAGCGCTCAAGATCACCAGGGTTGAGATGGCTCGCGTAATGCATGACGAGCCTGAATTCGCTGATTTATTTTTGAAGTTTATGCTGGCGCGCAGCATGCGCACCCAGGCAGATTTGGTCGATCAGCTTTTCAATTCCAGCGAAAAACGTCTGGCGAGGATACTCCTGCTCATGGCGGAATTCGGCAAACCAGGAGAACGGGAAACCTTTATCCCCCCCATCTCCCAGGAAACGCTGGCCGGGATGATAGGCACCACGCGGTCCCGCGTCAGTTTCTTTATGAATCGCTTTCGCAAGCTCGGTTTCATCAATTACAACGGCCGCATTCAGGTCAATAAGTCGCTGCTGAATGTGGTTCTTCTCGACCAGTTACCAGAGCACAACGCGCAGAAGCCGCCTTTATCCAAGCTCGATGATATTCTGAAGCCGATGACCGCATCCGATGAAACGATGCTGAAACCCGTCATGCCGATCATCAAAGCTGAAAAGCGCCGGCTGTCAGCCGAGGCGAGTAATTAAGAAAATGCGCCTGTTTATTGGTTGATAATCCGTTTCTTTGCGATAATGAACAGCGCGAAAGCAGAACAAGATGGCGGATTCAGTCATCCATTGCTATTTTCTACGTGCATGAACAACATATCTTTCTGGGGCTGCGCCAATATAGTGAAATGGATAGCAAGTCACGAGAGTTATAGCGGATTGAGTTGCCGAGGATACGATGCTGCCGTCATCGGGAGCCGTAATCTGAATCCAGTCCACCGCGTATAGCGCAATCCCAGATGCGCTTTGAAGCTGGATCTCGTCATCCCGGCGGATATCTTTCAGAGCACGAAAGAAGGTATCCCGGTGCCCGGCGATTCCGATGTCCCCTATCTCACCAGGGAATGCCGTTCCATCAATATGCCCAGCTCCCAGCCGCAGCGTTTGTGGCGTCGTACCTTGCAAAATCGCTACTGATAGCTTAAGCCGGGGAATTTCCATTCGGCCCAACACATCCCCCTCCTTGGCTACAATCTTCGGGAGCCCTGACCGATGCTGCTCCTCAGCATATATTTGTTTTTCCAAAGTCATCATGGCTCTTTTTTGATAGAGCCATGCGTCGATCAAAGTAAACGTGACATAGGAAAGCGCAAGGACACCGGCAGTCAGAAGAATGCAGCGTATCCAGAGCATAAACCGCAGGTTACGATTAGCGGAGGTTCCTTGCTCAGTGCTGTATATCATGGCCAACTGTTCCTAATGCTGGTGGTGAAGGAGCAAACGGCAACGAATAACCCGCCCTGGTGCGAACCGATAGGCGCCCTTGCCCTCGTGCGTTAGCCTTCACTTCAATCGCACGATACCCATTATCCTGCTTTGATATTGCGGGAACGTAGGCAAGCGTGTACTGATTGCGTATATCGCGCGCAATCCCTTCGCAGATAGTGGCAATTTCGTTTGATGACGCCGGGAAGAATGCTTCGCCGCCTGTTTCCCTTGCAAATTGATTAAGAACGCCCGGGTTCTGGTCGCCATCCTGCTCATCATAGATGCCGATTGCATAGATGATTGCCGCTGAATGCTTGGCCATTTCGATTACCTGTGACAATTTGTGCACGCTTGCATTATCGCCGCCGTCGCTGATCACAATCAGCACTTTCTTGTCACATGTGCCTTGCTTGAGATGATCGAGGGACTGGGCAATCGCATCGTAGAGCGCTGTCTGTCCAATGGCGCTGATGGAAGATAGAGCGAGTTGTAACTTCTCTCTCCGGTCTGTAAACGGATTTTCAGCCGATAGGCCATAAGACACATGATCATTAAAATTGACCACAAAGATCTGATCCAGCGGATTGCTGGAGCGTGCAAACAATAAGGCCGCATCAATCACATCCGTGCGTTTTGGTCCCATGCTTCCACTGTTGTCGATCACCAGTCCAACCGTAACCGGAATATCTTCATGGTTGAAATCTTTAATTGTCTGGGGAACATGATTTTCAAAGATTCTGAAATTGTTTTGTTTGAGTCCAGATACAAGCGCATTGTGATGGTTCACAACGGTCGCGCTCAAAACAACGAGATCAGCATTGACGCGGAGCGTGTAGTCGCCGCGCTGACCATTTTCTGAGAAAACGTAATCTTGTGTCCAGGCGGCATCCGGCATGGCAATTGAAATGACAAATGCAACCATAAAAATGCAAAGCTGATTCTTGCATGTCAATGCAATCCGCATACGGGCGTTAACGTTCCTTATACCGCGCCAGCCGGTTATTTGTTTGCGGCGTATTGCGAACGTGGCTAACTTCGTCATCTGTCATACCCTGGACTATGATTTTGCCTGTGTGCAACTAAAAAGCAGAGAGGTGATACTTGCGTACCACCTCTTTTGCGAAGAATTTACGCAGTGGCAGTTCTGGATTAAATGCGCTTTTTGGCTAATTTTGAAATCAATAGCCCAGAGCCTAACAACATAATGCCACTTAATCCAATTAGACCAAGGTAGCTGGCTGTTCTCGGCAAAGACGCGACGGTCACGGGCGCTGGCGCTGCTGCTGGAGGAGCATCGACTTCCTGTGCTGTGTCAACGGTGTCTCCGTTCGGACTAACAGCCTCGATTGGCGCTGTCTTCAGGGTCTCCGGCGATGAAGTATCGGCTGGCGTAGAGAGCACATACTGATTTGTTTCCTTGGCCAGCATGACGGCCTTGGAGCGATTGTAGACAAACTCCTCGCCCCATTCACGGCCCGGATAGAACCATGCACGCAGAGCCTCGGGCTCTCCCGCAGGCCGCTCACGGAAGGTAATAACCGTTTTATCAGTTGCCTTCAAGCGGTAGTTGGGGATGGCGAGGATCGTAGTGTACACATGGGATTCATCCTGACTGAGTATCTGGACGATGTGCCGGTTTGAATCCGAATCCATAACCTTGAAAACATAGGTTCCTGCCGGCAATGTTTGAGCGCCAACGCCCGGAACTTCTACTGGTCCGCTAAAGGTGACAATGGTTTTTCTGTTCCATTCGTCAGCCTTTGCTTTTGGCGCAGCGAGTACACAGAGTACGGTAAGGCATAATACCGTTCCTAACCCTTTGAGCAATGTCATTGTTTCTCCATTCCATTCTCCGACTCACTCTCACGGCGTGTAATGCGGCCTCTGTGTGTTGTCGGTTTCACTAGAGTTCGCATGCCGGGGTCTCCGGCGCTTTCTACCCCATGGCGTGTACTAAAATCCAGTATTTCTTATATGTTCCTCAACTTCTGACCAATTGTGATCTATTCTTGGAAATTATTGAGTGCGCTCTATTGCTCATACTTGGCTCTGGACAATCAGCTAAAGTCATATGCGTAAGGGTTGGGTAATCGATAGATGTTCGTACCAGGATAACTACGTGCATCCAGGAACGGACTGAGTCCCTTATGGTGGCTGCTCCAGTCGCGCTGATCTTTACGGCTGTGCAACATCCCACGCATCACAGGCAACTTGCAGACACCGTAAAGGGAGGCTACACATGCGCAAACTCAACACTTTACTAGGCACTACCGCATTGCTTTTGGGATTGGCCCTTGCGCCAACAGCTCACGCACAAGTTATTGTCAACGTCGGCATTCAACCCGACTGTTCCTACGGCTATTACGACTATGCCCCTTACTCCTGCGCTCCCTATGGGTTTTACGGCCCGGGCTACTTCTACAACGGGATATTCCTGGGCATGGGACCATGGGCCGGATGGGGATATGGACATGGCTGGGGAAGTCATCGTTTCTCCCAAGGTGGAGGCGGACGCTATCGTGGCGGAGGCGGCGGGATGGCTAATCGCAGCAGTTTCGCGCGCGGCGGTGGTGGTGGTGGTGGCCGAGGCGGATTTGACCGCTCACATGATAATGGCTCATCCCCATGGCGGCCCGGCGAATTCCAACTCCGGCAGACCGACCGCATCACGCGGCGGCGGTGGAGATTCCCAC